>ERZ1106930.136-NODE-136-length-28021-cov-600.707931_pt1 | contig 28021 bp, 24 predicted proteins | sample MGYA00403663_ERZ1106930 | MGnify/ENA primary metagenome ERZ1106930 (study PRJEB35170, sample SAMEA104062438) | human gut metagenome | biome: human gut; feature: human-associated habitat; material: faeces | place: Denmark | collected 2012-06-26 ... | reverse complement strand
TCCACACAGTCGATGCAAGAAATCTCTTTTGCTATTATCTCGCTGAACCCGCCCGTCGCCACTACCTTGACCGACGGATCTTTCATCTCGCGTTTCATTTTCCGTACAATATAATCCACGAGTCCCGCAAAGCCGAACACAAGCCCCGACTGCATATTCGTCGTCGTATTCTTTCCGATCGCACAGCGCGGCGTCTCGATCTCCACACGGGGAAGCTTCGCCGTACCCGACACCAAAGAATCCATCGATCCGCGGATCCCCGGCGCCACCGCGCCTCCGATAAATTCGCCCTGCTCGTTGACCGCATTGAACGTCGTTGCCGTTCCGAAATCGATCACGATCAGCGGCGCGCCGTATTTGTGTATCGCCGCCACATCGTTGACGATCCTGTCCGCACCCACCTCGCGCGCGTCGTCCACGCGCAGGTTGTGCCCCGTCTTCAGCCCCGCTCCGACCATCAGCGGCTCCACGCCGAGATACCCCGCACACATATGCTGGATCGTGTAATTGAGCGCAGGCACCACCGACGATATGATCGCCCCGTTTATACAGTCCTTCGATATGCCCTGAATCGCAAGCATATTGGTCAGAATCGTACCGTATTCGTCACTCGTACGCTTCAATTCCGTGGCACTGCGGAAAGAAACTTTCAGTTCGTTCCCTTCAAATAAACCGTATTTGATATTCGTATTTCCGATGTCGATACACAAAATCATTTGCCGCACCGTCCGTTATTTTTCTTCCGCTTTCCGCACTTTCACGCTCTGCTCGCATGCCTTGTCCTGCGGCACCTGCTCCGATTCCGCCTCGGCCCTGCGGACCCCCGCACGGCTGCGCATCATCTTTCCCACGACGCGTACCACCGTATAGATCGCCGGCGACGCCACCGCATTGATGATAAACTCAAAAATGAAATTCAATCCTGCGCACCCGATGACCAGAAAATACAGAACCGTTTGTCCGTCCGCCACAAAATTGGCATTCAGCGTATCGCTCATGAGCAGCGCTCCCAAAATAAACAACCCTGTATTTACGATCGGGGCAACCAACGACGCCGTTACAACTGCCGCGCCCTCGCTTTTACTGCGCAGCGCTTTAAAAACAAATCCCGAAGCGACACCTGCCGCCGCGCCTTTCAAAAGGCAAAGCAAAATCGTCAGAAACGGGTGATCCGTAAACAGGATCAACGTAAACTTGTCCAGACCTGTTATTCCCGCCAGAACAACCACAAGACCAAACACGAATCCCAGAATTCCTCCCGCAAGCGGCCCGAGAAGAATCGCGCCGAGCACGATCGGGATCAGCACAAGGCTCGGTGCCGTTACGCCGAGATTTCCGATCAGCGTGCCCACGATCTGCAACACGATGACCAGCGCCAGAAGAACCGCCAAAAAAGCAATGTTCTTCGAAGAGAAAAAAGCCGTCTTTTTCATAAATTGCCTCCATCGGATTTCCCTTGAGATGAGAATATCCGTGAAAAAAATGTATTTATGCGTTTTCGGGATCCAGCCTGCTCTCCAGTGCCGCTCCCGCGCATATCTATGCTTATGCCGCGTTTCCCGCGGATATGACCGGAACAAATATTCCTGTCATGGGATATAATTATACCAAAAACGACACGCAATAGCAAGTAAATGAATGTGAAAACTTTTTCCGCACGCCCCCCTTCCCTCTTCATTTTGCGGAAATTTCGGTAAAAAAATCATAAATCTGCAAAATTTTACCTGCCGAAGACAATTTCCGTAACATTTTTTTGCGCCAAAGAATACATATGAGTATAAGACATCCGATGCGGATTTATTCTCCGCGAAAGATGCCAAAATAACGGCCGCAGCACGCATATATACATAAAACATCCCTGCTGCGGCAAACCAGGAGGAAAAATTTAATGAACGGTTGTTTCGGAAACTTCGGCGGCAACAGCTGCCTGTGGATCCTTATCCTTTTGCTCATCCTGTGCTGCTCGCAGAGCGGAATCCTGAATAACATTCTCGACAGCTGCTATCTGCCCGTCATTCTCGCCATCGCTTACTGCGTATGCAAAAAAGGCGGCCTGTGCAATATGTTCGGCAACGGCTGCGGCTGCAAATAAGCACCGCCGTTGTCCCCCTTTGTCCCTGATTCGCAAAAGCGTCTGCGGCATCGCCGCAGACGCTTTTGACTTTCCGCCCGTTTGCGCAATTTTGCGCAAACGGGCGGAAATACAGTGTAAAATGTACGTTCAAAAATTGCAAAAGCCGCCGTATCCGATAAAAAGACAAACAGCAGTCCGCCCCCAAAACAATGTATGCACAATAAAAAGACAACAGCCCGCTTTGCTTTCCCGTAATGTCTGACGCCAAAATAAATTCCTGCGGCGGCTCTTACGGGATATGCGGATATACGGATAATTTTCAAAGGCGGGGCGGCCTCCGCAAAAATGCGGAGGCCGCCCCACCTTTTTCACACGTTTTTACAAAAAAAATCAATCTACGTATCCGACTTTTCCCATCCAAACCTTCACAAATTTTCTCGCGTTTAATTTAGCGGTCTTTATGATCGAGAAGATACCTTTGTACGGCAATGATCGTCTTTGCGTCGCGGATGCTCCCGTCCCGGATCATTTTTGCAACTTCTCCCACCGGATAAAACGCCGCGCAGAGAAATTCATCTTCGTCGGGATGCACCGTACCTTCCCGCACCCCTTCCGCACGGTAAATATAAATTTTTTCGTTTGTATATCCGGGCGTGGGATACATCGTATACAGATGTTCGACTTTCTCGGGGATCCATCCCGTTTCTTCCTCCAGTTCCCTTGCCGCCGTCATTGCAGGGTCTTCCCCGGGATTGAGTTTTCCGGCCGGTATTTCCAGCAATTCCTCCCCGTATACATACCGGAACTGCCGCACTAAAAGGATCTTCCCGTCCCGTACATACAAAACGCATGCCCCGCCCGGATGCTCCACCATTTCACGCTTGCACGGCTTTCCGTCCGGAAGCTGCGCATCGTCGCAGCGGACGTTGATGATTTTCCCGCGGTATACCACATTCTTTTTGATCGTCTTTTCTGTCAGATTCATAACCGCTCCTTTCTCTTTTCCAATTCCGCAGACGCCAGTTCCGCCGCCTGCTTGCGCCCGACCGCCTGCGCAAAATAAATGTATCCGCACAAAAGCGCCGCCTGCAGCGCTTTGTCTTTCGCCCTTTCCAGCGCATTCAGCAACAGCATGCCGTCCACCTTCTTCCCGTCCGGAAGCATGGAGGCATACAGCTGTTTGCGCTCCTCTTCCACGCTGAAACGACCGTACGTACCTTTCTTTTTGGTTTTTCCATGCTTCTCTTCCTGCGCTTCCGCCGACGAAGGAACCGTTTCAAAAGACTCGCTGAACATGACCTTCACAGCATTTTTGAAAGGCTTTACCACCTGGTTGCAAAAGGCATAAAAACTTTCATAAAAGCTGCCGTCTTCATAAAAATATTCCTGTAAAAATCTGCCAAGATCCAATGTTTTGTTGTCGAACTCCATCAAAAGGCAAAATATGAACGCAAGCTTTTCCGCAGGATCTTCCGGAAACAACAGTTTTTTTTGCGTCTTCCCGTACGGCGCATAGTTCATATATTTACTCTTCGCCGCAGGATAATCGAAATCTTTCGTGATATCCCTGAAAAACGCATACAGGAGATCCGACGCCGCGATCGCCTGCAGAAGTTCCCCGATTTTCGTGTCTGCTATGATAAATTTCGACTGCATCAATTCGTCACAGCGACGCAAAAACAAATCAATCTGTTCCCTGCCCGTATCCATATACTATCTCCTTTTTTCTGTGCAGTTTTTACAACTTTTCTCCGTCGGTTATCATTATAGCACAAAAATCAGATTTTATTAAGTTAATTTTCGCAAATATCTTGCTTTTCCCGAAAAATTTATGTATAATATAGGAAATCAAATTTGGAGGGCTTTTATGAAATCCGTAAAAATTTCTCTGCAAATGGCTCAGAACGTCAAAGAGTTCGTTAAAATCGTGCAGGATTATCCTTATGAGATCGATCTGAAAAGCGATAAATATGTCGTAGACGCAAAATCCATCCTCGGTATTTTCAGTCTCGACCTGTCCAAACCGCTTGTCGTTGAGATCCACTCCGATAACTGCGACGATCTCGTTGCGGCCCTTAAAAAATTCGCTTAATACGGCGGATTAAATCTACGTTTGCACAGGGGACAGAATTATCCGCTTTTTCTTAAAAAGCGGATTTTTTGTCCGTAAAGAAAAATCTCTCTCAGGTGATTTCCATGCAGATCCAAGGCGAAACGTTTATAAACAAATTAATATTGCTTTTCGTCTTCGACAAAATGGAAAGCGCCCTTTCCGAACGCACGATCATCGACATGTGTTCCACCAGCAACGACTGGATCAACTACATGGACTGCGTCATGATCATCTCTCAGCTTTTGGAAGACGGCTTCATCTGCACAGTGGAAACCAACGACGACACCCTCTATACCATCACCCCCGACGGCAGAAGCTGCCTTGCCAATTTCTACATCAATATTCCCAAAAGCACCCGAGAAGAAATATCGGTATTCGTCAAAAACAACAGCGCGCGCTATCGGAACCGCCAGGAATGCAAATCCGATTACTACCAGAATAAGGACGGAACTTATACCGTCTTTCTGCGAATACTCGCGCCTGCCCAGCCCATGCTGGAATTAAAATTCGTCGTGCCCGACCGTAAAACGGCACAAAATATCTACAAAAAATGGGAACTGAAAGCCGCTGATGTCTATGCGGTCATCTACGAAAACCTCGTAGACTGATCCGCCTGTCCCTTTCTCCCCATATAGAGGTAATACAACTATGTTCACTTACAACACAAAAGGTACTTGCTCCCGTCAGATCATCTTTGACGTCGATGACCAGAATAAGATTCACAACGTTAAATTTATCGGCGGTTGCAGCGGCAATCTGCAAGGCGTATCCCGCCTCGTCGAGGGAAAAACACTCGAAGAAGTCGAGGCAACCCTCAAAGGCATCAAATGCAGGAACAATACTTCCTGCCCCGATCAGCTCGCTCACGCCGTCGTCGCATATAAAAACCGTGAACCGAAAGAACCAAAACTTTGATTTCTTCAACTTTGATTCTTCCTGCCGCAAACCTTCGTTTTGCGGCGTTTTTTGTTATGCGGTTTTCTCAGAAACAAACTCCTGTATACACAGATATAAACCTTGTCTTTCCGACCCCAAAAAAACTTCCCGTCCGAAATATCGCTCTCCTTTTTATCGGCGGAAACAAGAATTTCCCGCGCGCCTGTCACTGCCGCGGGGGTTTTCTTTATCCCGATACAACTTGCGGTCTTCACATAGTCTGAAACGGTGAATTAATCAAGAGAAAACATCAAAAAAATCGGCGCGCAGAAAATTCTGCGCGCCGATTTTGGCGTTTCTGTCGGTATTGTCATTTCTTGCAACGTTTACTGCAGAATATTGGTAGTGATCATATCCACACCCCAAGCGATGAGGTTTTTCGCAGCAACCGGATCGTCACACGTCCAGCAATTGACCTCGATCCCGTTCTCGTGCAGTTTCTTTACCCATTCCTCGTTCAAAGATGTGTACAGAATATCCAATCCGAACCGATCTTTTTTCAGCTTTGCGATCAGTTCATCCGAAATCGCACCCGTCAGGAACTGTGCGTGCTGGTCGGGAAGAATTTCGCGCAGCGTCTGAAGATTTTCATAGGTAAAAGAAATAAAGACAATGCGGTTCAGGTCATATTCCTTCGCACAAATGTCCGTGATCTCTGAAATGCTCTCTTTCTTCATCGGGTTTTTCAGTTCCACAACCGCCACTTTTTCGTAACGGCGGATCACCCGCAGATATTCGCTCAAAGAAAGCGGCTTCTGCATATCCGAGTACCCGCCTTCCGTGCCGCGTTCCTGTAAACGCAAAGAACGGATCTGCGAAAACTCCACTTCTTCCAAAGCGATGTCTTTTTCGGCAACGCGTCCGCTTCTGTCGTCATGAAAAATCACATACTTTCCGTCTTTTGTCACGTGCACATCCGTTTCAACGCCGTAATAATCGCGGTTTCCCGCCGCCACAAACGCCGCCAGCGAATTTTCCAGCTCGATCCCGCTCAAGCCGCGATGCGCAACCATCTTTGTCTTGCCTTTGTTTTCCAAACGAATCGTATCCATTTTATACTCCTTCTATCCCGCCCGTTACATCAGCGGTATATGATTCTCTTTGCAATATTCTTCTGTTTTCTTATCCCACAGAGAAACCTGTACTTCCCCGATGTGCAATTTATTCAATAAAAACATGCACAGCCGCGACTGTCCGATCCCGCCGCCCATCGTCAGCGGAAGCTCCCCCGCCACCAGCGCTTTGTGGAAAGGATACTGCAGCCGATCCGCACAATTTTCCGCATTCAGCTGCATGACCAGGCTCTTCTCGTCCACGCGGATCCCCATCGACGAGATCTCAAACGCGCAGTCCAACACCGGATAATACAGCATGATGTCTCCGTTCAGATTCCAGTCGTCATAATCCGGCGCCCTGCCGTCATGCTTCTGACCCGATTTCAGCCTGCCGCCGATCTGCATGATAAAAGCAGAACCGTGTTTGCGTACATATTCCGTTTCCCGCTGCTTAGGCGTCAGCCCGGGATACATATCTTCCAGCTCCTGCGTGGTCACAAAAGATATATCCTCGCTCAGATAATTATCAAGCTGCGGAAATTCCCGGCAAATCGCCTCCGCCGTGGTCTGCAATGCGCCATAGATCTTTCGGACTGTTTCTTTCAGAAATCCGATCGTACGGTCTTCCCGCCGTATCACACATTCCCAATCCCACTGATCGACATAGATCGAATGCAGATTGTCCAGATCTTCATCGCGGCGTATGGCGTTCATGTCCGTATACAGCCCGAACCGCACGCCGAAACGATACTTCGCCAGAGCATAACGCTTCCATTTTGCCAACGAATGAACGACTTCCGCCGTCTCGCCCGTCGCTTTGACATCGAACGATACAGGACGCTCCACCCCGTTCAGGTTGTCATTCAGCCCGCTTGCCCTGGTAACAAACAGCGGCGCACTGATCCTCGTCAGATTCAGCGTGTCCGCCAACGCCTTTTCAAAGATTGTTTTGATCTCTTTTATTGCCTTCTCCGTCTCTATCAGACTGAGTTTGGATTTATACATTCTCTGTTCCTCTCCATTGATTTCCTCTATCATTTGCCCGAATGTTTCGACAAATTCATCCGCTTCCCGACGCAATTGCGCATGTTGAGCCGCCGTCTGCGCGTCATATACGGCCGCCGTCTGCATGCCTGCTTTCTTCGCCGCCAGAAGCGCCGCCAGATTGTCTTCAAATACGATACACGCCGAGGGATCCTCCCCCAGCTTTTCTGCGCTCTTTAAAAATATATCCGGAAAGCTCTTGTTTTTCCCTGCGTCTTCCACCGTTACAAACGCATCAAACAATCCGTCAATACCGCCTGCCCGCAACACGGGAAGATAAAATTCCGGCGACGATGCCGTCGCCACGCAAAGTTTCATTCCCTTCGCGCGCAATATGCGGACAAAATCCGCCGCCTGCGGTTTGAAATACTTTGCCCCGTCCTTCGCCCCGTATTTGGACATCGATAAAGCCCGCCATTCCTCCACCAACGCATCCGCCGATTCCGACGGCATATAATTTCGGATCGTATACGCCGCACATTCGCGGAATCCCAGATGCGCGATCGCCGCCTGGTATCCTTCCGGAACCTGCATACCGCGGCGCGCAAAAAATTCCTCATCCACTTCCCGCCAGATCTCCATGCTGTCGATCAGCGTGCCGTCCAGATCAAAAATGACCGCCCATATTTTTTTCCAATCTATCATGAAATAAATTATAGCACGATTTTCAGGAATCGGCAATCGATTTCATACAAAACGCCTTACCGATTTTCTAAACTCGCCCCTGCATACCCGTCCCGCCGCGCATGCCGGCCGCCTAAAATGATCGTTTCCTGATTTTCAGGAAGATAATGAGTGGTTTGTAATTCCGAAAAATTCACCCCGCCCTGCTTGAACATATTCCGCAAATGTGTTAAAATAGCAGTATAAGGAGATCTTTATGGGATTTTTTTCACGGCGAAAAAAAACAACCGAACAGCCTTCCGCTATCAAAGACGTACCGCGCCCCGTAACGCTGATCATCGAAGGAGAACGTTACGCGCGCGAACTTCTCATCGCCCTGCCGCAAGACGCGCAGGCGATCCTTTCCGGATCTGAAGAAGCTGCCGCGGCCTTTCCTTACCTAAAAACGGACGCGCCCGACGTTCAGCCGTCCGGGCAGTATGTTCTGTTCGCGGACAGTTTCTGCCGCCCGTCCGAAAATGCAGTCGAATTTTATAAATCACTCGGGGATCACAGCGAAGACGCCATCCTTTTCCCCTTGCATAAACAAAAGTATTCCGCCCCGGAAACGGAGGCCATCCCCGCCTTTTTTGAAGATTCGGGCAATTTCCTGTCGTTCGGATGCGCCATCAGGCTTGACCTCTACACAAAACTCAGCAAAACAAACGGCCGCCTGCCCATGCCCTTTCTGTTCGCACCGGCACTCTCCGCCCGATATTTTTATTTCAGCACACACTCGCCCTTTTACCGCAAAGGCGCATCTGCCCCGATGTCGGCCGAAAAACTCCGCGAGCTGGTAACTTATTTTACGAACGTAAAAGGTACGCTCGCCCCTCTGCCGTACAAATACGGCTTCGATTTTATCTGCGGCAGAGCCGTGCAGGCATACGCGCTCCTCGCGCATCAAAAAGACCGCGACGGCCTGAAAAATTGGGACGAATTTTTAAAATCCGAATGCATGGCTCTGCGCGTCGCGGCAATGCAGCGAGCACCTCTCGGATTCATCGGAAAACTCATTCAGAACAACTTTGAAAACACTCTGACCGTTTCTGCCGGAATCGCCTGGACGCTCCTCAAAGAAAAAACAGAATAAAATAAACGCGGACAGAAGCGATTTTTCCGCCTTTTTCGTATTCTCCTTCCTTTCCGATATTTTCGGATCGGTCTTACAGCGAACCCGATGCGCGTCGGTGCTTTTTGCACCGACGCGCATCTTTTTTGTATAAAATTTTCACTCGGATAAAATCTTCACCCTGCTGCGATCCTTCTCGTTTTTTACGAATATCTGCCGCACAAAAAGACAAAACAACGCTGTGTCAAATAAGTTTGCCGTATCTCTTTACATACAGTTTTTTGACAAAGGTCGTCAGGAGCATATACGAAAGGACGATCCCCGCAAGCATGGCAAAATACACCGCGGGCAACGGGCAAAGCCCGATCGCCGAACCGAAAGTAAAGGGCACGGCCGTCAAAAACGCAATCCCGCAGAGAGTCAGCGCCAGCACAGGCAGAGAAGCGCGGTTTTTACCGACAGGCAGATACGGACTGCGGAGCATATAAATGACCAACGTCTGCGTAAACATCGACTCGATAAACCACCCCGTCTGGAACAGTGCAATAAACTGCATTTTCAGTGCGCCGTCCGAAATCGCCGCAAACTGCGCGCCGCAAACTGCGGGGCATACGACAAAAAACAGCAATACATATGTCAGAATATCAAACAAAGAACTGAGCGGCCCGAACCGCACCATAAACCGAGTGACCGATTTCGAATCCCATTCCGACGGTTTTTCCAGACAAGATTTTTCCACATTGTCCCAGGGCATTGCCGTACAGGAAAGATCGTACACGAGGTTTAAAAGCACCAACTGGACGGAACGCATCGGCAAAAACGGCAGAAAAGCGCTCGCCGCCAGGACGGAAAATACATTCCCGAAATTGGAAGACGCCGTGATCTTGATGTATTTCATCATGTTCGCGTAAGTCTTTCTGCCCTCCACGACGCCGTCCGCAACCACCGTCAGATCTTTTTCAAGCAAAATCACGTCCGCCGATTCCTTTGCGATATCCGCCGCCGTATCCACGGAAATACCGACATCCGCCGCGCGCATCGCGGGCGCATCGTTGATGCCGTCGCCCATAAATCCTACAGTATGCCCGTTTTCGCGCAATACGCGAACCACCCGTTCTTTCTGAGACGGTGAAAGTTTCGCAAACACGGACGCTTTTTCCGCCGCCTTTGCAAGTTCCTCGTCATTCAGCCCTTCCAGCTCTCCGCCCAACAGAATGTGTGCGCCATCCAATCCCACTTTGCGGCAGATGCAAGCCGTGACTTTTTCGTTGTCACCCGTCAGGATCTTGACACGAACGCCGAGCGATTTGAGTCTTTCCAGCGCCGGCGCCGTGGTCGATTTGGGAGGATCCAGAAATGCAAGGCATCCGATCAGCACCATCCCGCTCTCATCCGTGACCCGAAGCTGTGCGCCCGCTTCCAGCCGCTTCTGCGCTACCGCCAGCACGCGCATCCCGCGCTCGTTCAGGCTCTCCGAAAGGCGGCGGACGCGCGCTTTCACTTCATCCGTCAGATCGAGCACTTCACCGTCCAGCTCCGCATGCGAGCAGACGGCAAGCATTTCCTCCACAGCCCCTTTTGTGATCAGCTGCACCTTTCCCGATCTGTCCTGCACCGCAACGCTCATTCTGCGACGCTCAAAATCAAACGGAATTTCATCCGTCTTGCTGTAATTTTCAAGCACGTCATCCGAAATTTCGCCCGAAGCACACAATTCGCGCGTGCGTTCGATCACCGCCGCATCCATCAGATTTTTCAGCCCCGTCTGGTAGTTGCTGTTCAAAAACGCATGCCGCAGTACGCGCGCGTCTTCCTTCCCCTCCACGTTCAGGTGCAGTTCCAGCACCACTTTATCCTGCGTGAGCGTACCCGTTTTATCCGTGCAGAGTATGTCCATGGATCCGAAATTCTGAACGGCATTCATGTTCTTTACGACAACCTTTTTATGCGAAAGCGTTACCGCTCCCTTGGCAAGACAGGTCGTCACGATCATGGGAAGCATCTCAGGCGTCAACCCTACCGCAATGCTCACCGCAAACAGGGCGGCATCCAGCCAATCCCCTTTCGTGATGCCGTTGATCAGAAAAACGACGGGTACCATGAACAGCATAAAACGGATCAGAATGTGCGATACCGACGCAACGCCCTTTTCAAAAGCCGTTTTTTCCGGTCTTTTCGAGAGGGTTTTCGCCGTACTGCCGAGCACCGTGTCCGCCCCTGTCGCCAAAACAATGCCCGTTCCGCTTCCGCTCACGACGTTCGTGCCGCAAAACGCCAGATTTTCACACGCGGAAACGGACGCAAAGGACGATACGGGCGCGGGATTTTTTTCTTCAGGCACACTTTCTCCCGTCAGCGACGACTGCGAGACAAACAGATCTTTCGCCGTCAGAATCCGCAGATCCGCCGGGATCATGTCGCCCGCGGAAAGATATACGATATCCCCGACCGTAAGATCGGAAGATTCGATCTCCTGCCGCTCGCCGCGCAAAACATCGCATTTCGCCGACACCATCGCCGCCAGCTTCGCCGCCGCATTCGTACTGCGCGTTTCCTGCACGAAACGCAGGATCCCCGATACCCCGACCATACACGAAATCACCAGCACCGTCACATAATTTTTCTCTCCAGGTTCGGCAAAAACAATGTCCGTCATGACCGATACCAACGCCAATACGAACAGGATCGCCGTGAACGGATTTACAAACGCCGCGGCCAGCCTCCCGAATATGCCCCGTTTCCGCGCCGTCGGCAGAACGTTCGCCCCGTACTTTTGCCGCATTTGTTCCGCCCGCGCCTGCGTCAGTCCGCTATCCGACGTATCCAACATGCCGCGCACATCTTCCGGAGCGGACAGCGCCGCCTCTTTCATCCTCGCCTTTGTCTCTTCTGCCCGGATCACGCTTTCCGCGATCCCCGAAAGAAAGAATCTTCTGATTTTTTTTGCCATGATTGCCACCTCCTTCGATTTGTCATCGGAGAGGTAGCCGAAGTCATCCGAACGGGCGAACGGATACGCACGCCGCATCATCCGTGCGCCGCGTCCGGTTCTTACTTCGGCTGCCGCATCCTTCGTCCATATACGAATCCTCCTTCTTTATTACCAAATTCCGTATCCGCATGGCTCTCCGCGCTTTGGTATACGCATCGTCCTTATGCCGTCTTTCCGACAGATCCCGCGCGCACACTCTTTCGTTTCAAACAAACGAACCGAAAGCACTTGCCATGGCTGTACACAGAAAAACCGCGCGCCAAAACGGCGCGCGGTTGCATCCCATCGTCTTTGCACCGTTTGAGCTTTAACTTTAAGGGGCGGTGAAGCTGTGTTATGTCGCGCCTTGTTTTCGACGCAACCTGTTCAGACCTGCGCACGATGTCTCCATCGCTCTGCGGCAACAGCCCATATCCCCGTAAGAGCCTTACTTACCGGATATTCAGTTTACGTTGTCATTATATTCCGCACTTCGCCATTTGTCAAGCCCCGATTACCATTTTTTTATTTTTTCAGAAAATTATCACATTGCTTTGATTCTTCCCCGCCCGCCTTTTTCCACCCGCCGTGTTCCGAAAGCCATCTGCACCGCAGGCGCTGCCGCTATAAAAATTTTCGTAAAACGTACCGACGTATCATCCTTTTCAAGACAAAGCCCGCCCGACGGCGCAGATTGCACTGCGCCGTCGGGCGGGCCTTATGATCTTTCTTGAAACTAATTTATTCCGTACGCAGTGCGATGACGGGATCGCGCTTTGCCGCCGCCGAAGCAGGCAAAAGTCCCGATATCAACGTCAGAACGACACTGATAACGACCATGATCAGCGCGGCGTACCATGTCAACGACGCAAGTCCCGCAATACCCGTCAGCGGCGTCAGGATCGCATTGATCAGCAATTCCAGCAAATATGCCACAACGATACCGATCATGCCCGCGCAGAAACCGATGATAAACGTCTCCGCATTGAACATATGCTTGATATCTTTTTTGCGCGCCCCGATCGACCGCAATATACCGATCTCTTTCGTGCGCTCCACCACCGAAACATATGTGATCACCCCGATCATGACAGTCGAAACCACCAGCGAAATTCCCGTGAACGCTATCAGAACATAGGTGATCGCATCGAGGATCGTCTGCATCAGCCCCATCAGCACGCCCACCGTATCCGTGTATTTGACTTCCGTCGGGCCGTCGTACCCGTCATAGTTCCCGTTCGAATTATAATACGACTCCCTGGCTGCATTCACCGATTCGTTCCATTGATCAAGATAAGCGAGAACCGAATCTTTCGTATCAAAATCCCGCGCATAAATCTGGACGGAATTGGGAGTCATATTCCCTCCCAACGTGCGCACAAGCTCCGCCGCGCTCGCAACGCTCTCTTTGGAAAAAACGCGCTCTGCCTGCACCGGCATTCCCGTCGCATTGCCTATCAACAAATTAAACAGCGGCACGTATCCGGCAAGAGCATCGATGTCCGCCGAAGGATTCGCATCCAGATACTGCACGATGTCCGTATCCGCATTCCGCTCCATATATTCCTGCAATAACTGTTCCGTCAGATTCAAGCCCTCGCCCAGACATCCGTATGTCAGGCCGTCCTTCAACCGCAAAATTCCGACAACTTTGATTTCCGTACCCTTGACCGACGGCTTTTGCGAGAGCTCGTGATATGCATTGAAATCGTAACGGTAAGCGCCCCCGTCCGTTTTCGTAAACACCTCGTCGTTGTCATACAATGTAAACGTCTTATTCAGAATTTCTTCGAAGGGGATCTCCATGATTTCGTCACCTTCCAACCCGCTCTGAAACAATCCCAAAAAATTCTCCTCATCCAAATATCCGAGCTGCGCCATCGTCAGATCGATCACATCATTGCTCGACCCTACCACCAACACCGCTTCATCCGAAGCATCGGGGAATTCACCGAATACATCATAGTGCGAAAGAATATATTCCCCGTAATCTTCATCCGTCACATCCCCCGTTCCGGGCATAAAATTCACGACGTCCGTAAAATAATCCACAAACCGCGTGAGCGATCCGTACTGCGTTTGCGTACTGGTCAGAATCGTCGTGTAATAATTGCGCAATTCAGCCAGGGAAATATGGTAATCATAATATGCAGGCTCGCCCAGCCCCATCCCGGAGCTTACCGTCGTTGACCCGACCCGAAGATCCGTAAACAGATTCCGCGTCAGAGAAACGCCGTATCCGTATGTGATCGCATTGTAATAATCTTGCGGCATTGCGTCGACATATTCGAGATAATTTACTTTCTGCCCCGCTATGTCGGCAACATTGTCCGCACTCAGATCGTTCGAGGTCGTCATCCCTTGCGCCAACTGCGTCAAAAAAGAATTTATGTAGACCTTATCTTCGATCTTCTCTCCGATATCCAGTTTCGTTCCGCCGCCCATAAAACTCGTCATCGCCTGCGTCAGATCGAGCGACGTCTCATTGATCTCGATCGGATAATACGACAGCATATCCTCTTCCGTCTTGCGGATATAATTATTGAACCCGTTCGAAAGCGCCAGCACTAGGCATACGCTGATGATTCCGATACTGCCCGCAATCGAGGTTACCAACGTCCTGCCTTTTTTGGTCAGAAGATTCCGCCCGCTCAGGCGCAGCGCCGTAAGGAAGCTCATGCTCGTTTTTGCTTTCTTCTTTGCTTTGGAACTTTTTACTTCTTCCTTGCCCGGATTATTTTTCTCAGCCGCAACCGTTTCCTCTTTCGCCTGTTCCTCTTCCGTGAACGGATTGGAATCGGAAATCACCGTTCCGTCTTTCAGTTCGACGATACGGGAGGAATATTGCCGCGCCAGCTCCGGATTGTGCGTGACCATGATCACCAGCCGCTCCCCTGCGATCTCTTTGATCAGATCCATGATCTGAACGCTGGTTTTAGTATCCAACGCCCCCGTAGGCTCATCCGCAAGCAGGATCTCCGGATTGTTCACAAGCGCCCGCGCGATCGCAACCCTCTGCATCTGCCCGCCCGAAAGCTGGTTCGGCTTCTTGTTCAGCTCTGCACCCAGCCCCACTCGCTGCAGCGCTTCCGTCGCCCGCAAACGCCGTTCCTGCACCGATACGCCCGACAACGTGAGCGCCAGCTCTACATTCCCGAGCACCGTCTGGTGCGGTATCAGATTATACGACTGGAACACAAATCCGATACTGTGATTCCGATACGCATCCCAATCTCCGTCTTTATAATGCTTCGTCGAAACGCCCTTGATCACAAGATCGCCCGAAGTATATTTGTCCAGCCCGCCTACAATGTTCAGCAGCGTCGTCTTGCCACATCCCGATGCCCCCAGAATGGAAACAAACTCTTTCTTCCGAAAACTAAGACTGATTCCCTTCAAAGCATGAACAACAGAATCTGCTACCTTATAGTCCTTCGTGATTCTGTCCAATTTCAATATCGCCTGCGCCATAACCTCATTCTCCTGATTCTACTTTATCGCCCGCTCTCCGCCTCTTTTATGCGTTTTGCGCTTGTTTCGGCATTTCCTGCAAAACCTCGCCGCATGCATCTAAAAACTCATTCGCCTTCGTCAGAAAATCCCCGATCTTGTCCTCACCCAGCCGTTCCATAATCTTCTGCACAAAAAGATTGACCCGCTCTTTCATCTGATTGTAAATATCCAAAGCCTTTTCACTCAGCTCAATATAGGCAATCTTACGGTCTTTCACGTCCGGAACCCGACAGACAATCTCACGCGTCTCCAATTTGTTCACCATCTGCGATACCGCCGACCGCGTGATCCCCAAACTCTTCGCCAATCGGCTCGATATCAGCCGCCTGCCCGATTCCTTCGCCGCTATGATTTCCCGCACCATCTGCATTTCCGTATTGTTTAAACTCAATTTATCGTCAATAATTTTGACCTCTTCCATCCTCTTATTTATACGGTACATCTCCCGCAAAAAAACACTCGCTTCCATTTTTTCCTCCTTCTTAAGTTAAGTTCTTAATTGTTAAATATTTTAGCCAACTCCTTAACAAAAGTCAACCGCACAAGCAGCTTCTCTAAATAATTTCATCACAATATCATTTTTTCACCGGATTTTAATATCAGTCGCTCTCTGCGGCTGCCCTCTTTATTCAAAAATTTTTGTCTGTACAGAATTTTTACCCGATATAGGCAAACCAGTCCGATTTAAAGAATGCTTTTTGTTCCCAACGCGGCGCACGATACCCGACGGATATTTTTTCGATGGCGCCATGCGTCCCGGATGAGCTTCCGACGCCGACCGTTTTATAAAAAGCAGGCGGCGGAAAATTTTTGTTTTCCGCCGCCTGCTTTTTACCAATCCTGCTTCTTCAGCGACTGGCTCTTAACATCGTCGTAATATTCAAAATATTTTTCTTTGAACGTCTTTTTGCCTTCCTGCTGCTGCAACAAATTCTGCAGTTCTTCCGGAGTAAAATCGGAAAAATCCGCTTCCCCGTCGTAGGAAGAAAAAAATTTGTACAGATCTGCTTCCGACATCCTTTTTCTCCTTGCCTATTTCTTTTCTCTGCGGTAAAGATACATGGTAGTTCCCGCCGCGTCCGTCCCGATACTGTATTTTTTAAGATACGGTGTCAGTTTTTCCATCAATTTCTTAAAAGAATTACAACCGAAATTTTTAGGTATAAAATCCGAATATTTCTGTTTCATTTCCGAAGAAATCTGCGCATAAAAAGCTTTGCCGTTGTTATCGATCATACGGTCAATAATATTGTGCAGGTCACTCTTGCGCTTATTGTCAAGGATCTCCGTTTCTGCAGACGGCAACGGCTGCGCCACGGGTTGCGAAGCCTTGAACTTCAAATTCTGAACTTTCTGCACGGCAGGTTTTTGTTCGGTTCCGGAATCAAGGTAAATAAATTCATTGAATGCGTTGACAAAACTTTGATTAACGTTGCGTCCGCCCATTCCGATCACCGTTTTATCGCGTTCTCGCAATTCGCGGACCAATCGGGTATAGTCGGAATCCCCCGCCGCAATGCAGAATACATCCACATCTTTTTCAAAAAGAATGATCAATGCCTGAATAATTAAAGCTATGTCAATGGTATTTTTCCGAGGCTGGACCTCAAACTGCTGTACAGCCGTCATGGAATACCGGTTCACCTCTTCCTTCCAACCCTTCACCGACGTTTTCGACCAATCCGCAAATATACGCTTCACTATGATATTCCCGTAATTGGACGCTTCGTCAAAAATCTGCTTTGCATTTCCAGACGATACGTTTTCCGCATCGATCAGCACCGCCACATTATTCACCTTATCCATATCGAATCCCCTTTTTTCATCCCTCGGCCGCTTTGTCGTTTATTTTATTATTATAGCCGATTTGGGAAAACGTGTCAAGCACGGGCCGCAAATCCTTGCAAAACTTTAAATTCAATGGATGTGTGAAAATCTCTTCGCCCCTTGAAAAATATAAGACTCCTTTTTCCCCTATAAAAAATTTTGTTTTTTTTCAAAAACATAGCTGAAAATGATTGAAAAAATTAAAAAAATCCGCTATAATAATAAAGCATTCGGGGATGTAGCTCACCCGGTAGAGCGATACGTTCGCAACGTATAGGTAGTCAGTTCGAGTCTGATCATCTCCACCAACCTAACACGCGTCCAAAACCTTAAAAACAAGAGGTTTTGGATGCTGTTTTTCATTTTCGGACACTTTTTCCTAAGATATAAGGCATAAACCGCTAAACCGCAGGGTTTCCTACGGCTTACGCGGTTCTTTTTCCTTATAAGACGATATACTTTTGCAAAATTCGGCGGGAAAAGCGGGATTTTCGGGATTCGCTGGCAACACATAGGAACAGGCTCAAATCTTATCTTCAAGCATTTGGAAACTGCACCGTAACGGAACGAATTTTGCCGAAAATCGAAAAACACCTTATCGACAAGGTATGATTTATTCCGAAAACAGAACATCCGTCCCCTAAACGCGGCGGGATTTACGGGATTTGCGGGATCCGGAGCGGATAGCCTGCAAATTCTAAACCCGAAAATCCCGTTTTTCCCTCTGTTTTCAGATGAGGACAGACTACACAGTCCTGCCCCGCGAGGGGCTTATGCGGTATGTCTTTTCAAGCAGTATTTCATAACGGGGGTGGGCGGGAAAGCCTTTTCTCCCCCGACAAGCATTGCGCACGGTATTTTTCCGTGCGCTTTTTCTATTCTATAAAGGAGAATTACCATGAAACAAACAACGAACATCTACTTTCTTGTAGATTGCTCATGCGCATGCGGCGGAGCTTCTGCACAAATGGCGCAAAGAGCGATCATCAAGGTACAACGAACCTTGCATTACACGCAGTCGAAAAAGACCAAAACGCACCTGATCGGATACAACGAACGGGCGTTCTTCCTCAATGCGTTTAAAAGTTTTCCCTCGACAGGACAGCCCGTTTTGAAAGAAGGATTGCAAATGCTGAAAACCGTTATCTGTTATCAAAGAAAATACGAACCCCGACAAACACGTTCGATATTCTTTCTTTACACTTCGGGAAAGGCTTCAGGCGTTTGGGAAAAAACATTGCAGGAACTGTTCTTCTGTCCCGAATTTGCAAAAGGCTTGCGCTATGTGATAACACCGCAACCGCGCTTTGAAAACGGACAAAGGCTGTACCTGAATTTTGCCGATTTCCCTGAACGGATACTGCCCTATTTTTCCGAAAACAGGCTATGTTCTTTGTTGCAAACATTAGCGCATTCATAAATAATACTTGCCTAATATATAATAATTTGCTATAATACAAATGCGTTTTAGCATTGTATTCCATAGCTTACAACGGCACATATGTACCCTCTATTCCCTTTTGGAGTAAAAAGTTAAAACGCAACTACTTAAGGGGGTACATTCATTGCAGGCGTCCCTTTTTGTAGGGACGTTTTTTCATATCGAAAAATGTACAAGGAGAGAAAAAGATGTTTAGAAAAAGAATTTGGACGATTCTTCTTATGTTCGTGGTTTGCATGTCTTTGACGGCACTTGCTGTCGGTTGCAGTGTACAAAGCGGCAAAGATGATGACGATGACACGGAAGGCGATACGAGCATACAGCTCTTATCGGTTGACCTGCTTTCAACGAACGAGGAAGAAACCACATATGAAATCGTCTTTTCGGACGGGACGACAGCGACATTTACCGTTGCGAACGGTAAAAACGGAACCGACGGACAAAACGGACTCACTCCCTATATTGGTGAAAACGGGAATTGGTGGATCGGCGATACAGACACGAACATTCCCGCAAGAGGACAGGACGGACAGGATGGGCAGAACGGGCAGGACGGACTCACCCCTTATATCGGCGAAAACGGGAATTGGTGGATCGGCGATACGGACACGAACATTCCCGCAAGAGGACAGGACGGGAATGACGGACAAAGCGGACAGGACGGCGTAAGCATTTCCGATGCAAAAGTCGAAAACGGCGAACTTATCCTTGTTTTGTCGAACGATAAGACGATAAACGTTGGAAAGGTAGTCGGCGACAACGGTAAAGACGGTACCGACGGAACGAATGGCAAAGACGGCGTGAGCATTACAGGAGCCGCAATCAATGAAAACGGGGAACTTATTCTTACGCTTTCCAACGGAACGCCAGTCAATACAGGAAGTGTAAAAGGCGATAAAGGTGCGGACGGTATAGGCATCTCAAATATTGCCATATCGGAAGGAAATCTTTGTTTCTATAAAACGGATGGCAGCGAATTTATTATTGAAAACTTTACCGCGTTAGTGAAAGGAGAAAAAGGTACTGACGGCAAAGACGGTATAGACGGCACGAATGGCACAGACGGGAAAGACGGTATAGGAATAGCATCGATTGATATTGACAATACAGGAAATCTGACCATTCTGCTTAGCGATGAAACAAAGATTTCGGCAAATATTAAAGGTGAAACAGGCGAAAACGGCAAAGACGGCATATCCATCTCATCGACAAGAATCAATGAGAATGGAGAATTGATTATATCCTTTTCAGATGGAAAAGAAAGTAATTTGGGTTCAATAATCGGAGCAAAAGGTGAAACCGGAACAGGAATCAAAGAAATTACTATTGATGACTCATTCAATCTTATAATCACTTTAGATGATAATTCCACAAAAGAAATTTACATAGGAAATTTAAAAGGTGAAAAAGGTGAAGCCGGTCAAGATGGGCAGGATGGCCAAAATGGACTCTCTGCTTATGAATTATATAAAAACAGATACCCTGAATATGCAGGAAATGAAGATCAATGGATTTCTGATTTAGTAAACGGAAAACTGAAAACTGAGTTTTATACTGTTACATTCAAAAATGGAGAAACTATAGTAAAGACAATATCTGTTGCTCACGGAGAAAAGATAAAGGATATTCCTGAAAATCCGATACAAGATGGAAAACTTTTTGTTGGATGGTTTGAAGAGAATCTGAATGAGCAATGGCAGTTCTCCGGATTTGTAGTGACCGAAGATGTTGTTTTGATTGCAAAATTTAACGAAATCATAGACGAACCCTCTACAACTCTTGATATTACGGAGCTTTCAGAAAATATTGAAAGGTCAGAAAATACATTGCGCTATATTATAAAACAAAGAAATTCTACAGAGTTTATAGATCTTTTTGATGAGATTAAAGTAACAGAAGGCTCAACCATTAAATATTTCCTGGACAAAAATTATCAGAGAGAAGTATATCCGTTCTCTCTTCCCCTTGAATCAGAAGGAGAGAACATCTTCTATATTGCTCTTTATTCAAATGGTGAAATAAAATATTTTGAATTGATTATCTACAAAAATAAAATGTTTAACGTTACATTTGATAATGCAGAAAGTGAAGATGTAATCATTCAAATAGAAGAAGATGAAATATTTTCTGTTGCTGATCGACTTGATGAAAAGTATGGATATTATTTTAAGGGATGGACTCTTTCTGGTGGAAATGAAGTAGTAAATGAAGTTAAAATAACATCTGATACGACCTTTATCGGAAAGTTTGAACCAAAAGAAGTTAAAATAAAGTATTACTATTATAATAATGATAATGAAAAAGTATATTTTGATTTAATAGATACAGCATACTTTGATGAAACTTTTAATTTTGAATATACTGATTATTTCTTTAGAGAAGGATATACTTTTGGTTATTTTTATTTGAATGGTGGTGTCATTGAAAACATAACTATTAAAAAAGAAGAAACTTATGAAATAGAATGTCACTATTCAAAAAATCTTTATAAAATTAGTTTTGAAATAAATTCCCCTAATTCAATTTTCAATCTTAATATTATCGGAAATATAAATGAAACAGTACGTGGTTCTTACAATGGTATTTACATCCTTCCAGACTGCTCTGCTTCAATAGTAGGCTATGAATTTATAGGTTGGTCTGTCAAGGGAGAATCTGAAATAATAGAAGCATATACAATTCGTCCAATGGATATTACTCTATCTGCAAACTGGAAAGCGATAGAATATAAGATAACCGATACAAATACCGGAAAAGCAGTTCAGTTGAATAATACGACTGAAGCCATATTTACTGTAGAGAATCTGAATGACGAAGGAATTGCTTATTTGCAGAATCTGTATAAAGAATGTTATACCTTTACAGGTTATATAAATCTCTCCCGCCCGATTGTAAAAGATAGTGCTGATGAGCTGTCATGGTACATTGATTATTCCAGATTATCCAATGATATTACTGTTTTTACAATCACTTCACAATTCGAATATGGAAGTGAAGGAATGGCCTATAGATTAGATAATGATAAAACTTGTTACATTGCCGATTTTACAAATTATCAGATAACCAATAGAAATCTTAATGATACAATAATTGCAATACCTACAAAAAAAGATGGAAAAAGAATATATATAAGTAATTTTGAAGAGCCTGATTTAAAACCTAATAGTAATATTAAAGGAATTATAATAGACAGTAATTTGATTTATTCAAAAGGAGGAGACTTTTATTTACTTTATGAATATTTATTAAAACATTTTCCTAAACTAGAGAAAGTGTATTTTAATGGAACTATTGAAGAATTAGAAGATACTTTTACTTTTTCAATAGATTATTCAAATATTATTTTATATTCTGAATCAGGAAAACTTGATGATGAGTTTGATTATTGGCATTATGATGAAAATGGTTTGCCTGTAATTTGGGAATAATAAATTTAATATAAATATGAATAAGATTGAGAAATCATCTTATTCATATTTTATTTTGTAGGTTAGGAAAATGAAAAAGAAATATTTTGTAATAGCAGATACTCATTTTTCTCATGAGAATATAATCAAATATTGCAATAGGCCGTTTAGAACTGTTGAGGAAATGAATAATGCATTGGTTAAAAATTGGAATAATAATGTTTCAAAGAATGACGTAGTATCCCTATCTTGATATTAGCAAAAAATAAAAATATATTATAACCATGAAAGGAAGCCGAGAAAACTCTCGACTTCCTTTTTTCATACACCGTAAAAGCTCGGATAAAATAAGCTACTATAAAATTGCAACAATTATCGGGACAGACGCTATCTATGCGCCTGTCCTGTTTATATACACGATATTTTAAAAAGGAGATGATAAACGATAAAAGAATTCAGACATATCCGGCATTTGACAGAGTGCCTCGTCAAAGAAGAATATCCTTTGCCGCTTATAATGGAACTTTTAAAATCGATGTTCTTGATTGAAAAAGGTTTTGGTACGGAAAACAACGAAAGCGAATACAGCGCCTATATCGTCCTTGCGGAAAGTGATAAAGAACTGCGGCAAGCCAAAGAAAAATACGGACTTGAACTGCTATCCCCGGAAAACGAAGAAAGGATTGCAACGGGGCAGGAAATTTGGCAAAAACAAACGTACATTCAAAGTGACACGGGCGAAGGGATCTTTTTGTACTTTCGCCTTGCAAGAGCGTGCAAGAACGACAGCGAGAAGGCACGAAAGACGCCGACCTGAAAGGAAGATATGAAAAGACGCAAACGTGCGCGACAGCTTACAAAGCCGTGCACATTTGCGCATTCAAAAAAACAAAGACAAAACAATACGAAAGGAGAAAGAAGAATGTCCGAAAAATTCAGACGGGAAAGCCGCTATGCAACGCGGAGCATAACGGAAGAAGTACCTGTACAATTACAGTGCTTTTTATGGCAATCTATAGACGAATGGAAAAATGAAACGACAGAACTCGATTATCTGCAAGTATTCAAATTTGAAAAACTGACGGACGGATTGTATGTAATTCGCCACAGCCAGGAAAACCCGAACAGAGAAACCGTCTACTATCAGGCAGACGGCGAACTCGGCATTGAAAAAGTTACAGGCAAGACGATTTTTGTCATTGACGATGAAACGCACAGCACCATGCTGTTTGCAAGCGAATATTAAAAGGAGAACATTATGAACGAGAAAGCAACCAAAAAGAGGGCAACAAAAACAAGCACCCCTACCATTCGGAGCATAGACCAAATCAGTCTTGCCCGCATCATCGCACAAAAATTCGGGCTGAAAATCAGCGAAGTGATCGCTGTCGTGGAAGAAGAACAAAAGCTTACCATGGAATACGTCCGAATGGGATACCGGGTCGTCAAAAAGAATTACCTGACACTGGAAAGCAAACCGTTCGCAGGGAAAAAAGGCTGGATCTGCCCTTTAAACGGCATAAAATACGATCTGAGTGCCAGCGCACGCGTATACATCCGCGTTGGGATAGGATTTAAACGTTTTCTTTCCAAAGACAAAGTTATGCCCGAAAAGCTCTGCCGTTTTGTCAGCCAGCCCGCGGCTAACCAGTAAAAGTAAAAGTAAAAAAGTAGCTTTTACGCTACTTTTTTTTGCTCGTTATTCGGATTTTCCCAATGACATCTAAAAACTTTTTGCGGTTTATGCCCAAATTCTTCCAATCCTGCTCGGCAAAGCATTGCGGATAAACGTCATAACGCAACAACTCATCTATTTTTTGCGGCGAATATATAACGCCCCTTTCTTCCCAATACCGACAAAACAGCGGAACAAAAAAACGCTGTTTACAACTGTATTCGTCTTCTATCCGTGAATACCAATCACAAAACTCGTTATAAGAAGAAGTCATAAATGTTGCAGTTCGGCGGTCAGACCGCTTCACGGCGCGAAAAGACATTTTCACTCTTACGGCAAACTCGTAAATTTTGCGTAAAGCGTCCAATTCACTCGGCTGAAAGGCATTCAGACGAACTTTTGCATAAAGCACAAAGATAAATTCCTCGTAATTTGTGCCGCCGCTCTTTTTCGAAAGCTCTGCCTCAACGATTCGCCTGTATCTGGCATAACGATAATTTCTGTTCTTTGTGATCGGTATCTTTGCACCTTCTACAAAATAATTACCGGCTGTAGCCATTCCCTGTTTAACAGAAAAAGGCCGTACCTGCTTTTGAAAATTCCTATCGTAAAACAGTTCGAAATACTTTGCCGCCTGCGGATAGATTTCATCCCCCAAATCTCTTGAAAGCCATTTTGAACACTGCTTCGGACTGTATTTTCCTTCCGATATCCGAACACTTCTTCTCGCCTTCAACGCCGTAATTGCCGAAGCCCGTTGCCGCAACCGGACAATATACTTTCTTTGAAAAGCAGTCAATGAAGGAGTTCGTCCTCCCGTTAAGCATTCCCAAACCTCAAACCAAAGCATATGCTTTTATCTCCATGCAACCATCTTACCATAAGATACAAAAAAACACAACATTTTTCCAAATATTCGTATCAACAAAACCTTGTAGAATTATTTTTTTCAAAAAACAATTCTGCAAATAAAAAATGGAGGTTTAAGCAAATGCTTACTTTCAATTCTAAAAAAGGCTGTATGGATTATTACAGCGGCAAAACAGAAATACACGATATTTGTTCTGCTTTCCATGCAACCAAACTTATAATACCTGCGGACGAAAACGATCCGCCCATTTTGCATATTGAAGTCATCGATCATAACAATTTTGATTTCAGTTCTGCTTTCAATTTATCAGTACCCCTTCTCGCCGATCCTAATGAGCTTTTAAAAGCCTTTCTTGCAAACAAACTGCCCATTCCCTTATGGGCAAAACATGATTTAAGCGATTATATGCATCAAGAATATTCTTCCATTTGCAAAAAGCACCTTTATGAATACCGACACGGTACATTAGGCTGGGCAACTCCTGAAAAGAACGGTTTGAAGCTTTCTTGTCCCAATCCGGCGATGCCCACCGGCAATGAAACAAGTCCTCGCATCTTCCTATGGCAAAGGAATAGCATTGAAGGCATTACTTCCCTGTACAACGATAAAAGTTTTCGGTTTTCCCGCGGCAGTGAGCAAGAATTCAAAACCTTTCTGAAAAACACGGTTTTCTCTACCCCAACTCTGGCACTGGCAATTACAATCGGCTATTCGGCGGTTGTAGCCGCTCTGTTAGAGGAAGAAACAGGCAGCGGGACACTGATCATGAATCTATGCGGTGCATCCAGTACCGGCAAAAGCACCGTTCAAATGCTGATGGTGAGCCCTTTTGCATCCCCTAATGTAAACGATCACGGGCTTATGCGCACCTTCCAGGCAACGCAAAATGCTTTGCTCGCAGGTATGGGTGAAATGCACGGATTACCGATCGCTCTTGACGATTCTTCGACAAATCCGAATATGAATTTTACAAACCTTCTTTACTCGCTTGCCGAAGGGCAAGGCAGACAGCGCTGTAATTCCGACGGTACGCTCAAACCAACAAAGAATTGGAGCGGGACAGTCATCATATCCAGCGAAATCCCGATACAAGAACAAGCTTGTGAAAACCAAGGTCTGAAAGCGCGCGTTTTGAACCTGTCCAATATACAATGGACTCCGGACGCCAAAACCGCCGAAACCATCAAAAGTACAGTCCGTCGCTGTTACGGACATACCGGCTACGATTTTGCGCTCTTTGTTTCAGACATAAATTTTGATAACCTGATCAAGTCCTACTACACCGCAAAAGATTGCGTACATAAACTCATGCCTCTCCGTGACAATCTGTCCGACAGGCTAGAAGCAAAATATGCAATTCTTTATTTGACAATACAGCTTTTAAACGATTTCTTCGATGACTTGCACATCTCACTCAATGCAGACGAACTTATAAGCCTTGCTTTAACTTCCGAACAGGAACATATCCAAGAACGCGATATTTCACAAAAAGCACTGAACGTTGTCAGTGAATTCATTTTCAAAAAACGCAGTCACTTCAACGAATATCACGCACCCTGCACTTCTCCTTATTATGCGTCGGAATATTCCAGAGCTGCCCAAAGCGATGTCTACGGGACAATCCTGGTCAAAGCAATGGAATACACCGACATATATATGTCAAAATCGATTCTTGAAGCCGAGTTGAAGCAAAACGGAATATATGAAATCATAACCGTGCTAAAACGTTGGAAGAAAGATAAAATTATACTCTGCGAAAAAGACAGACTGGAATGTCGGATGCCGAAACTCTACTCATCCGACAAGGACGCCTTGAAAAGACGCTATATTCATTTTGTTTTCCCGAAAGGGCTCAGGGATATTCCCTTTGATTATATCTATATTACCGATGATGAACCTGTCCCGCCTCAAGACGAGCCGGATCCGGATCCCGAACCCGAGATCGATCCGGACGTTATCGACTTGCCTGCCGAGAACTGCCAACGCAGAATTCTCGTATCAAACAGTTTTCACCAAGAGGTGTAAACCAGAATGCAGATACACCTACAACGCAGTGATCTGCTCAAACAGAAGGGACGGTTAGAGCCGTCCCTTCTTCATATGCCATTGCTGCCCCAACAAGAAAAGGAACGGCTGAACGAATGCCTTTCCGAAATTCTCATCAAAAAAGGAAAAGAACCAAATGAAACAACTTGACGAAAAACAGAAGCAGTACCTTTCCGCCATGCTTGCCGAACGTTCGAAAAAGTACGGTCGGCAAAAATTGCGGGCTGTGATTTATGCCCGCAAAAGCGCCGAGGACGAACGAGATACTTCCCTATCCACGCAAATACAAAATTGCCGTGATCTTATAGCACAATATAACTTTCTCGAAGAATACAGAGTATTCCAAGAGGACAATGTAAGCGGAATGTTTACGGATATTCGTTCACAATACATTGAAATGATGAAACTTGCCGAATCGCGCGAAATCGATGTGATCGTTGTAATGAAACTTGACAGACTTGCGCGTGATTTGGCAGACTCTACAAATACGCTCAAACTGCTGACAATCTACGGTTGTTATCTGATCGCAGGCGACGACATCGCCGAATCCAACACCCCTTCCGGCGAATTCCTGCGCAATATCCTGCTCGCACAAAATCAATATCACGCCCGACGCGTTGCAAGCGACGTTATGGCAACCGAATGCAACAACGTTCGCAAAGGCATGACGGCTGGCGGCACACCGCCTTACGGACTGAAAGTCATCGACAAACACTTTGAATTGAATGAAAACGAAGCTCCCGCAATAAAAATCATGTTCGAACGCTGTGCCAAAGGATACAGCTACAAAGATATCATCAATGAACTCGATTCACTCGGGTACAAAACCCGTACAGGGAATCGGTTCAGTTACTCCTCTTTAAATGCTTTGCTTCGAAACGATAAATATTATGGTACGTTCGTTTACAACCGAACGGACGGCAAAAAGAAAAAGCACCGCGTCCTTATTGAACACTTCGACGAAGTACGCAATGAAAACGCAATACCGCCGATTATCTCGAAAACATTGTTTGACAAGGTTCAGACAATATTGGATAACCGAAAAAAGATATGCCGTCCTCGGCAAAATGCGTCAAATTTTATCCTCACCGGATTGCTGTTCTGCAAAGATTGCGGCAGTCCCATGAGCGGAACCACCAATACAGGCGGCAGGAACAAAGAAAAATACCGCCGATATCTATGCCCAAAACATACGGGCAGAAACGGTGCAACCTGTAAAACAAAACCTATTCGCGCAGAATATATCGAAAATGCCGTCAAAGCAATTCTTACAGAATGCATAAACGAATACCTTGACTCCGCAGATTCATCCT
>ERZ1106930.133-NODE-133-length-28492-cov-22.733270_pt1 | contig 28492 bp, 24 predicted proteins | sample MGYA00403663_ERZ1106930 | MGnify/ENA primary metagenome ERZ1106930 (study PRJEB35170, sample SAMEA104062438) | human gut metagenome | biome: human gut; feature: human-associated habitat; material: faeces | place: Denmark | collected 2012-06-26 ... | reverse complement strand
GACGGCCGCAGAGCCGGCGGGCGGCCGGCAACGGCGCCGGGCAACGTCATGCGGGCGGGGAGGTTAAAATCAAGCCGCGGCGCGCCGTATCTCTTGAAGAATTCCGCGCTTGTCGCGGGATTCTTCACGGCCCCGATTTTGGCAAAAAATTTAAATTTTAACAAAAAAATCAGGCCGGAATACGGTCAAAGGAGGCGAGAAATGGAACAAACGATCACGATTCGCACCAATCGCACGACACACCTGACGGTAGCGACGCTGCGGGTGTATCAATGCCTGAAAGATAAACTCCAAGACCGCGCGGAAGTCGTGGACTATCGGAAAATAGCGGACGAAGTGGGCATGAGCTGGAACGGCGTGAAATATGCAGTATCGGCTCTGATCCGTTACGGCTTTATCAAGAAAGAAGGCGGGAAACTGTCGGTTAATCCTTCCTCGCCGGAAGTTGTAGGGGATTATAGAACGGAGGCGGGAGGATGAAAGAGATATTGAAGCCGAAAAGCAAGGCACTGACGGAAAAAGACTGTTACGAAGAACTTGCGCGGATTATAAAGATATATTGCTACCAGGCAGTGGTGCGGGAAGAAATAGAGTTTTTCCGGTGGTGGGTAAAAAATGTGTTGACGCAGCTTTCGGAGTATGCGTCATCGCCGGACGAGCCGGAGAAGTACCCGGCATATAAAGAGCTGCTGCGTAAGGCAAGCGAATTTGTGCGGGAGCCGACGGAGGATCCGTCGCGGGTAATGAGCCAGAGAACGGAACTGAAAGCGGCGTTAGAAAAACGCCGAGAAGGCGGGCGGGTTTCGAGCACGGTCACGGAAGCCAAGAACGCAGGAAAAGCCGGAGAAACAAGCGAACGAGTAAAGGGTTATAGAACGCGGGAAGCCCCGCAAAAGGAAGATTAAAAAATGGGAGCGATAGCGATACCCGAAAACTTTACATATACGAAACGGTATTATTCGCATTTTGCCGAAATGGCAAAGGCGGGTTTTGCCGCGCTCGGAAAGGCGGTATTCGGGCGGATTTTCGGTGAATGCAGTTGGAAACAGACCTGTGAAGAAACATATCCGGAAATGGCAAAAGTTCTGAATTGTTCCCGATCCTCTGTCGCAAGGTGGGTGAAGAAGCTGGGAGAAAAAGGCTTGATAAAACGTCTGAACGGGACGCGCTCGGAATATAAGACGGACGAGAGCACCAAAGCTTCGGACGGGTTTATTATCACGCCTTCCTTTTTCTATACAACAGAATTTACGTTCAAGAGCGGGGAAAGAAACCTTCGGCAAAATGAAATAGACGTCGCAAGTTATATATTGAGTTGGAGCCTGAATCCGAAAACAAAAGGCTATAAAGGCTCAATCGGGAATATAGCGCGGACGCTGGGAATCTCGACGAGCACGGCGTCGGAAGCGATAGACGCTCTGACGGAAACGGGATTGATAAAGCGCGAAGAAACACCGGACGTATTAAACGGTGCGGCAATCTTCAAATATACGGCAGATAAAGATTTAGTGATTGCGATCCGAAAGGCTTTCCGGAAAAACGGGAAAGAGGAGAAGCTTCCGGAGAACGTGAGGCAGATAAACGAAAAAGCGGAACGCGAGAGCTACTATTCAAAGCTGAGAGCGGAAGCGGAACGGGAAGCAGAGAAACGCAGCCGCCCGTTGCGATTGGACGGGAAGTATGCAGCGGCGTTCCGGGAGCGCAGGAAGCTCGATGTTTTGGAAAACAAGGAACACGACGCAGGAAAGCTCCAAGAGATAAAGAAGCGGCGAGAGATTCTTTGGAACACTATCGCAGACCGGGCACGTGCGTTCGGATTTTCCGAAACAGAACTTTCGGAACTCGGGGAAGTGGTGCCGAGATATAAATGTCGGAAATGTTCAGATACGGGAACAAAGCCGGACGGAACATATTGCGATTGTTACCCGGAATGGCGAAAGCGACTAAAAGATATAGACTTTGCGGCGGGTGCAAAGTCTGGGAGAATTGGATAAAAAAATAAAAGCGTGGAGTGATCCGCGCTTATAGACGTATAAAAAAATGAACATTCCGCTCCCGGAGAAGGGGGCGGGATATTTTTTATGTACCGACCGTCCGAAAATGAGATTTTCAAGGTATCAATTTTGGAGGGTAAAGTTTTCAAGGTCTAAAAATTGGAGGGTAAGGTGTCATTTTCGGATAGTAATATAATGATTATATCTTTTTTCTTTTTTAAGAAATAACCGCGGCGGCGCCGGATAATGGGCGCCAGAGCCGCGGGAAGAGAAGGTGGAATTATAGAAACGGGGAAGCCCGGCGAGCGGGCTTCCGAGATATGGCTTGAAGGAAAACGGAAAGCCGCGAGCGGCTTTCTCGGTGTCGGAGCTTGTCGGCGGGGGAGAGCTGTCGCTACGGTGAAGCTGCCGGGAAAGCTGATAAATAACGAATCCCCCGCCCGGCGCTTTGGAACAGAGCAGAAATTTCTAAAAAAAGTCTTGACAAATTAGCATAATTATGCTAAAATAGACATACTAAAAGAAAAGGAGTGAAAAAGATGGCTCAAATGATACGCCCGGTATCCGATTTAAGAAATAATTTTGCCGATATTTCCAAAACCGTTCATGAAACGAAAAAACCCGTTTTTCTCACAAAAAACGGATTCGGAGATATGGTGGTTTTGAGTATGGAAGCGTATGAAAACCTGCAATTTGAAAGTGAGATATATTTTAAGTTACTTGAAGCAGAACAGGCGGAAGAAAACGGCTGTAAGAGGTACACGCTGAAAGAAGCTCGCAAAAGAACCAAAGAGGCTATCAATGGCAGCGTATGAGATTGAGGTTTTAGAGAAAGCCGATGAGGATATGCGGCTGATTGGAAAATATATTTTCGGGGAGCTGAAAAGCCCTATGGCAGCGGAAAGAATTACGGACAAGATTTGGGACGAGATAGAGAAGCTCTCAAAAAATCCGTATGTCTATCAGGTTTATATTCCCTTATCCTCTTTGAAACAGGAATACAGAAAGGTGCTTGTTGAAAATTATCACGTATTGTACTACATCAATGAAACGGAAAAGAAAATTACTGTTTCCCGTGTGATTTATGCACGGCGGGATGTTTTACGAGTGATGAAACAGAAGGAAACCTAAATAAAATTGGGCAGCTAAAAGCTGCCTGTTTAATGAAAACGGATTTCTAAGTTTTGGATAGAATTTGGGTAGTGGTATATGGAAGGTATGAGAAATAAGGGGATTTTTTGTTTTCGAAATTCCTAAGGATCTTGTGGTTAACCCCATGCAGGTTCAATTCCTGTCGACCGCACCAAATCATTATAATCCGAACCAAATCATCGTAACAAGTGAGTGGTTCGGATTTATTTTTTATATCAATCCAGAGAATTAAAAAGGGCTTGCGGATTTTCCGCAAGCCCTTTATGCCGTTTATAAGGTATATTTCATTAGACGGCATAACCTTCCATATCTTTTTAATTATCTATTTCTTCAAAATGAGTTCTCTAAATCTCGTCTATGCGAGCGTCCCTATGCTTTCAAGGGGACTTCAAATTCTCTTTTGTTTTGTCTTTTTGTTTCGCCTTTCAGCGTGCCATTCTTTAAACTCTTGCTTTTCTTCCTCCGTTTCAAAGAGCTGTTGAATAGCGAGCAGCAACGCTCTCGCAAGCGCGTCGATCTCATAGTCAGGTATCCCCGTATCGTTTTTTTTTCTTTTGGACATTCAGCCGATAAATTCCCTTCTTTTGTTGTTTTACTGTCAGGCTGCTTGTTCTCTTGTTATCCCGTATCCATTTTTACCTCCCGTTTTATATTCTGTCCGCCGCTCCCTTTAAGAAGTCGGTTTCCGACTTGCTTGTTCCAAAAATGCGACTTGTTGCATTTTTATTAACCTGCTGCTGGTAAAAATGATTTTAGAAGAAATCGCCGTAGCGGTGACATTTTTGTGTGTGGAAAAATCGGTAAAAATTTAAGTTTTCCAAGCAGAAATTAAGTACGAAAGCATTTGCTTGAGCATAAAATTGTGGCTCAAGAGATTTTTTAGGTAATTTGGAAAAGAAAAAATTAAGAATCGTAAAATTTTCGATTTAAGACATATTGAAAGTTGTTATTGAGAAGGAAATCAAGAAAAAACGAAATTCGTGTCAAAGTAACCAAAGAAGGTCTCTAACGAGACTAATGCAACAATCTTTTGGAAACGCAAAAAACTGTTCCTGATGCGCTAATTTGACTGAAAAGGAAGAGGATGTACGTTTTTCAAGTTCATATCTCGACGGCTGTAAAAGTTCACTCGTTAGGAAAAAGAGTGGCGGATGAAGATAAAATTGATAAAAGTGAGATAACGGTACCATGTGTTTGATAAACGAACCTAAGATTTTATTGCTTCTCTTACTTATATATACGGTAAACTATTTCTGTTACGAGGTTTGGAACAAAATATTATAATGGAAGAGATAAAAGCCTTGTTTGAGATAGCAATAATTGGTAAAATAAAAAATAAGAAAGTCAAGCGAACTTGTTTGTCTTGTCTATTTTGTAACCTTAAGTAAAAATTACGTTTAAGGGACATGGAGAACGATTTTTTGTTATGGAGAAAACTTTTCATCGTTTCAAGGAAAAATAGAATTTTTGATTTTTACAAATCATTGCCTTGTGAGGCTGCCCGTAACGATTTTTTGAAAATTCAAATGTGGTTGAGTGAGTAACTACAGTTTTGCCATTAAAGTATATCATTGAAGAATTTTAAAAAAGAAATTTTGTACTAGTAATATATCAATTTTGTTATACCACTTTTGAAAAGGGAATGATATAATAAGCATATGGCGGGCTTTGAAAGGATATAGCTCTCAAATTTGCTTCTTTATACGAGGTCGTAAATATGAATAAAATGACGATTTACGTAATTCACCATTCTCATACAGATGTGGGTTTTACTGATACTCAAGAAAAGATCCGGTTTTCCCATATCGAATTTATCCGAGAAGCGCTGTCGCTTATCGAAAAACGTCCGAATTTTAAGTGGAATTGCGAAAGCTGTTGGTGTGTCCAACAATTTTTGGCAGAGGCGACACGAGCGGAAAAGAATAAATTCGTAAAATTCGTACAATCGGGAAATATAGGTCTTTCGGGCAGTTATCTCGATTTGGCCGAACTCGCAAGCGAACGGGTCATAAACGAGACCATGGATGTATGTACGGAGGAACTGAATTCGCTTGGCTTGTCTTACAGATATGCGATGACGGCCGATATCAACGGTTATGGCTGGGGATTTTCGGAGGCGCTCTGTCGCCACGGAGTACGGGGACTTTTGTCGTGCGTACATACGCACCACGGCTTTTATCCCGCATTCCGTAAACAACTCCCTTTTCGCTGGCGCACGCCCGAGGGGCATTCTCTGCTTGTGTGGAACGGCGATCACTACCATATCGGAAACGAACTCGGTATCGCACAGGCTTCCGAATTTGAATACATGATACAGGACGGGCTGACCCGTTCCGGGCTTTCGCCTTACGAGAAAGCCTGTGTACGTTTGGAGGCTTATGTAAGGACGAATCGGGAACAAGGCTACGAGTACGATTTTATTCCCGTATGCGTGAGCGGGGGCATGACCGACAATTCTCCTCCCTCCATAAAAATCCTCGATTTTATCGAACGGTATAATGCGGAACATGAAGAAATCAAGCTGAAATTAGCTACTTTGGACGAATTTTTTGCACGGGCGGAAGAAATAGAGTCTCTTGCGGAATATGCCGGGGATTGGCCGGATTGGTGGGCGGATGGCATGGGTGCCGCTCCCGCGGATATCATGCACTATCGTGCGGCGAATCGCATGTACGACGTGGCGAGAAAACTGGACCCGGACGGAAAGATCGGGGGAAAAGAGAATTACCGCTCCGCGCTTTATAATCTCATGCTTTATTCGGAACACACATGGGGACATTCCGCGTGCGTCACGCAGCCTTATTTGCCGCAGGTAAGCAATCTCGATCAAGGGAAGCGGCTGTTTGCGTTAAAAGCCAACGAATCCGCGGCAGTGGCCTGCGGGAAGATACGCCGAAGTTATGGAGAGACTCCCGTTTCCTTTCATCGGGAAATCAAATTTCGTGCGGTAAATCCTCATGCTTTTGCGGTAAAGGATATACTGATACAAGATGTGGAATGTTTTTGCGGACACGAACGTTTCGACGTAGTGGACGAGGAGACGGGAAAGAGCGTTCCTTTCCAAATAAGCCGCCATTCGAGAGGCCCCGAGATGTGTATTTTTGCGGAGATGAAACCGAATGAGACACGCACGTTTGTTTTGAAGGAACTCCCTCCTCCGCTTCCGCCGAGCTGCGGACTTCGGGCGAGGGGCGGCGCGGAAGGAGTGGAGGATCTTTTCGGCGTCATCGACGCGGATCCGGAAGATTATGTGTATACGGATCGGATAGAGAACGAATATTTCCGCATAGAGATGAAGCGTCCCTTCGGAGTCACCCGGATTTACGACAAGAAGAGAGGAGAGGAACTTTTAAGGGCGGACGAGATACCGTTCCGTCCCGTTTACGAGGTGACTCCGCTGCGTCTGACCGACGATTATATGACGGTGAGACGGGACATGGGGCGCAACCGAAAGGCGGTGCGCACGAATCGGGATTTCGGAGAATTGACGGATATCCGAATCCTTGAAAACGGGCGGCTGTATGCTCGGGCCGAGCTCGTTTATCGGCTCGACGGCACGCAGTTTTGCAGTGTCATTCTCACGGTATATAAATCCCTGCCCCGCATTACGGCCGATCTGCGTTTACATAAAGACAGCGTATGGGAGCCGGAGAACCTCTATTTCGCGCTTCCCTTTGCCAAGGAGGGAAAGACGGTGTACATGGACAAAGCGGGCGCGGTATTCCGTCCGAGAATCGATCAGATTCCCGGTACCTGCGTGGATTACTACGCCGTGCAGAACGGCGCGGCCTTTGTCGGAAAACAGGGAGCGTTGCTGCTTGCCGCGCAGGATATTGCGCTGATGACGATGGGTAGCTTGGAGGCCCGTCCCGTGAAGCTGATGGGCGAGGACAGCCGAAACTCAGACGAAGTTTACTCTTGGGTAATGAATAATTTTTGGGAGACCAATTTCAAGGCATGTCTCGCGGGGTTTTATCAATTCCGCTATACTTTGCAGCTCACCGAAGAGACCGAACCCGAAAAGCTGTTCCGCCAAATGGAAGCCATCAACGAGGGGCTTTTGACCTTCTGTGCTTACGAGGGGAAAAAATTCTGAAAACAAAAAATATCCGATATATAAGGGCGTAGAAACAAAACAAGCGCCCCGAAAGACCTGTACGGCTTTCGGGACGCTTGTCATATTTTTGCCTTTTATTTTTTACGGTCGGTTACGGTTCGGAATGGATAAAAATTGCGTCGGAAGATTCAGTTTTTCTTGATTCCGTCCGATTTATAATTTGTATTGCGAAATTTTTTGACGTATTCGGAGGGCGGGAGGTTATGAAGCTGCTTGAAAGTGCGGGAAAAGTGGCTCATGTCGTAATAGCCGACCTTTTCCATCGCGCGGCTTATCGTGATATCCGTGTTTTCCAACAGCCCCATGGCGGTGTCGATTTTGATTTTTGTGATGAATTTGTGCGGCGTGGTACCCGTTTGCTTTCGGAAAAACGTATAAAGTAATTCCCCTGCATGCAGGCGACGCGCGCCAATTCTTCGTTTGTGATTTGTCTGTCGATGTTGTCCTTGATGTATTTGGTAATTTTCAGAATAACTGTGTTTTCCTGTAAGTGTCCCGTTTCTCCTATAATTCCGAGGCCATTCTTCCCCCCCCCCGCAGATTTTTCGACATACAGCCCAAATAGGTTGAGTATGATTGCGGTCAGCTTGAAGCGGGCGGATAAAGTTGTCTGTGAGGCGAGTCGAAAGACGGTGTTGAACATTTTCTTTACGTCGGTCCGCAGTCCAATATCGATTTTATAGGGCAAGGATAAACGATCGAACAGGTTGGGTTCGGTCAGAGAAAGAAAATTGAAATGCATATATTGCTGGGAAACGTGCCTTACATTACCAATGTATCGCCGCGATTGAGGAATTCCGGCGGGAATAAAAAACATAGAACCGGCTTTTGCTTCGTAAGACTGCTGGCCGATCGTCAACTCGTATTCACCGTCGAGTACATAATAAAATTTACAGCAGGTACTGATTTCTGTTCCCGTTTCAAATTTATCCGTGTGCGTAATCGTTGCCCCGAATAGGTAGTTAAATTGTATTTTTTCCAAACATTTGCTTATGTCAACCATACTTATCAGTATATAGAATCACATCTTAAAAAGCAAGTATTTTTGTGACTATTTTCAGCCGTCGAGAAAAATTTCTTGTCGAAAGAGTTTCATTTTTTACTTCGATGAATGAAAATGGCGGATAGTTTTATACAAGTATATTATAACAAAATTTCCCAAAAAGAATGAAATTTAGGATAATTTTATGCAAGTATATGGTTAGATTTATTATAACGCTGTCAATCGAAGTGTGATAAAATTAATATAAAAAGAACGGGAAATTATGAGGAAAACACCCGCGTTTTTCCCGAATATATATGGCAAAAATTTTTTAAGGGAGGATTAAACATGAAGGTAAAAAGGAAACTGTTAACGGCGCTTTTAGCGCTAGGAGTGGCGGGATTTTCCGCCGCGGGAAGTCTGGCATTGTCCGTCCCCGCCCGTGCCGCGGATCCGTCGGAAGGGATAAACGTTTACGGGTTGACGGACTTGAACGGAGAAAAGTATACCGAGACGGCCTGGAAACAAGGGAACGGAAACTGGATGGGCGGCAATTTTAAGGACGAAGATAAGTTTGACGCCGCGTTCAAAACGCACGTTCTCATCGACAGCCCCGAATCGTCGGAAACGAAGTCTGTTTTGAGCTTCGGTATTTTCATGAACGATACGGGAGCCTTTTATTCGGACGGCGGAAAGAACGGTTATTTATTGACGTTCGATCAGAATTATGGTCTCGCCATCAGTAAGAATGTGACCAGCGGATTACTCAGTACTATCGGTTGGAGCGGAACCAACGCGCTGGACGTTATGTTCTGGGACGAGGATTCCAAAAAGGCCGTTTTGGACTTGGACGGTAAGGGCGAGGAGTGGACGTTCGATTTCTACGGAGAAGAATCGTATGCGTCCGCTCTCGACTACGACCTGTACGGCGAAATTTATTCCCCGGACGGCTTCGACCTCGAATTTGGCACCAAAGAAATAGAGGACGGAACGAAGGCGTATATCTATGTCAAAATTAACGAGAAGCTCGTTTTGGAATCAAACTATACGGGCGAATATAATAACGAGAACTATACTCCGCTCAATAATTATGCGGACATGAAGCCCGTGGGGACGGCCGTCGGGGTTCTGGCGAACAAGAACGTGCGGCTGGCGGACAGCGATTATTGGAAGGAAACGATAGCTTCCGTCAAGTCCTACGGAATTCAGGATTTGATGGGAACGCACGTCGTCGATCCTCAGGAAAGAATGAATACGTCGTTTAATTACCTCGCGAGTTTCGATGACGAGGAGAATTTCGACGGCGCACTCAAAACGCACGTCGTGATCGACGCGAACGGCAGTTCGGTGCTGAGTCTCGGAATTTTCATGAACAAGACGGAGAATTTCTATTGGGATCCCGCCACCGAAAACAACGGCTATATGCTGACGTTCGATGAAAAATACGGCATCGGTATCGGCAGACATACGTCCAGCGGTTTCAAAGGCCTTATTGGCTGGGGCGGAACCAATTCTTTGGACGTCATGTTCTGGGATCAGGCGGCGAAGGATGCTGCATGGGCAGCGGCCTCTCCCAACGAAGACGCAGATATCAATCACTACGGCATGGAGTCTTTCGCTGTCGATCTGGATTGGGATCTGAAATCTGCCATTTATGACGAGAACGGATTCGATCTCGAATTCGGAACGGTGGAAGTCAACGGTGGAGACAGAGCGTATATTTACGTCAAAATCAACGGTCAGACCGTCCTGAACGCTTTCTTCCACCACAATTTTGATGAAGGCGGTCAGGATTACGCAAACGGGCAGCAGCCCAAGGGCAAGGCCTCAGCGGTCATGAGTACGGGATATTCGAGACTGTATGACTGCGATACTTGGAATGAGTGGCAGAGCGCGGCAAGCGAGGAGTGCACGATAGTGGACCTGGCGGAACTTTCCGGTTCCATATTCAAACCCCATTACTCGGGTAAGCTGGGAGACCTTCCCTCCAACCAAAACGCGGGCGTCAAAATGCACGTTACCATGAATCTGGAAAAGTACGACGTCTATAAAGTGGGTATTTTCATGACGAATACGGGGGATTGGTATAATTCTACCGTCGAGTCCATGGGGACCATGAACGGATTTTTCCTGACGATAGACGCTCTGGACGGCTATAAGGATCCCGTCTTGGGACTGGACAGGACTATGGTACCCGGCATGGCGATCGCCACGGACGGAAACAACGGTTCCAATTCGGATAATCCGCTGGCTCGTCTGAGCTGGGCGACCCATTCCGACTTATATGCCGAAATCATGAGCGAAGACGGATTCGACCTCGAATTCGGCGCGGTGAATTATGGCTCCGAAGGCGAAAGGACGCACACATTGGTCTATGCTTCGGTGAACGGAGAAGTGGTTTTGAAGGGATATTATACCGAAGATCTGCCGACGGGCAAATCGGTCGCGGTAGGCGGTAAAGGCTCTTCTTTCCACGATGCATGGGGAATCACGAGCCGCACCGAATGCGACATTCGTACGACCAAAGAGGATGTGGTATTTACGACCGCGGCGGACGAGGATATGACCTTTGTCGATTGGTACGAAGCGACGGGTCGGGCGGAAATCGATTTCAATACGGGGGACGGAGTGACCAACGCTTATACGCCGGTCGGAGATCTGAAAAAGAACAACAACGTGGCGATGCGTTTGTACGCCTATGTAGATCCGAATTTGCAGCAGGCCATTCAGTTGTATTTCTTCCTCGGCAAGCCGAATAACAACCATGTATGGGACGAGGATAAATTCGACGAAACCACCGGGTATCAGATAGAAATCGGCGTGAGCGGCAAGCTCACGGGAACGCCCGTCGATCCCGCGAATCCCGACGGAGATAAATATCCGCAGGGAAAGACGATGATGTATCGTTTGGGCGATTGGAGTTCGGACGGTCCGCTTTACGACGTAATGACGCCGCGCGAAGAGCCGTATCTGATTGAAATGGGTATCAGGGACGCATTCCTGAACGGCGAAAAGGTAGGCGCTTACGTCTATCTGAAAATCGACGGAAAGGAAGTCCTCGGCCTGCTCGACGATCACGTGAACCCGTTCAACGGAACCAACGTCATCGGCATGCGTACAAAAGATCCCGTGGGTTCCGTGGTATTTACCACAACCCGTACCCGCCTGAATATCGTCAACGACACCGAGCACGTGAATTTGCCCGCGCAGTCTCAGGTGGTATTGAACGAGGGCGCGACCGAATATGAGCTCCTCATTCCCGTCGAGGCTGGCTATGTTCTCACCTCCGTGACGTGGAACGGCACGGTATACGGTGCGGATAAACTCACGGAGACCGTGGGAGGCTATAAGCTCACGGTACCCGTCGATACGACGAAGCCGACGATGCAGGGCGAATTCTCCGCGACGACCGAAGAGAAAACCGTCGGTCTCGTTCTTCCAAACGGCGACGGAGCGACCTATGAAGCGGTCGGCGCGACGGACGGCAAAATTCCCTATCGCGGGAGCGTGACCGTGATCATAACGCCCGCGGCGGGCAAGAAGCTCGTTTCCGTCAAAGTCGGCGAAACGGATATGACGGACAGCCTGACGCTCGAAGGCGGAAAATATACGCTTGTGCTCGACGGCGTTACGGCGGACGTCGAATTGTCCGCCGAGTTTGAAGACGAGACGTATACCGTTACGGCGAATGCGGCTTCGGGCGGAACGATAGAACTCAGCGCGGATACGGTTTCGGCGGGCGGGAGCATAACCGTCACCGTCAAGCCCGACGAAGGATATGTGCTGAAATCTCTCACCGTGAACGGTCAGGCCGTGGCGGTAAAAGCGGACGGTACCTATGTCATCGAAAATATTTTCGCGGATCAGACGGTTGCCGCCGAATTTGAAAAGAAGCAGGATACCTCTGTCCCGACGGATTCCGGTTCCGAGACAGATTCTGCCTCCGGTACAAAAGCTGGCTGCGGAAGCGCGATAAGCGGAGTTTTGGGAATGGGGGCGATCGTTCTGTCGGTCGGCGCGTGTCTGTTGACTCTCCGCGTCCGTAAAAGAAAGTAATTCGGGAAAATAAGGTATAAGAATGACGAAATCGATCTTGAAATCACAAAAGAAAAAGGCGAAGTGGGCAGAAATACTCTTTGTATTTCTGCTGATACTTCCCTGGCTCCTGAATACGCTTATCTTTTGGTTCGGCACAAACGTTCAGGCTTTCATCATGATGTTCACCTCCTACGACACCAAGGAGTTTACGCTCCAGAATTTTACGGCGGCGTGGGAGCTGTTCACCACGGCGAAGGACGCCAATCTTTCGTTGGCGCTTCTAAATACCACAAAATTCTTTTTGGTTTCCTTCTTTACCATACCTATCCCCATCATCACGGCGTACGTGCTGTATAAAAAGGTATTCCTGAATAATTTCATTCGGATTGTTTTATACCTGCCCGGCGCGATAAGCGGTATCATGATGGCGCGGCTGTTCAATCAGTTCGTGCAAAGTCAGGGGATTTTGGGCGGTATTTTGGAGGCGTTCGGCTTACCGATGAAAAGCGCGTCTTTATTTACCGACGAGAGCACGGCACTCGGCACCATTATGTTTTTCGACGTGTGGATGGGGTTGGGCGGCAGCCTGATTTTGTGGCTGGGCGCCGTAAACCGCATTCCCACCGAACTCGTCGAATACAACAAACTGTTGGGGCTCGGAGAACTCAAAGAATTCGTTTTGGTCGTGCTTCCGCTCATATGGCCGACGTTCGTCACCATGGTGACGCTCAGCCTCATCGGCTTTTTCGGCGCGACGGGCTCCGTCCTCGTATTCACACAGGGCAACGCGGGCACTACGACAATTTCCTATTGGATGTACCGCATTTTGCTGAATCAGGAAGAATCGATGTTCCATATTTCCAACGCGGCGGGACTTATCATGATGTTGCTTACGGTTCCCGTAGTGTTTGTGGGGCGATTCATTATGAATAAGTGGGGGCAGGAAATTGAATACTGATACATCCGTAAAATTTGAACGTCCGTCACTCGGACGCCGCATAAAAAAGTATTTCACTTCTCACACGGTATTTACGCACATCGTGGCGGCGATTTTGCTCATCTGGGCGCTGTCCCTGCTGTTTATGATTGTCTGGGGCCTCATGGTGTCGGTTACGGAATTCCGCGGCGAAAACGGTTATGCCAACAACAAACGTTCTATTTTTCCCAAGGATTTCAATTTCGGAAATTATATAGACGCTTTCAGAAAGGTCAATGCCGAGCTGCCCAACGGCGAACAAATCGGATATTTCGGCATGATGTGGAATTCCATTTGGTATTCCGTCGGCTCCACCTTTTTAGGGGTTGCGGTCAACTTCTTGCTGGCGTATGCGGTGGCGCGATTCAATCATTATAAATTCACCAAAGCCATTTACGCCTTTATCCTTTTGCAGATGATGATGCCCTTGTACGGCACGGGAGCAGCCGGTTATCGCATCATCGAGGGATTGGGACTCATCGATTCGCCCTTCTTTTTGTTGACCAAAATGACGGCGGGCGGAATGCAGTTCCTCATCACGCATTCCTATCTCGTCAATATGTCCAAGACCTATGACGAGGCGGCCCGCATGGACGGGGCTCGGGCGTGGGATATTTTGGTGAAAATCAATCTGCCCATGGCGATGCCCATCGTCGTCGTATATTTTATCGTCGGATTTATCGGAAATTGGAACGATTATTCCACCATGCTGGTGTATATGGAGAGCTATCCCACCCTGTCGAGCGGTCTGTACCTCTTCGAGGCGAGCCGTACCTATGCCGGCCCTCCCGTCTATTTTGCCGCCATTTTTATTTCGGCGATACCGGCCGTTACGCTTTTCCTCATCTTCAATAAGTCTTTGGTACAGAATCTGACGATAGGCGGATTGAAGGGATAATGCGGGAAGCCGAAAAATTCTTTGGATAAAAAAATAAAAACAAAAAAGGAAGTAGAATTATATGCATTTCAAGAAAACAGCCTGCGCTTTATTGCTCGCCGTCGCTTCTTTGAGCTGCGGCGCCTGTCAGAAGAAAGAAAAGATCGATCCTACGATAGAGGATACGGAAAATCTCTACATTACCATTCTCAACCGCGGTTACGGAACCGATTGGCTCTTTGCCATCGCCGAGGCGTTTGAGAAGGAAACGGGGATCAATACGGAGGTCACCCGTACGGACAACGTCGCCAAGCCCTCTAACGATATGAATAAGGGACCCAATTCGGACATGGACACCGATTTGTTCTTCGACCTGAGCGGCGTACAGGGAATCAAATCCCAGTATACGGGGAGATGGTCGGATTATCCCGATGGTATTCTCGACATGACCGAGCTGTACGACATGAAAGTGTACGGCGAGGACATTACTTTCGGGGAGAAGATGGTCGATTCGGTACGCAAGTATGAAAATCTCGGGACGGAAGACGAACCTTCTTATTGGGCGGTGCCTTGGGCGACGGGTTTCATGGGCATGACTTATAATGTGGACGTGTTCAAGCTGCTCTATGGAGAAAATTACGAGGAAAAGATGCCCAATACGACGGACGAATTATACGATTTGGCCGTGGATATTAAGTCCAAGGGCGGCGAAGCGTTTGCTTTCCCCGGGCAGATCGAATATTTTAGCAACGCCATGTTTGCCGTTTGGTGGGCGCAGTACGAAGGCGTGGAAAATTACGAGAATTTCTATCGCACCCGCGCATATGACGAAAGTTTGGATGCCTATGTGGAAGGTTCCAAAGAAATTTTCCGCCAGCAGGGCAGGCTCGAAGCATTGGAAGTCATGGATAAATTGCTCGATACCGATGCGGGGCTGTTCAATTATGACAGATGTTATGCCGTCGGCAATAACGATTTCCGCGATTTACAGGAACAGTATATGATCACTTCCAATAAAATCGCCATGTTCCCCAACGGCGATTGGTTGGAGAGCGAAAGCGGTCACGAGGGCGCAAGCGAAATAGGCATGATGAAATCGCCCGTAATCAGTTCCATCGTCGAGGTGTTGCCCGATAAGTCCATTCCCACGGACGATCCTGAGGAGGCGGACCGTATTCTGTCCGCGGTCGTGGATTATGTGGACGCGGGACTTCCCGCCGAAAAACCTGCCGAGATCGCGAACGTCACCGATAACGACATCGCGCGCATAGCAGAGGCGAGAAAATGCATGTCCGCCATGCCGCTCAGTCATTTGGCGTATGCTCCGGCGTATACCAACGCGAGAACCAACGTGTTCAAGTTCCTGACGTTTATGGCGTCGGACGAAGCGCTGATGATCTATAAAGAAAACGTCATCGGCGGATTCCTTCCTTTCAAATACGATTACAGCGGCGCGGAGCTCACGAAATTTGAATCGGACATCGTAGGTCTTTTGAACGACTTCATTTACTGCGGCGACGATCTGCGCCTGTCCGCTCCCTTCTACCGCGGCGGCTTGTCGGGACACCACCTTTCCGACGGAACCGCGATCGAGACGATTTTGGCTGCAAAGCCGGACAGCGAAATGCACATGGACGCGGAAGAGCTTTGGGAAGCCTTCTTCTATACCGATGCGGAGTGGGAACTCGTTCCCGGCGTCAAGAACTAAGGAGCTGTATAAGAATTCATATAATTTTTGTCCGAGGTGGGAATCGAGGCAGCTTGGACACCAATCAAATTCTTGATAGAAATCACTTTCCGATCTGCTCTGTTTTGTTTCCGTGTGATCGGAACAGAGCGGAGCAGATTTCGTATACCCGAAATGAGGTAAATCTATGAAAAAATTAGTCGGAATATTGTTGTTTGCCGCACTGACGACGTGTTATTTGTCGAGCTGCGGAAAGGAAGCGGCATCGGAATCCGTGGCGGAGGTCTGGACGGAGGATGCGCAGGCGAAAATTCTGCGGAACGCCGAATACGAGGACAAGACGGATCGTTCGATCGACATTCAGATGGCGCGGAACGAATATCAGGGTGCGCAAATTCAGGTGCATGCCAATCGGAACATCCATAGTTATGATTTGGAAATTTCCGATTTATACAGCGATATGGGGGTCATAGAGAGCGAAAATATAGAAGTGACCGTCTTTAAGTACATGCCGCTCGAAATGAAATCCAACAGTCTGGAAGAATTCGAGATCGGGAGCGAAGTTCCCGACGCCATGATTCCCCTCGACGCGATCAAAAACTACGGCGAGGACAAAATCGAGCGGGGCGACAATCAGGGATTTTATCTGGATATCCATACGCCCAAGACGATTCCCGACGGCGTATATACGGGAACGGCAACTTTGACGTTGAACAACACCGTGGAATATGTCGATATTAAAGTCACGGTTTGGGACATCACGCTGCCCGACCAGCTCGGCACCAAGAACTATTGGGGGCTTTTCAAGCGCAACGAGCAGCTGGCCGGCGAGCTGGACACGTCGGACGAAATGGCGACGAAATACTTTGAATTTCTTTTGAAGTACAATATCAACTGCGAGTTGCTCCCCTTCTCTCCCAAGGACGGACCCGAGGGTTACGTCGAGCTGTTGCGCAAATATTATAACGCGCCCGGCTTCAATACTTATCGCTTTTATCATGAATGGCGGGACACTCAATACGGGGCGGATAACGTGCCGTGGGACGTGGACTGCATGCGTACTTATCTGAAAGCGGTAATCCGCGCGGCGGTAGAGGACAGAACCAACTATCTCGATAAAGCGATCTTCTACATGCTGGGGAATATGGACGAACCGCATACGCCCGACGCCTATGAAAAATGCGTGGTTTTGTCGCGGGCGTACGGCAAAATTCTCAACGAGATCGACGCGGAGATGCGCATAGAGCTCAGCGAGCAGGAGAACTACGATTTTTATTTGTCCGCGGTATCGGATACGCTGCTGCACATTCCCGCGATCCTGACGCTGATGAACGAAATTTATTTCCCTCAGATCGTCGACGGCGGATATACGATCGATAATCTGACGGTATGCATGGTCGTACACGGCTACGATAAGCCGACCATGCGCGAAGAGTATACCGAATTTGCCGAGAAAAACGAACACGAGCAGTGGTGGTATACCTGTACGGGTCCCGTCAATCCTTATCCCTCGACGCATATCGACGACTATGCGGTATCTGCGCGGTTGCTCGGCTGGATGGGAGAGGCATATGATATCGACGGGTACCTCAATTGGGGCACGTTCATTACTCGCGGCGAGTACGGGCCTGAGGTATACGAAACACAGGCCAGCGTATGGAATAACTCCAACGGCGACGGCTGGATCGCTTATCCCGGAAAATGGTACGGCGTGGACGGTCCCATCGCGTCTCTTCGGCTGGTCGCCATGCGCGACGGCATGCAGGATCGCGCATTGCTGGAAATGTTCGTGAAAAAATATGAGGAAAAGGGCTTAAACGCGCAGAGCGCGCTGGAAATTTATTATCAGGAATTGTTCAGCGGCACGCAGGTCCTCATACAGGACACGGACACGCTCTATCGTTTCCGTAACGAAATCGCGGCGAACATCATGGGCATGGATGAAGCGGACGTCATTTACGACGCAATCCGTTTCCGGAACAATATCGCCGAAGTGAGCTTCGCGGTCGGAGAACACGTCGATTCCGTACAGTATAACGGAGAGACGCTGACGCCGACGAATCATCTGTATAAAATAGAAGTGGATTTGAGAGAAACGGTTACGCTGACGTTTACGCTCGTTATAGACGGCGCATCCAAGACGGTGACCCGCCAGCTTTGCGGCGGATACAGCCTGTTGGATAACTGCGATTCTCTGGATACGATCATACAGGCCGCTTCCACGCTGACCGATGCGATATCTCTCAACGAGGATGCGCGGTTCGCCCTGTCGGGCAATTCCGTCAAGGTCATGCTTCTCGGCAAGGACGATCAAAGCAGTGCTTATTCTCCCTCGATCCGTCTGGACAGATCTGCGATCAACGGCGGAGACTGGTCGGAAATCAAGACGTTGACGCTCAATATATACAATGCGTCGGGCGAAACGAAGAAGTTTGCGGCATATAGTTTCAACGGCAGAAGCGAGCAGTATTTGGCGGACGTGCCTTTGAATCCCGGGTGGAACGTGGTGAACATTCCCAACCTCAACAATCTTCCCGAAGACGTAAGTCTGATTCGTATCAAGACGGATAATTTCTACGGCGAGCCGCTGACGTTGTATGTGGACGATATTTCGATCATAAAAGTGTAACGGGAGGTCTGAGATGAAAAAGTTAAAAGTTATCGCGATATTGTTGGCTTCCGCGGCGTTTGCGGGTTTCTTCTCCGGCTGTGGAGGCGGAGAAGAAACCGCCGATACGCCCATAAGTATTCCCGACCGTTTTGACGCGAAATATGCGACGACCGATTGGCGCTATGAGACGGAGGGCGAGTATCTCATCGGCGATTGGGAGGATGAGTTTGAATATCTGTTTTTGGGAATAACGGGCGACTCGTCCACTTTCGGAAAGCTGGAACTTTCCGATGAACAGGCGACCAGAGGAGATAAGAGCTTAAAGGTGACGGTCTACGGAGACGGAAAGTTTGTTACGAACGATACGGAAAACGTATATTTCCGTATCGACTCCAACAGCAATTATAAGACCGAGCTCAATTTGATAGATGACTATACGCCTTATGCGTGTATCAAATTTGATTTTTATAATGCCATGGAAGTGAACAGCATGGTAGAGTTCTATATTAATCAACGAGGCTGGTTCTATTCATTTGAAGCAAAACCGGGCTGGAACAATATCACCGTTCCTCTCGACTGGCCCCGGATTTTGGAAGCGCCGGGGAATCAGATCAACGACCTCAGTACGGTCACCACGTTCGGATTTATATTCCAGCGCTATGAAACTTTTGACCAGTTGCAGACGTACTATATAGATAATATTCGCGCCTGTGAGACCATGGAAATCGAAGAATAAGAAGGATGGTATCGTATGAACGATAAGGCTGAAAGGCAGGCGGCCCGCGTCTGGACGGAGGACGCGCAGACGAAAATTCAGCAGACGACGGAATATCCCGCAAAGACGGGCAAGGTGCTCAGAATCGCTGCGGCCCGAAACGAATACCGCGGCGCGCAGATCGAAGTATTCGCTTTGCGGGATATATCGGGGTTCGACGTGACCGTTTCCGACCTCGTCGGCGGCTCGGGAATCGTCGCCAAAGAAGATATTTCGGTCTTTGTGGAAAAATACACCCGCATCAGAGCGAAATCCAATTCGATTCCCGAATTTTTATCGGGCGCGCGAATTCCCGATGCGCTGATTCCGCTCGAAGCGGTCCGTGCAAAGGGAGAGGATTCGATTTCGGCAAGGCATAACCAAGGCTTTTATGTGGATATTTGGGTACGGGAGAACATATCTGCGGGATTGTATAGAGGGAGTGCGACCGTGCGGCTCGACGATTGGACGACGGAAGTTCCCGTCGAGCTGAAAGTGTACGATTTTACGGTGCCTTCGATCACTCCTACGCAGAATTATTGGGGCATGTTTGACCGAAGCGAGTCTTTGCGCAACGAACTGGATACTTCCGACGAGATGGCGGAAGCGTATTACGAACTGATGTTGAAATATCGCATGAATTGCGAGCTGTTGCCTTTCAGCGGCGCGGGCGGTCCCGACCGATACGTCGAGCTGTTGCGCAAGTATTATCGTCATTACGGATTTTCCACGTACAAACTTCCCACGGAGTATAAGGAGGATTCGTACGACGGAGAAGCGATCGATTTTGACGCGGAAGCGTTTATCGGGTATATCGTCGCCATCGCACGCGCTTCCATGGAAGATAAAATCGACTATTTGGATAAAGCGTTGGTTTATTTTACGTTCAGTTCGGGAATCGACGAACCGCAGACAAAGGAAAATTACGAAAAATGCCGTCGCTTTTCCAAGGTATGCGGCGCCTTGCTCCGCGACATAGACGCGCGCTTGAAGACAGAATTTTCTTCTCGTCCCGACTATTCGTATTATACGCAGACGATTGCGCCGACGCTCTTGAAAATGCCGATGATGCTCACGCTGTGTCACGTCAGACATTATTGGGAGATTCAGGATTACGACGTCGGAAATTTCACCTATTGTCCGGTGGCGCACGCGCTGGCGTTTCCGAGACTGCGCCGTTCGATACGGGAACAGTCGGATACCTGTTGGTGGTATACCTGTACGGGCCCCGTCTATCCCTATCCTTCCACGCACATCGACGATTATGCCGTGTCTATGCGGCTCATCGGCTGGATGCAAAAGGCATATCGCCTGCAAGGTTACCTCAATTGGGCGGCGGCCATCAATGCTCGTCTCGAATATCCCTACGAAAATCCCGATATCGGGTTTTCCAACGGGGACGGCTGGGTGCTGTATGCGGGACGCTACTACGGGATTTACGGTCCCGTTCCCTCGTTGCGGGCGGTGGCGTTCCGCGACGGCATGCAGGATTATTGCTATCTCGATATGGCGGAAAAGAACTCGGACGAGTCGGGAAAGGCAATAATCGGGCGTTTTTACGACGAACTGTTCGACAATACGCGGGTGCTGGTGACGGACGCATCGCTTTTGGATTCTTTCCGCGACGAGCTGGCCAAAGCGATTGCGGGCGGAAAAATGGAGTTTGAAGAAAGGGACGAATGGATTTTGCTGGACGACTGCACAAGCGCCGAAACCACTATAATCCGTTCCAATTCCAAATATGAACCGCGCATAGAGACGGGAACGGACGGCGAATATTCCGCAAAGGGGAAGTCCGTTAAAGTCAACTTGCAGGGAACTTTGGAAAGAGAGACATTTTTCCCGCGCATTTTTGTCGAGGCCCGAGACATCAACGGGGGAGATTTTTCCGAAATCAAAAGTCTCCGCTTTAAGATATACGGCACGACGGAAAAGCCGACTCCCTTTACCGTGTATGCTTTGGACGAAGTCAATAAGACGATTTTATACGAGACGGAAATAGAAAGGGGACTCAACGTCGTCACCGTTCCCTTGCGCTGGCAGCTGGATAAGCCGTTGAAAATCATCATGTTCGAGACGGACAATTACTACGACGAAACCGGCCCGCGTTTATTTTACGTGGACGAAGTGTCCATGCTTTGCACCGGACGGGAACGGAAGGACACCGCGACGGAACCCCGAGCGGACGGCATGCGCCTGGACGATATAGAGATGCTTTGGGGCAGCACGAATTTCGGCAGACTGAGCCTGACGGACGAATGTTCGGCGCTTGGAAAAGACAGTCTGAAAATCGAAATACGGGGAGACGGGAAGTCCCGTTCTCCCGAGCTGGAACGCCCGGGATTTACCGTCAGCGGCAAAGGCGATTATACAAAATACACACATATAAATTTTGACATATACAATGCGTCGGATTGCGAGCGCCCGTTGGAATTTTTCGTCAATTCCCGGGAATTTTCCGTGAGCAGGACGCTTGTGCCCGGAGAGAATCATATTTCGATTTTATTGTCCGACTGTAACGCCGATTTGAAGCGCGTCAGATTTTTCGGGCTGATTTTCGAGAAGTACGAGACGGCGAAATCCGTTCAGGTTTATTATATGAATCATTTTTCTCCGAGCACGGAAACACAAGAATAAAAAATATGAAACCGTTTTATGAACAAGAAATAACCCAGGACACAATATACGCGGCGCTCGGACGCTTGAAGGAAAAAGTTTATACGAAGATAACCGAATTGGACGCAGAGTTTTCCGCAAGCGAAGAGCCCGTATCTTTTACGGACAGGTTAAACCTGACCTATCGCCGAATCCAACCGGGCGAAAAGTGGGGCGGGCTGTTCGATTGCGCGTGGTTTCATTTCACGGGCCGGGCGGACGAGTCCTGCACGGGAAAAAAGCTCGCTCTGCTCATCGATTTGAACGGGGAGGGATGCGTATACGACGAAAAGGGTTCTGCCGTACAGGGACTGACGAACGGCAGCAGCGCGTTTTGTCCCACGCTGGACAGAGTCGGCGTGCCCGTCAAGCGCGTAGTGCCTCTTACTGAGAGCAGCTGCGGCGACGAAAAAATAGATGTTTGGGTAGACGCGGGATGTAACGATTTGTTTGGAAATCTTCGGGAGAACGGAGTATTCAAACAGGCGGATTTGGTTTGGGTCAACGATAAGGCGCGCGATCTGTATTACGATTTTGAAGTGTTGTCGGATTTATTGACCGTCCTCGACAAGGATTCGGCTCGCTATTCTCAGATTTTGTTGACGCTCGGCGAAGTCGATCGCATGCTGTATCTTTACGACGATCGGGAATTGGAAAAGGCGAGCGAACTCCTCGCAAAGCAGTTGCAAAAAAAAGGCGCCGATACGGGGCTCACGTTTTATGCGACGGGTCACGCGCATTTGGATCTGGGGTGGCTGTGGCCGATCCGCGAGACGAAACGCAAGGCGCTGAGAACTTTTTCGACGGCGGTGCGGCTTCTCGAAAGGTATCCGGATTATATCTTCGGCGCCAGTCAGCCGCAGCAGTTCCGTTGGGTAAAGGAAAGCGATCCCGTCTTGTACGAAAAGCTGAAACGGAAGGTCGCGGAAGGGCGTATCGAATTGCAGGGCGCCATGTGGACGGAATGCGATCTCAATCTGACTTCGGGCGAATCGCTGGTGAGGCAGATTCTCTACGGCCAGCGCTTTTGGCGGGAAGAGTTCGGCAGGGAAGCGACGACGGCACATTTGCCCGACGTATTCGGATTCAGCGGAGCGCTGCCGCAGATTTTGCATAAGAGCGGCGTGGATAATCTTTTGACGATCAAGATGAGCTGGAATACCTATAACGTGTTTCCCTATCATACGTTTCGTTGGCAGGGAATAGACGGCAGTCAGGTATTGGTTCACATGCCTCCCGAGGGGACGTATAACAGCGATTTGCTCCCGTACTCCGTCGCGTCTGGGGAAAAGAAATATATCGATAAGGGATTATGCGATGCGGCGTGTATTCTGTACGGAATCGGCGACGGGGGCGGCGGCCCGGGCCCCGCGCATTTGGAGCGCCTGAAACGTCTGAAAAATTTATCGGGAGTATCCCCCGTCGTTTCGTCTACCACGGAGAACTTTTTTAAGCATCTTCGCGAGCGCACGGACGATTATAAGACGTATGTCGGCGAAATGTATTTGGAGAAACATCAGGGTACATATACCACGCAGGCGCGGAATAAACGGTATAACCGCAAGTTGGAATTTGCGTTGCGAGACGCCGAATATTATGCTTCCGCCGCTTGGAAACTGGCGGGGAAACCGTATCCCAAACGCGAATTGGACGAGATTTGGCGGGAGGGGCTGTTGTATCAATTCCACGATATTCTTCCCGGCAGCGGCATTAAGCGGGTATACGACGAAAGCTGTGCTCGCTATGAAGTGTTGCTGAATGAGCTTGCCGAACTGATTCAAACGGCGAAGTCGGGCCTGTCTGTCAAAAATACGGAGCGGAAATACGTACGTTCGACGGCGAACGGGGATGTGTTGGAAAACGAATATCTCAGAGCCGTGTTCGGCGAAAACGGAGAAATTCTGTCTCTGTACGACAAAGCGGCCGCCCGCGAGACGCTGGCCGGACCTTCCAACGTCCTGCCCGTATACGAGGACAACGGCGACGCTTGGGATATGGAAACGGGCTATTTGGAAAAATGTCGCGGATATTTTCGTCTGATCTCGAAAAGGACTTATACGGACGGGAACGCGGCCGTGCGCGAACAGACTTTGGCGTTCGGACAAAGCGTATTCAAGCAGACGATTACGCTTAAAAACGACCTGCTGGACATAAAGAACGAAGCGGATTGGCACGAGCGGCATAAATTTGTCAAAGCGTCTTTCCGTCCCGATATTTTTACGGAAGTTGCAAATTGCAGTTGCGCCTACGGCAATATAAAGCGCAGTCTCAAAAAGAATAATCTCTGGGAAAACGCACGGACGGAGATTTGCGCGCACAGATACATCGATTTGTCGGAAAACGATTACGGCGTTTCGATTTTCAGCGATTGTAAATACGGGTATAGCGTAAACGGCCGCGAAATCCAAATGAGCCTGCTTAGGGGAACCGAAAAACCGGGTAACGCGGGAGATGAGGGCAAGCATATCTTTAATTACGCACTCTATCCTCACGTCGGCGCATTTGAAAACAGCGATGCGTGCGAACGGGCGTATCTATACAGTGCGGGGAGTATGCTCGATACCGTGTCCGAATTTATCGGCTTTTCGGGCGGCGCCGTCGTCGAGAGCGTCAAGGCAAGCGAGGACGGAAAGGGGATTATCGTGCGGCTTTGCGAGGAAAAGGGAACGCGCGCCGTCGGGGAACTGAGCATCGGTTTTCCGCATGAGTCAGTCTCGTATGTGACTCTCGATGAAAGGGAAATCGGCGCGGCGGATAAACGTTTGACCTTTAAGCCGTTTGAGATTGTGACATTGAAAATCGTATGAGGGCGGCGGTTGTCGGAAAATAAAATTATATAAACTTAGAAGGGGTTTTCGCCTTGCATTTCCTTTTGGGAAATGCTATAATAAAGACAATAAGCGGCAAAGCGCGGAAAATCAAAAATTGTCGGGGAGAGGATTTGTCATGAAGATCGGGACAATGGTTAATTTGTCGGTTAATATCGAAAACGATATGCGGAATCTCAAAAATTTTGGGATAGACAACTGTCAGCTCTGTTGCTGGCAGATGACCGAGTTTACGGACGAGGCGGCGGAAAAAATCAATCGGATAACGCGGGAAGAGAAGATCGAAATCACCGCGCTTTGGTGCGGTTGGAGCGGTCCCGCGGTCTGGGACTTCGTGGACGGGTATCATACGCTGGGACTGGTGCCGATCGCTTATCGGGAACAGAGAATAAGCGATTTGAAAAAGGGTTCGGATTTTGCCAAAAAAATCGGAGTGACGGATGTGATAACGCACTTTGGATTTTTGCCCGAAAATTGCAAGACGGACGAATACGCTCAGGTGGTTCTCGCGATCAAAGAAGTAGCGGAATACTGTAAAAAGAACGGCCAATATCTGTTGTTTGAAACGGGACAGGAAACGCCGATCACCTTAAAGAGAACGATAGAAGCGGTCGGAACCGGAAATCTGGGCATTAATTTAGACCCTGCCAATTTGCTGCTTTACGGGAAGGGAAATCCCTGCGACGCGGTAGACGTGTTCGGTGAGTATGTCAGAAACGTTCACGGGAAGGACGGGGAATATCCCGTAAATCCCGCCTGCCTCGGCGAAGAAAAGAGAATCGGAGACGGCCGCGCGAATTACCCGCTCCTGATTAAGAAATTGAAAGAAAAAGGATACGACGGTCCGATCACTCTCGAGCGGGAGATCAGCGGCGAGCAGCAGATAAAAGACATTCTGTACGCGAAAAAATTTTTAGAGGACATTATCGATGAAAAAAATTAAAGTAGCTTTGGTCGGTCTCGGGGGAATGGGAACGGGACATTACCGTGCCTATGAAGGAATAGACGAAATGGAGCTTGTCGCCGTGTGCGACGTCAGAATAAACGAAAGCGAATTGAAAGAAAAACTGGAAGGGAAATCTTTGAATTTGTACGACGATTTGGACGAAATGCTCGGCAAAGAGCAGCCGGATATGGTCGATATCGTAACGCCGAGTTATCTGCACGCGGATATGGTGATCAAATGTCTTAAAAAGGGGATAAACGTCCTTTGCGAAAAACCGATGACCTTGACGGAGGAAGAAGCGGAAAGGATTTTGTCCGTCGCAAAGAATGCAAAGGCGAAATTCATGGTCGCGCACGTCGTAAGATTTATGAAGCCGTATGCTTATCTCGCGGAAGAAATCAGGAAAGGGGAGATAGGAAAACTTTTGCGCATCGATTTCAGGCGCATTTCGAGCGTTCCTAGATGGAGCTGGAACGATTGGATGCGGGACGAAGAGAAAAGCGGCGGCGTAGGCATGGATTTGTCGATACACGATATAGATTTTGCACAATCGGTGCTGGGGCTTCCGAAGGAAGTTTCCTGCATATACCGTCCCTTAAAGGATAACAGCTCGTATATTATCAGCGCGTTGAAATACAAAGACGCGGTCGTGACGTGCGAGGGTGCGTGGTATAATGCGGATATTCCTTTTTCGGCGGAATTCTATGCCTATTTTGACGACGGATATATTTATTTTAAGGACGGCACTTTAATTAAAAACGGAGAAAAGATAGAACTTCAAAACAGTGTCGGCGGAGAAGATTTCGGAATCAATATTTCGGGTGACGACGCTTATCAAAGCGAGATACGATATTTTATCGACTGTATCTTGACGGGAAAAGAACCGGAGAGGGTAACTCCCGAAAGTTCGGCCGAAAGCATAAAATTGGTCCGAAAACTTCTCGAAAACACTATTTTCAAGATATAATAAGTATTTTTCAAGGTTTTTTTGAAAATTTAATATATATTGAGGGAAAGGGCGCGTTTTGCGCCTTTTTTAATGGGCTTTTTTCGTTGGAAATTAGTCTTATGCTCGCTTATTTGGATATATCCCGTTGTTTTCGAATAGGAAAAAACTCATAAAAAAAGAGGTGGTAGGAAAGGGAAGATAAGGGATAGAAAAGAGAAGTTCGTTTTTTACGGCAAGAATTTTTAACCGTCCGGATTGGAGCGCCTATATTTGTTTTATCATTATGGCACTATTTTATCAGGGTAAGGTTGGGTGGATTTGGAAAATTCAATTTCTCTTTGCAAAGGAATATCACGTATAAATCGAAGGGGAATGTTCCGTTCCAGATCATGTGGTATTTTATCGCGTGGGTATTGATCACGTTTTCGACGCTGATTTTGACAGTCTTTGACTGCCGTATAAGTAGCAAGAACAAGCATTGGCTGGAAGGACTATAAAATTTTTTGTAAAAAGTAAAAATGTAATTAAAAGGAATAACAAATTATCCTTAGTTAAAGGAATAACAAATGCTCGCATATTATTAGGGAAATAACGTGATGAATATACTTTTCTGTCATTACGGCGTAGATACTGTTTATAAATCATCTGTGCGTATCCAATTATCGCAAGTATATAGGGGATGGAAGACGATGCTATTGCAAGATGTTCTTTATTGACAATCATTTTTTAAGGTGTTATAATATCTTTGATAATGGAGGATTTATGAATATTGCAATCGATATAGACGATACATTAACGGAGTCTTTTTCCTATTTTATTCCTTTTGTAGCAGAATATTTTCATATCAGTAAAGAGGAGCTGCAAAAGGATAACATATCTTACAATACATTTCCTGACGAATGGAAAAAGGAAGAATTGCAGTTTTGCAAAAAGTATTACGATAAAGTTGTCCCTGATACTCCGTTTAAGAAAGATGCGAGATATTATGTCAATAAATTGCATGAAGAAGGACATAAAATCGTTATTATTACGGCCCGTACCAAAGATATGTATACAGACCCTTATAAGACAACCAAAGAGGAATTGGACAAAAATCATCTTTTGTATGACGAAATCGTTTGCGTCATGGACAAGGCACAGGCCTGTCAAGAAAGAAAAATCGATTTGTTTATAGATGACTCTATTCATAATCTCGAAGCTGTATTTAAGAGCGGCATCCGCGTCATGCTATTTACAAGTCGAGGAAATAGAGATGCCGTGACGCCTTTTGAACGAGTATCTTCCTGGTCGTCGATATATGAACGTATACAAGGGTTGGTTAAAGGCTATCCGAATAAGAGTGAAGCACTAAAACTGCTCGATGAAGCAGAACAGTCCAATTCGGGAGCTTGGTATAGACATAGCAAAACAGTAGCCTTTTGTGCCGAAAAAATTGCCGCGGCCTGCGGTATGAATACGGAAAAAGCGTATGTTTTCGGTCTTTTACACGACATAGGCAGAAAATTTGGAATAAAGCATTTAGGTCATATCTATGACGGATATGCCTATATGAACCGATTAGGATATACAAAGGTTGCACAAATATGTCTCACGCATTCTTTTCCTACAAAAAATATGAAAATTTATCTCGGTAAATTCGATATAGAAGAAAAAGAACAGAAGGAATTACAGGTCGCTTTGTCTGCTTGCAAATATGATGATTATGATAGACTCATTCAACTTTGCGATGCTTTGGGCGGAAGTGAAAGGGTGTTGGATATCGAAGAGAGAATGGCCGATGTCAAAGAGCGATATGGAGCTTATCCGCAGGAACAGTGGGATAAAAATCTATGGCTGAAAAAATATTTTGAAGAAAAAGCAGGTAAAAATATTTATAGTATTTGTTCCTGATTTTATTTTTCGATGATTTTTTTGAAAATTTTATGA
>ERZ1106930.132-NODE-132-length-28530-cov-83.205057_pt1 | contig 28530 bp, 14 predicted proteins | sample MGYA00403663_ERZ1106930 | MGnify/ENA primary metagenome ERZ1106930 (study PRJEB35170, sample SAMEA104062438) | human gut metagenome | biome: human gut; feature: human-associated habitat; material: faeces | place: Denmark | collected 2012-06-26 ... | reverse complement strand
TCGGTCGATGTGTGCGCATGGCAATGCGCGCACAGCAGACCGACAACCGGCGCGAGATCAAAGAAGGTGTTATGAAAGTCTGGGACATCGTCAAGAAAGGATTATTCAAGATGCACTTGTGGCTCCCGATCGCTTATTCGGTGGTGTTTCTCATCATCGCGGCGGCGTCGCAGGTGCTGGGTGAGAGCTGGCCGTTCTATTTCATAGGACTGTCGGTGTCACTGCTGGGCGCGTTGGTGCTGGCGTATCTGACGCTGTCGCGCACGCCCGTGCGTCCTTCCGAGCAGAAGCGCGAGGACATCCCCGCGGTGCGTCCCGAGCCGGCGCCCGCGTACGTCCCGCCCTCGGGACCTCGGCCGTCGGCGGTGCGCCCCGACCCCGCGGAGGACTACGCCCGTACGGAAAAGGCGGCGGCGCGCGTGAGCGACGAGCAGGCGCGTTACACGCAGGCGATGACGGGCCAGCCCAACAACGTATCCGAGCTGTACACGGCGGCGTCGCCCGCGGGCACGACCGACCTTGACCCGCCCGAGATGCGTTCGGACTTCATGCGCCCCGACGCGATGCAGAGCTACTACGGCGAAGCGGTCGTTCCCGACACGGACACGGCGCGCAGCGCGCACGACGAGCTTTATCCTTCCTCGCCGTATTCGGACGGCACGCGCCGCAGCGACCGTCGCCAGGAAGAGCGTCGCAACGGCCCCGCGTTCTCGCCGTACGTCCAGCCCGTCAACGCCGCGTCCCCCAATGCCGCGCACATCGAGGACTACGACAACGGCCGCCGTTCCCACCGCGGTGAAAAACCCACCATCTACCGCACCCGCAAGGACCCCAACGTCCTCGTCTACGAATACTCCGACTGTTACGAGCGTTATTACATGAATCAGGATGGGTCGTTGACTTATTTGAATACCGAAAACAAATAACAAATGAACAGAAAAGGGCATATCTTTATATGCCCTTTTCTGTTTGTCTAAGGTCGTGGGACGGCGGATAGGGGCGATGTGGCCGCCTACGTACTCCCTCGTGTACGCCTTGTACACGTCGGTCGCCTGTTGCCGCCCACATCACCACTCTGCGCCGTCCGCGTAGGTGGGACTAAAATAAAGATAAATCAAAATTATCGTCCCTCTGCGCCGTCCGCGTGGGTGGAGCTATAAATAAAGATAAAAAATTTATCTTACGCTTTAACCCTTTGCGCCGCGGGCGGGCGAGCTTGGTTTTATCGCGTGCGGCGTACCCGACAAAAAGTTGACGGGAGCGGGGGAAAAGTGATATAATACCGACATGACAGAGCCATCGAGAAACAGTAACAGATCGTTGTCGACGATCGATCTGCTCAATTACTCATCCACGCGCGGGCGGGCGCGTGGGCGTATGTCGCGCGCGGTGCGCGGGGGCGTGGATCCTTCGCGGGCCGAGCGGTACACGCCCGAGCCCGAGACGGGTCTGGCGAGCGAGCAGGTAGACAAGCGTGTGGACGACGGGCTGGTGAACGTCACGAGCAAGAAGGTGGGGAGGTCGTACGGGCGCATCATCGTGTCCAACCTGTTCACCTATCTGAACATACTCATACTGGTGATATTCCTTGCCATGTTGCTGGTGGTGGACATCACCAAGGACTGGAGCAAATTCTTGTTCGTGGTCATAGTGTCCTGCAACACGATAATCGGTATCGTGCTGGAGATACGCTCCAAGATGACCATCGACCGACTCAAACTGATAACTGCGCCCTCGGCGATAGTGGTGCGGGACGGCGCGACCAAGGCGATACCCGTTAGCGGGGTGGTGCTGGACGACATCATATACATCGAAACGGGCAAGCAGATATGCGCGGACTCGGTGGTCGTCAAGGGCGAGTGCGAAGTCAACGAGTCCATGCTGACGGGCGAGAGCGTACCCGTGCACAAGAAGCCGGGCGACCAGATATTCTCGGGTTCGTTCGTGACGTCGGGCAACTGCTACGCGCGCGTGGACAAGATAGGCGACTACAACTACGTGGAGACGCTGACCAGCTACGCGAAGAAGTACAAAAAGCCCAAGAGCGAGCTGAACAACGCCATCAACCTCGTTATCAAGATAGTGTCGGTGGTGATGATACCCATCGCCGTGCTCATGATCTACCGCACCTATGCGCTCTGCCTGAGTAACGAAGCGCTCATGGCGATCGACCCGTGGGCGCGGGGGAGCGGGATGTGGTACCGCATCATCACCACGGTGAGCGGGTCGCTCGTGGGCATGATACCCTCGGGCATGTTCCTGCTGACCAGCGTCGCGCTGGCGACCTCGGTCATACGCCTGGGCAAGCGTCACACGCTCGTTCAAAACCTGTACTGCATAGAGATGCTGGCGCGCGTGGACGTGCTGTGCCTGGACAAGACGGGCACCATCACGGACGGTTCCATGTCCGTGCAGAACGTCATCAAGATAAAAGGCGCGGAGGCCAGCGGGCATACGGTGGGCGACATCATCGGTTCGCTGCTGTCCGCGACGGGGGACAACAACCAGACCGCCATCGCGCTCGCGGACAAGTTCGGTTACAACCTCAAATACCGTCCCGTGTCCGTCGTGCCCTTCTCCTCCGTGCGCAAGCTGTCCGCGGTCACTTTCGAGGGCATGGGCACGTACTTTTTGGGCGCGCCCGAGTTCGTGCTGACCGACATGGGCGTACGCATACGCAAGCTGGTGGACGACAACGCCGCCAACGGCTACCGCGTGCTGTGCCTGGCGCACTCGCCCTCGGACATACGCGGCGAGCGTCTGCCCGGCGTGCGCCGTCCGCTCTGCCTGCTCATACTTGAGGACCACATCCGCGAGGACGCGGTGGACACCATCAAGTGGTTCAAGGAGAACGACGTCGCCGTGCGCGTCATATCGGGCGACAACCCCATAACGGTGTCCGAGGTCGCGCGCCGCGTGGGCGTGCCCGACGCGGACAAATACATCTCGCTCGAAGGGCTGTCCGCGCACGAAGTGGCGGACGCCGCCAAGCGTTACACGGTGTTCGGCCGCGTCACGCCCGAGCAGAAGAGCATCATCATCAAGAGCCTCAAAAGCAAGGGCCACACCGTCGCCATGACGGGGGACGGCGTGAACGACATCCTCGCAATGCGCCAGGCCGACTGCGCGGTGTCCATAGCCTCGGGCGCGGAGGCGGCGCGTAACGTCGCGCACCTCGTGCTCATGGACAACAACTTCACGTCCATGCCCGACGTCGTCGTGGAAGGCCGCCGCGTCATAAACAACATCGCCAAGTCCTCGTCGCTGTACCTGATGAAGACCATAATGACCGTGCTGCTCTCCGTCATCACGCTCGCGCTGGGCACGACCTACTTCTTCACCACCAACATGACGATGATGTACGAGATATTCATCACCGCCGTGCCCTCATTCTTCCTCGCGTTGCAGACCAACAAGGACAGAGTGCAAGGTCGGTTCCTGACAAATATGCTGAAAAACAGCGTGCCCGGCGGGCTGACGCTCACCATGGCGGTCATGGGCGTATACGTCTATTGGCTGTTCGCGTGCGGCGGGACGTTCGGCGGGTCGTACACGCCCGAGTTCCTCTCCATGATAACCATAACGCTGACGTACGCGGGTTTCTGCGTGTTGCTGCGCCTGGCTCAGCCGTATAACGCTTACCGCGTCGTGCTCGTCGTGCTGACCTTCGCGCTGTGCGTGTTCGGCACGAGCGTGCTGGGCGAGGCCATCTTCGGCATCACTTACACCGCCGCCGACGGCACCGCCGTCATCACCCTGACGGACTGGCTGTTCATGAGCACCACCGTGCTGCTCGCTTACGGCGTGGTCAGCGTGCTGTTCGCCGTCGTGGGGAAGATAAACATCAACACCCAGACCGTGGAGGTGGAGGCCGCCGCCGCGGAGGCCGCGCAGAAGGAAGAGGAAGAACTGCTCGCCGAGATACGCGAACAGAAACGTCTGGAGGCCGAGCGCGACGATTTCGACCCAGACGAGGAGAAGCGATAGCCGCATATATCCATGCCCACAGCATTTACACATCAGCTCATAGCGGAGGACGCGCGTCCGCCCGAGGTGACGGACGAACTGTTCGCCGATTACTCGTTCGGCGCGCAGGGCCCCGACCCGCTGTTCTTTTACCGTTTCATACGCATGGCCGGCCGCAACGTCGGCAGCATGCTGCACCGTAAGGACGTCGCCGCCACGTTCGACGCGCTCGTCCGCCACGTCCGCACGCACTCCCGCGCGCTGGGGTTCGCCCTCGGCTACGTCACGCACTACGCCGCCGACTCCACGTTCCACCCCTACGTCTACAGCTACGTGCACGCCCACGGCAAGACCAAGCTGGAACGCGACACACTGCATACGCAGATGGAAAGCGATTTCGACTCGCGTTTCCTTGCCGACCGCGGCGTGGAAGTCTGCGATTACCGCCTGCCGTACTCCCGCCGCGACCTCGACTACGACGTGATCGCGGACGCCACGGAGGCGATAGCGGAAGAACAGGGCATCGTCATGGATCGCCGCGCCATAGGCCGCGCCACCAACGCCTGGTTCAGATACCTGCGCTTCACCATGGACACGCATTACCGTAAAGGTCGGTTCTGGCGCAGCGTCGGTCGGTTCTCCAAACAGTTCCGCCGCCTCGGCTCCATGTTCCGCCGCACGGACATAGAAGAGGCGTACCTCAACGCCTCGGGCGAGGAGTGGTCGTACCACGACACCCCCACGCTCATCAGCCACGACGACGCATTCGCGCTGTACGACAAGGCCGTCGCCAAGGCAAAGGAACTCATCGCCGCCTTCCTGACCGCCGTCCGCACGGGCGAGGACCTCGATCCCACCATCTTCGAACGCAACTTCGACGGCTATCTTTGATCCGCCGCCCGAAACGGCGCTTCGCCCACCCGTCCCGCGCGTACCGTGAACGATACGACAACGAATATTTTATTTGACGCAAACAAGCCCGCCCTCTGAAATGCACCCCAAAAGTTAGACAAACTTTAGGAGGTGCATTTCAAATGACGGGCTTTTTTTCATGCCGTTTTTTGCTCCCGCGCTGTTTTTTCAGCGTTTTTTTTTCGCAGATGTCCGTCGTTTCGCGGTGCGTCGCGCGGGCGGTGGATAACTCTATTCCGTCAGTTATGAGATCCAAGGCCGATCCGTGCTTGAAAAAAAGCGGAAAAGTTTACCATCAAGACACAATCCGAACAAAATTACCATAAGAGTGAACGCGTGCCACTATAAAACGGGGGGGGGGTGCTATAATTAAATCGACCGTCCGCGCAGAGGGGTATTTGCGCGGACGGCGCGGAAGTCATGCCGGAGGATGTGCATAACTTCCGAAAAAAAATCACTTAAAAGGAGGAAAAAGTATGAGAGAACGAACTTCCAAGATATGGAAGAGCGTGTTCATCGCGATAGTAACGATTTTACTTTGCTTCGTGATGTGCTTCTCTATGGCTGCTTGCGCGGGCGAGCCCGGTCCTGCGGGACCTCAGGGTGCGCAAGGCCCGGCAGGCCCTCAGGGCGAGCAGGGTCCGGCAGGCCCTCAAGGCGAGCAGGGTCCGGCAGGCCCTCAGGGTCCTGCGGGCGAAGGCGGCGGAGCGGGGGACGAGTATTCGCCTTCCGCCGACATAACCGAAACGACCGTCACCGCGACGGGTACGCAGACCGGTTATCTCGAGAACGAAGGCAAGTTCTATGCAGATTACGCCACGCTTGAGGAAGAGCAGGAAGCGGCGAGAGCGCTTTCCGTGGAGATCGCGGAAGAGGGCTTCGTTATGCTCAAGAACGAGAACGACGTCCTGCCTCTCAAGAACGTCGAGGCGGTATCGCTGTTCGGCATCCACTCTGTGGATCTCGAGGCATCCACCGTCGGTTCGGCGGGCGGCTCCACGGGTGCCAATGGCATCGCGGAGTCCACGCTCAAAGACGCCATGGAGCTGGCGGGGTATCGCGTCAACAGCAAGCTGCTCGACCTTTGCCAGCGTCATACCGCGCTCGGTACGACGGCGGGCGAGCTTCCTATATCCTATTATTCCGATTCGCTCATCAGCACGTACAACGGTTTCGGCGACGCGGCGTTCATCACTCTCACCAGAACGGGTTCTGAGGGCCGCGACAAGTATGCTTACGAAGTCGACGGTCATACCGATGAGGACGACCACGAGCTGATGTTGACCGATGACGAAAAAGATCTCGTCAAGCACGTCAAGCAGTACTTCGACAAGGTCATCGTCATCATCAACGCCGCCAACATCCTGCAGATACCCGAGCTTGCCGAGCCCAAGACGGACAGCAACCTCGGCGTTGACGGCATTTTCTGGGTAGGCAGCACGGGCAACAACGGCATCGAGGGCCTCGCCGGCATACTCAACGGCACGGTCAGCCCTTCGGGCCGCACGGTGGAAGTCTGGGAAAAGGATTTCCGTCTCGGACCGAGCTGGACCAACTTCGCGACCCAGGGTCAGAACAAGAACCCCGACGGTTCCCGCATGGACGCGGCCTTCTACTATGAAGGAACTGCCACGGGATTCTACAACGTCGAGTATCGCGAAGGCATCTACATGGGATATAAGTACTACGAGACCGCATACGCGGACGCCCAAGGCGAGGGCGCCAAGGAAGCGGCTTACGCCAACGTGCTTTATCCCTTCGGTTACGGTCTGTCCTACACCGATTTCGAGTGGAAGATAGATAACGTCGCCGAAACGGCCACGATAACCGCGCCCAACCAGACGGTGACCATGCGAGTGTGGGTCAAGAACACGGGCGACGTAGCCGGCAAGGACGTGGTGCAGGTGTACTACTCCGCGCCTTACACTTCGGGCGGTATCGAGAAAGCCGCCACCAACCTGGTGGGCTTCGCAAAGACCGACCTGCTCGAGCCGGGCGAGAGCCAGGTGCTCACGGTGCGTTTCACGGCGCAGGACATGGCGTCCTACGACTGGAACGACGCCAACGACAACGGCTTCAGCGGCTATGAGCTGGAAGCGGGCGACTACGTCATATCCGTCAACCGCAACTCTCACGAGGTCGTGGACAGCGTTACGCGCACGATCGCCGAGGACATCAAGTGCGAGACCGATCTCGTCAGCGGAAATAAGATAGAGAACCGTTTCGTTGCGACCGATTCCATGGATTACGATTACTCGTCCGTCAACGATTCGCTCCTTGACAACATGATCAGCCGCGCGACCGGCCTGAAACAGCCCAAGCCTTCCTCCGTCGAGGATCGCACGCTGGACGAATACACCTACGGCATACTCACCGGGCAGAGGACCTTCCGCAGCACGGAAGACGTGGGCGACGAGCCTTGGTACGTGGAAGCGGACGGTCTGCCCGCCACCTGGGATCAGAAAGCGACCCGCGGCGCGACCGATGCCGAGGAGATATCCATCACCGACATGATCGGCGTACAGTTCGAGCTGGACATCGAGAACGGCGCGGTGGTGCAGGGTACTGACGCGGGTTCCAAGAAGTGGGAGAGCTTCATGAACCAGCTCACCTGGACGGAGATCGCCGATCTCGTCCGTAACGGCGGCGGCACTCAGGCCATCCCCGCGGTGGGTGTCAGACAGACGGGCGCAAGCGAGACCCCGCTCCAGCTGGGCGGCGGCACGCTGTGGGTATGCCCTCCCATCATCGCGGCTACCTTCAACGTCGACCTTGCTCACAGACAGGGCGTCATGATGGGCAACGAAGCGCTCTTCAAGGGCGTGTCCTACTGGCAGGGCGGCGCGATGAACATCCACCGCAGCCCTCTGGGCGGACGTAACGTCGAGTACTACTCTCAGGACGGTATGCACAGCGCGCTCATGGCGGCAGCCGTCACGAGCGGCGTTGCGAGCAAGGGCGTTACCACGCACCTCAAGCACATGATGCTCAACGATCAGGAGACCTACCGCGACGTCAACGGCGGCGTGGCCACCTGGGCGACCGAGCAGGTCATCCGCGAAATATACGCAAAGCCCTTCGAATACGCGCTCAAGTACGGCCACTCGACGGGTATCATGAGCTCCTTCAACCGCATAGGTCTGTGGAACTCCGCGGTCAACTACGCTCTCCACGAGCTGGTCGGCACCGAGTGGGACAGCAGAGCCATCTTCGAAACGGACGCATGGCAGGGAACTTACATGCCCATCGACCTGATGGTCCGCACGGGCGATAACCAGATCCTCGGCAGCGGCTCCACCATCCCCGAGGTCGACCTCGAAGTGGGCACCTGGGACGCGGAGAACAAGACCGTGCTCGTCAGCGACGGTACCGCGACCGGCACCACCGCTTCCAACACTCACTATGCGGCAGTGCGTATCGCCGCGCAGGAGATACTGTACAACTACTGCAACGGTAACGCCGTGCAGAACGCTTACGAACCTGCGGAGTGCGTGCTCGAGTTCACTCAGTACGGCACCGAGTCGCAGTCCGTCAACTTCCCCGGCATCGACTTCACCACCGTTACCGTCGATCCCGAGAGCGTACCCGAAGGATTCACCGTGGATGCTTCCGGCGTCGTTTCCAGCAGCTCTCCCGCAACGGTCGGCTCGTTCAGATTCGACGTTACGTTGCTCGCTGACGGTTACATCGACCTCGTTGCGCCCGTACGTATCAACGTCGTCGGCCCGATAGAGGCTTCCGGCGATCTCTCCGCGCTCAAAGCGGGCGAGGCGGTTTCCATCGATCTCACCGCACCGTATTACGCTTACGGCTCCTACATCAACGTAGCCGCCGAGTCCAACGCGGAAGGTGAGGCAGGCGGGTTCAACATCCTCAACTGGTGGCATACCCCCGGCGATTACGGACGCATCCATGAGTTCGATGCGCGTGCCGCAGACAACTCTTCGCTCACTCCCGAGCAGATAGCCGATCACGAATACGAGAACGCTTACCTGTATCAGTTCACGTATACCGGAGATCTGCCTCAGGGTCTGACGCTGGAAAACATCGAAAGAGATTACTTTAACGAAGTCACCCGCAAGGGTACTTACAAGGTGACCGACGTGTTCAGGTTGTCCGGTACTCCCACAGAGAGCGGCGACTTCACCGTCACGGTCTCGCTGAAACTGCCTTGCGTGCGCGGTTTCGGCAGCAACTTCCCCAACAACATATTCGTCAGCACTCCCACTAACCTTCCGGAGTACGTGACGATCTCGCAGACCTTCACCATAACGGTGGCTGCTTAACGGAAAGCCGAAGGCTGATACCGTTTTATCGCGATCCCCCCGACCTAAACCATCGGGGGGACCGTGGTAAACGGGGATAAGAGGGGAGAAATAAGGAATCTATCGAGCCTTTGTGGCAAAGGAGAAAACAATGAAAAAAAGACTGTTCGCGTTGTTCTGTCTGGTGGTGGCGCTCGTGCTGTCCATAGGCGTTTTTGCGGCCTGCGGACCCGAGGAAACGCCGCCTCCCGATCCCGGCGTGGTGACCCCCGGCACCGACCCCGATACCGATCCGGACACCGATCCCGATACCGATCCGGACACCGATCCGGATACCGATCCGGATACCGACCCGGGTACCGACCCCGGCACCGATCCGGGGATCGATACCGAAAAGGAAGTGGCGTCCATATCGGTGGCGACGTTGCCCGACCGCGTCGTGTACCTGCGCGGCGATACGTTCTCTGCCGCGGGCGGTATGCTCACCGTCACTTATGAGGACGACAGCACGGCGCAGTTGCCCATGACGGCCGAGGGCGTGCAGATAAGCAAAGTGAACACCAACACGGTCACCAACCGCAACGTGACCGTGATGTACGAGCGTAAGCGTACCTCTTTCCTCGTGTACGTTGTGGAGGAGATGTACGACGTGACGTACGATATGAATTACGACGGCGGAACGGACGTCACCGAACAGGCGGGCAGCGGCATAACCGTCGCTCAGTCGGGTGCGACGATCGCCGACCCCGTGCGCGAAGGCTATACGTTCATCGATTGGTATCCCACCACCGACTGGATACGGCCGTATGACTTCGAGGACGAAGCGCTCACGCTGGACGGCGACCTGACGCTTTACGCGCTGTGGACCAACGACGCCGAGGAGTACGTCGACCTCACGTTCGACTACAACTATTACGGCGGCGAGATAGCGGAATACACTTACCCGTCCGCTTCGGGAGCGGCTCCCGCGGAGCCGTCCGCCGTGCCGACCCGCACCGGTTACGAATTCGCCGGCTGGAAGACTTCCGAGGACGGCGGCGCCGATTTCGATTTCTCGGCGGCGCTCACCGCGGATACCACTGTGTACGCGAGCTGGAACAGGACCGCGCCCATGACCGCCGCGACCTATACGTTCGAGGCGGAGGACACCGACCTCACGGGCAAGACGGGACCTTCGTTCTCCGGCTCCGCCAGTGAGGAAGGCATGATCATCACGGACGCCACGGGCGCCACGGGCGCGAGCAACGACCGCTACGTGGGATATCTTTACAACAACGGTCTGTCGCTGGAGTTCAGGATAGCGTCGGACATGGCCGTGCGCGACGCGACCATAGTGCTGCGCCTGTCGGGCGAGTATGCTGCGATGTCGTATGACAGCACCGAGTTCCAGGTGCTCGTCAACGGTCAGCCCCAGACCTTCTCCGAGATATCCAAGGATCCCACGGCGGCGGGCGTGGACGTGCTGCCCTTCGAAGATCACACCATAAGCGTCAACGTGCCGCTCGTCGAGGGCGCGAACCTCATCCAGCTCAAGGTGAACAACACCAAGGCTACGGACGGTACGACCTTTAAGGCGCAGGCTCCGCTCGTGGACTGCCTGAAGATAACCACGACGGCGGTGCTCACGTGGGACGCGTACCTCGGTCTGCCCGCCGACAATTACGATAAGGAGGCATGATGCTGGGAAAGATCTGGAAAAGCTCCGCCGGTAAGGTCTGGATGATCGTCGGCGCGGTGCTGATCGTGCTCGCCCTCGTGGTCAGCATACTGCTCAGCACAGTGTTCTACGACGTCGTGGGACTCGTGTTCGGCCGCAGACGCCCCATATACGCGGAGGGTATCGTTTCCATGTACCCCGCGCTGAACAGCACGTCCAAGGAAGAGGCGTTCGCCAACTCCAACGCTCTGAACATCGACGTCTGCGAAGAGGGTTTCGTGCTCCTTAAAAACGGCGCCGATCCCGCTTCGCTCGAGGACGACGCTCTACCGCTCACAAGAGGCGCGCGCGTTTCCGTATTCGGCAAGAACTCCGTCGACCTCTCTTACGGCGGCAGCGGTTCGGGCGGGTTCAGCGGCGTGAGCTACAAGACCATATACGACAGCCTGGAGGACGCGGGATTCGTCACCAATCCCGAGCTCAAAGCATTCTATGAGGACGAGAGCCGTTCGGGCGCCAAGCGCGAGCCGAACAGCGACGACCTCGACAGCGGCGGCAATCAGATGATAGCCACCGCCGAGACCCCGCAGTCGAGATACGACGACGTGACGGAAAGCTACGACGATTATTCCGACGCGGCGATAGTGGTCATCACGCGCATAGGCGGCGAGGGCTTCGACCTGCCGCGCTATCAGGGCGCCACGGAAGGAGCGGCGTCGCCCGACTCGCATTACCTCGAGCTGGACGCCAACGAGATCGATCTGCTCCGCGCCGTGACCGCTGAGGATTTCGACAAGGTGATAGTCGTGTTCAACATACCGTCCTCTTTCGAGGCGACCTTTCTGGAAGTCGGCGACCTCGCGGACGACATAGACGCCGCCGTGTGGACGGGCTTTACGGGCGGGGAAGGCATCATGGCGCTGGGCAGCATACTGAACGGTACCGTGTCCCCCTCGGGCAGGCTCGTGGACACGTGGGCGAAGGACTTCACCAAGGACCCGACGTTCGTCAACTTCGGCACGGGCCCCACGCCAGATGACTCGGACAAGTACGACTTCGGCAACTACTACTTCGTGCATTACGAGGAGAGCGTGTACGTGGGCTATCGCTACTACGAAACGCGCGGCTTCACGGAGGGCGAGGAGTGGTACGAGAACAATGTGCTCTATCCCTTCGGATACGGCCTGTCGTATACCGAGTTCGAGTGGTCGGCGGAACAGCCCGCCACGACCGAGATCACCAAGGACGGGCGCATCACCGTGGCGGTGACCGTGACCAACACGGGCGACGTCGCGGGCAAGGACGTGGTGCAGTTGTACGTGACCCCGCCTTACTACGAGATAGAGCGTCCGCACAAGATACTCGCGGGCTACGCCAAGACCGATCTGTTGCAGCCGGGTGCGTCCGACACGGTGGAGATAACGCTCGACCCTTACGACATCGCGGCATACGACTACCGTAACGCCAACGACAACGACGTCTACGGCTACGAGGTGGAAGCGGGCGATTACGAATTGCATATATCCCGCAACGCGCACGAGTCCGTCATGACCGTGGACTGCCGCGTCGCCACTGGCTTCGCTTACGAGCAGGACCCCGACACGCAGGCGGACGTCTACAACAGATTTACGGACAACATAGACGCTTACGATTCGGACTACGACCTGTCCGTGATCCTCTCGCGCTCGGCGTGGGACGCTACGTGGCCGACCAAGCCCACCGCCGAGGACCGCGCACGCGGTGCGGAATACGAGCTGGAGCTGACCGACCTCAACCACAACAATCCCGAGGATTATTCGAATGAGCAAACGCAGTTCGGCGTCCCCGTCGAATACGACCTGCGCAGCCTTCTGCCCACGGAAACGCCCGAAACGACTTACGAGCCGATCGTGCCGTACGGCGGAGAGCAATGGGACGAGCGTTGGAACGCGCTGGTGAGCGCCAACACCGCCGGCGAGCTGGAAGCGCTCTTCAACCGCGCGGCGTATGAGACCCAGCCGCTCATGACCATCGGACTGCCCGCCACCATACACGGCGACGGCCCCGCCGGCTTCACGTGCTTCATGAACCGCGACTTGTTCAGAGGTACCTGCCACTGGTGCAGCGAGCCCGTCATGGCGGCGACGTGGAACAGCGAGCTGCTCGAAGAGATCGGCAGGACGATGGGCGAGGAAGGCGTGTGGGGCAACGACGGTCAGCCGTACTCCAGCATATACGCGCCCGGACTGAACATCCATCGTTCGCCTTTCGGGGGACGTTGCTCCGAATACTTCTCCGAAGATCCCTTCCTGTCGGGCAGCATGGGCGCCGCCGAGGTGCGCGGCCTGCAGAGCATGGGCGTCATACCCATGATAAAGCACTTCGTCGCGAACGAACAGGAAACGCATCGCTCGCTGACGGGCGACAGCACGTGGCTCACCGAACAGGCGCTGCGCGAGATATACCTCAAACCCTTCGAGATGGCGGTCAAGGACGGCAAGGCCCGCGGGCTCATGACCTCGTTCAACCGCATAGGCACGCGCTGGACGGGCGGCGATTACCGCCTCCTTACCGAGATACTGCGCGGCGAATGGGGCTTTGAAGGCGTGGTCATCTGCGACTTCAACACCATCCCGCAGTACATGAACTCCCGCCAGATGGCATACGCGGGCGGCGACCTCAACCTCGCCACCCAGCCCGTGTCGTGGTACGACGCTTCCGATCCCTCCGATTCTTACGTCTTGCAACGGTGCGCCAGAAACGTCATCTACGCGTTCACCAACTCCAACGCGATGAACGGAAAAGTCATCGGTTACAGACTGCCCGTCTGGCAGATAGTGATGATAGTGATAGACTGCGTGATCGTCGTCGGTATAGCGGTGTGGGGATTCTTTGTGGTGCGTGCCGCGCTGAAAAAGCCCGCGTCTTCGGACGACGAGGTCCCCACGGCTGAAAACGAGTAAGCCGAACGATCGCGCCGCCGCTCGGCCCGCGACCGTCGCATGACGCGTCCGCCGCACCGAACGGCTCGCGTTACCATCCGATCGACGCCGTGCGCCCGACCCCTCATCCGATTCCATGCGGCGTACGCGTTCGTTGTCATCCGCTCCGACCCCTCTCGGAGCGGATGACCTTTTTTTGCCGTTTTTCGGGTAGGGCGCGTCGGCGTGGCGTATGGAAACCGTGCGTTGCGCCGAGAGCGAGCTTTGAGGTGGACATTTTTAGCCCGCGTGTGGTATACTGTATGTGACGAACACGGAGGTGAGGTCATGACGACGGGAGAAAAGATAGCATTCGCGCGGCGGTGCAAGGGGCTGACGCAGGAAGGATTGGCGGAAAGGCTGGGAGTGACGCGCCAGGCGGTATCCAAGTGGGAGTCCGATCGCGCATTGCCCGACACCGACAAGCTGCTGCGCATCTGCGACGAGCTCGGCATAGGCTGCGAGGAACTGCTCCGTCCGGGCGCGCCGCTCGAGCCGCGTCCCGTTACCGAGGACGCACCGCGCGAGGAAAAAGGAGAGGGAGCTCCGCCGTCCGTCCGACTCACGGGCGGGGCAAAGGTCTTCCTCGTTTTGCTCTTCGTCGTGGGCGGTCTGCTCGTCGCGTTCGCCGCGCTGCTCTTTTTCGGCTTTCCCGACCGTATCGACGAGCTGATCGTGCCGTCCGCCGTATGCTTCTTTATCGGGATCGGCGCGCTGCTGCTCGCCGTCATCGTCAAACTGTTCCTGCAAAAAAAGTAAACGGCGCGCGCGTCGTGGCTTTGGGCGGTGCGCGTGCGCCTGGTGCTTTACGGGGTGCGTGCGTCGTGGCTTTGGGCGGTGCGCGCGACGGGGCTTTGGCGCGGAGAGCGCGGGGAAGGAGGGCGGGACACGCGGAACGCGGCTCGTTCGCACGAAAATTTACGTCGGCAGGGCGCATTTCGCTTGATTTTCGCGCTCGGATGTGGTAAAATACTATGGCTTTCCCGAAAGGGGGCTTTTTATCCTTGCTTGCGCGACGTCGCGCAGGCTGCAAAATCCAGAAGGAGGTAAACACATGACTAACTACGAAGTGCTTTACATCGTCTCTCCCAAGCTCGAAGAGGCCGCTCGCGAGGAGCTCATCGAACGTTTCAAGAACGTCGTCGTCGCGGCAGGCGGTTCCGCCGAGGTCAACAAGTGGGGCATGAGAAAGCTTGCTTACAGGGTCAACTTCCAGAACGAAGGTTACTACGTCCTCATGACGTTCTCCGCTCCCGCGGACCTTCCCGCCGAACTCGAGCGTCAGATGCGTATTTCCGACGCCGTTATGAGATTCATGGTCACGAAGAAGATCGACAACAAGCTTACCCGCGCCGAAGAGGAGAGAAAGGCCAAGGCTGCCGAGAAGGCCGCCGCTGCCGCAAAAGCTCGTGAAGAAGCCGCTGCCGCCGCGCTTGTCGCGGAGGCCGAGAAGGCTCAGGAAGAAGCGGCTCCCGCCGCCGAGACCGAAGCAGTCGCGGAGCAGGGCGCTGCGGATGCCGAAAAGGCCGAGTAACAGACTGCTTTTCAGGAGAAGCTTAAACTATGAACAAGATCTTTCTGATCGGTAACCTCACCGCCGACCCCGATTATTCGGTTTCGTCGGGCGGCGTACCCGTGTGCCGCTTCAGCATCGCCGTCAATCGCAGATTTGCTTCCGATCGCTCTTCGGAGGAGCGCAACGCGGACTTCTTCCGCGTCGTGACCTTCCGCAAGACCGCGGAGCATTGCGGTTCCTATCTCGCCAAGGGCAGGAAAGTGGCGGTCGCAGGCAGCATCCAGATAAACGAATATACCGACAGGGAAGGCAACAGGCGTACGGGAGTGGACGTCGTCGCGGATGAGGTGGAGTTCCTCTCGCCCAAGGGCGAAGGCTCCGCTCCGAGCGAGCCGCATGCCGCCCCCAAACGCGCGGGCGCCACGCTCGAACCCGTCGTGGACGATTCGTTGCCTTTCTGACACTTAATCATCCAGGAGCATTAAAATGGAAAATAAAAAAGCACCCGTCGCAGGTAAGGACATGGGCGCGGACGACAAGGGCAAAAAGCCTCGTCGCCCCATGAAGAAAAAGGTCTGCGAGTTCTGCGAAAAAGGTATCGCGGAGATCGATTATAAGGACGTTTCCAGACTCAGACGTTACATCACCGAGAAGGGCAAGATCGTCTCTGCCCGCACCGGCGGTTGCTGCGCGCGTCATCAGCGCCAGCTCAACACTGCCATCAAGCGTGCGCGCATGATGGCTCTGCTGCCTTTCAAGGGCGAGTAAGACTAAAAACGAATAAAGACGGCGTTTTCGCCGTCTTTTTCTTTTATATATAATATCGATTATATATCCGCGAACACGGAAAAATAACAAAACGCACACGCGCCGCGAGTGAAAACTCGCGGCGCGTTTTTTGTATTTTAACAACGGGAACGCCAACACGAACGAAAACGGGAACACGAATGGAAACGCGAACGCAAACGCAAACGCGAGCGAAAAAGCAAACGTGAACGCCAACACGAATGGAAACGCAAACTCAAACTAAATGCCAATGCGAACGGGAAGCAACGGACATGGAAACGGACGCGAAAAAGCAAACGGACAAATAGTGCGAGCGGAACAAGGCGCGGCGAAGGGCGGCGGAAGGGGGAACGACATTGTGGATAACTCACGCTCCGAGAAAAATTAAAAAGCGAATTTTTTTCCGGAAACGCTTGCGAAAGAGGAAGGGAGAGCAAAAATAAGTTGTGCGCCATGGTGTGCTATGAACAAAATTACCATAAGTGCGAACAAATGACACTATGAAACGGGGGGGGGGTGCTATAATAAATATGTCTTTTCGCGCAGAGGGGATTTTTGCGCCAAAAGACAAAACAGGGAAAGTTTTCTGTGGAAAACTCCCGAAAAAATCACTCAACAAGGAGGAAAAAGTATGAAGGAACGAGCTTCCAAGATATGGAAGAGCGTATTCATCGCGATAGTGACGTTTTTACTTTGCTTCGTGATGTGCTTCACGTTCGCCGCATGCGCGGGTGAGACCGGCCCCAAGGGCGACACCGGCGCGCAAGGTCCCGCAGGCCCGACCGGTCCCGCAGGTCCCCAGGGTCCTGCCGGTGAAGACGGCAAGGACGGTGCTTCCGCCAGCGGCGGTTACAACGACCAGTATGAGGAATCGCCCGCCATCACCGAGGGGACTTACGAGTCTTCCGGAATGAACGGCAATTTCCAGTACGACGGTAAGTTTTATGCCGATTACGATTCGTTGACCGAGGCTCAGACGGCGGCTCACAAGCTGGCGCTCGAGATCGCCGCGGAAGGCGACGTCCTGCTCAAGAACAACGGTGTGCTGCCTTTGTCCGAAGAGGACACGAACTTCACGCTTCTGGGCGTACGCAACGCGCGTATGATCCGTTCGGGCTTCGGCTCGGGCGCGGGCGGCGGCAGCGCCATCAGCACGCTTCTGGGCGATGCGATGGAGAAGGCCGGCTACTCGGTCAACCGCAAGCTGCTCGACTTCTACACCGCGGAAATGCAGCAGATGCGTGAGGATAACGTCATCGAGGTCGATCCCGACACTTACGGTTCGTCCATCGAGAGCACGTACAACGCATACGGCGACGCGGCCATCATCGTGCTGTCCCGCACGGGCGCGGAGAACTATGACCTTGCCACGCACGACGCTGCGGGCCATGCCAATCCCGACGATCACGCGCTCCAGCTCCAGGACAACGAGGACAAGCTCATCGCACATGCAAAAGAGCATTTCGATAAGGTCATCGTCATCATCAACTCGTCCAACATCATGCAGATACCCGAGCTTAACGACGATCCCGACGTCGATGCCATCCTGTGGGTGGGCGGCGTAGGCCAGGACGGCGCGGACGTCATCCCGTACATCCTCAACGGCACGATCAACCCTTCGGGCAGGACCGTCGACCTTTGGGAAAGGGATTTCACCAAGAGCCCCGTCTGGACCAACTTCGGACCCAACTCGCAGAACAAAGACGAACAGGGCAATCGCATGGATACGTTCTATTACTACGACGGTGAGCAGACGCAGTTTGCCAACCTCGAGTATCGCGAAGGTATCTACTCCGGCTTCCGCTTCTATGAGACCGCTTATGCGGACGCGGAAGGCGAGGACGCCAAGGAAGAGGCATATTCCAACGTGCTTTATCCCTTCGGCTACGGCCTTGATTACACCGATTTCGAGTGGAAGATAGACAACGTCGCGGAGACTGCCGACATCACTTCCGCGGATCAGACCATCACCATGCGCGTGTGGGTCAAGAACGTCGGTACCGTTCCCGGTAAGGACGTGGTACAGGTGTACTACAATCCTCCTTACACCACCGGCGGCATCGAAAAGTCGGCGGCCAACCTCATCGGTTTCGCCAAGACCGACGTGCTCCAGCCCGGTCAGGCTCAGGTCGTGACGGTCAAGTTCGTCGCGCAGGAGATGGCTTCCTTCGACTGGAACGACGCCAACGACAACGACTTCTCCGGCTACGAGCTGGAAGCGGGCGATTACATCATCTCCATCAACCGCAACTCTCACGAGATCGTGGACAGCGTGACCCGTACCGTAAAGAGCGGTATCCTTTGCGAGACCGACCTCGTCAGCGGCAATGAGATCGAACCCGTGTTCACGGGCGACTTCACGACCGTCAACGATTCGCTTCTCGGCGGTATGATCAGCCGCGCGACCGGCCTTAAACAGCCCGAGCCCGCATCCGTCGAAGATCGTACGCTGGACAGTGCCACTTACGACGACTATATGTCGCAGGATACTTATTACAGCTGGCAGGATGAGGAGACCGATCCTTGGTACGTGAAGAACACCGGTATCCCTTCGTCCTGGACGCAGGCTACCGACAGCACCGCGGCGCTCGAGATAACGCTGGACGAAATGGCTACCGTGCCTTACGTCGAACCCACCATCGTGAACGGCGTGGTCACGTTCCCCGAGATGAGCGCCGAGCAGCAGGCCAACAACGCCAAGTGGGAAGAGTTCATGAACCAGTTCACCTGGGACGAACTCGTTTCGCTTCCCGCCAATCCCAACTCCGCTCCCGCACGCGTGGGCTTCACCAAATACGGCGATCCCGACGGCCCCATCAACGCGGGCGGCGTGCAGTTCCCCTCCAACCCCATACTCGCGGCCACCTTCAACCAGGAGCTGGCTTACGAGTCCGGTAACATGGTGGGCAACCTGCTCCTTCTCAACGGCTCCCGCGGCTGGCGCGGCGGCGGCTCGGATATCCACCGCAGCCCGTTCTCCGGCCGTAACTTCGAGTACTACTCCGAGGACGGCATGATGTCCGCTCTCATCGGCATGAACGTCGCAAAGGGCGTCACCGAGAAGGGCATCATCGCTCACTGGAAGCACTTCTTCGGCAACGATCAGGAGACCTACCGCGCGGACTACGGCGGAGTGTTCACCTGGGCGACCGAGCAGACTCTGCGTGAGATCACCGCAAAGCCTTTCGAATACATCATCAAGTACGGCGGAGTCCAGGGCCTGATGACGGCGTTCAACCGTCTGGGCAAGTGGACGCAGACCACCAACTACGCGGCACACGAGCTCCTGCTCAACCAGGAATGGGATTTCCAGGGCTCCACCGAGTGCGACGCGTGGGCTAAGCAGTTCGTTCCCGCCAACCTCATGGTGCGCGGCGGCGACGACTCGCTCCTTACCCGTGACAGCTCCTACACGCCCGGCGCGATCGAGCGCGGACATTGGGATGCTGCGGCGCGTGACGGCAATGGCAACGTCTATGTGATGACCGAGCAGGAGATGCAGGCTGCGGGCGGCTACGACTACGACGCAGGCACCGGTTCGCTTGAATCCGCTACGCATTACTTCTCCGTCCGTAAGTGCGCACAGCGCCTGCTGCAGACGTATGCGAACAACTCCACCAACAACAACGGCCTGAGCGACTCCGAGGTCACCTACACGCTGACCAAGAACATCTACAACTCCGTCAAGCTCGCGATCGTCGATGAGGACGGCGCCGTCGTGACGAGCGACGTCAACTTCACCTTCGCAAGCGACGTGGTGTGGCCGGCCGGCATGAGCTACAACGCGTCCACGGGCATCCTGTCCGGCGTTCCCACCGGTACCGCTTCGGACGTCGTCGGTACGTTCACCGCGGACAGCTGGGTGGAAGACTGCAGCGTTACCTTCAGCTTTGAGTTCGAGAGCGATCTTACGCTCAACGGACAGCACATCACGGATGCGACCACCGTCAACGCTACTTCGGGTCAGGCGATCTCCGAGATAACGATCTCTTCCGAGGAACTGTATTACGGCAATCAGCTCAGCCTTACGTCGAGCAGCAACCGTCGTATCATGAACGCATACGTCAGCGCGGTCGACGGTGAGGTTTACCACAGAGACGAGGATAAGTCCGCGGCCGACATCGTGACGCTGGGCGACTTCGAAGAAAACGTCGATATGGATGCGAGCCGCGCTTCGGGTTATATCTATGAATATACCGTGACCGGACTTCCCGCGGGCCTGACGGCGACGCCCGTCATGACCATGGAAATGGGCTGGGCGAACAGATCCGCTTATGAGGTCAACACCGCGATGAAGATAAGCGGTACGCCCACCGCTACCGGTGAGTTCACCGTTACCGTCACTCTTAACGTGCCTCACGTTTCCAAGGGTACCAATCCTTGGATGAGAGCATCTGGTACCTCCAATCTCGAGTACACGCAGACCTTCACGATCGTTGTGGCCTGACGATATCCGAGTACGGTGAAAAGTAACAAACAATGATGAGTGGGGCCATATTCGGATGTTATTTCGGATAGGCCCCATTCGTCCGATTTCAAGGAGAACAATATGTTAAAAAGCAAGTTTGGCGTCATCAGGACCCTTGTTTTGATCCTGCTGGCAGCCGCGATAGGTTTTACGGCGTTTGCGTTGACCGCATGCGGCCCGAGCGATGGAGAGGACCCCGACGTCCCTGGCGAAAAGACCGTCAGCTCCATAAAAGTGTCCAAGGAGCCGACCAAGACCGAGTATTTCGTGGGAGAGACTTTCTCCGTGGAAGGCGGCGAGATAACCGTCACTTACTCGGACGGTAGCACGGATACCAAAAAGATGACGGACGAAGGAGTGACCGTTGCCGACGTCAGCATCGCCATCAACGATGAGGACAACGACAGCGAAACGAAGAACGTCCGCGTGACCTTCGGGGGCAAGAACGCGACGTTCGAGATAACCGTGTCGTACGAGATGTTCACCGTCACTTACGATCTGGGCTATGCCGATGCGGAAGATATCGTCCAGCAGGTCCGTAGCGGCGATACTCTGCGTGCGCCCGCCGATCCCGAGAGAGACGGCTTTACGTTCGCCGGCTGGTTCGCCGACGCCGAATTCACCGAAGCGTTCGACTTCGGTACGGCCGTTACCGCGGACACGACCGTTTACGCGCAGTGGGAGGACGCGAGCGTAGAGTACTTCGACGTCACTTTCGACAATAACTATACTTGGGCGCCCAACGGCTCCACGCAGCGCGTGGAAAGCGGCCTCGCTGCCGTCAAGCCCGCCACCGACCCTGAGAGATTCGGTTACACGTTCGCCGGCTGGTATTCCGACGCCGAAGGCAACAACGCTTACAATTTCTCCACGGCGATCACCGAGGATACCACCATATACGCAAAGTGGACCATCAACGCCGAGTATGCGACGGGCACCCATGAATATGTGTTCGAAGCGGAGAACACCAATCTCGACGGCAAGGCCTATCCCGGTCTGTCCGGTTCCGCCAGCGCGGGCGGCCTTATCCAGACGTACACCACGAACGCCAGAGGCGAAGCTCTTAATGCCAACGGCAATAAGTTCGTGGGCTACCAGACGACTGAGGGCGCATCGGTCGACTTCATCATCGTCAGCGACAGAACGGTCACCGACGCGACGATAGTGCTGCGTCTTTCCAAGGAATTGAGCGATTACACGTTGAGCACGAGCAACTACAACATCAAACTGAACAACGTCGCTCTCGAGTTTCAGCCCATAGCTTTCACCAACGTTCCTCAGCAGACGGGCGGCGACGTCAGCGCGCTTTACGCTCTGCCGTTCCAGGATTACGTGATCGCCGAGAACGTCACGCTCAAGGAAGGTCGTAACAACATCAACTGCATCGTCGCAAACAGCGATCCCATCCCCAACACGACCATAACCGCCAACGGCCCGCTGGTGGACTGCCTGAAGATCACGACGAGCGCGGTGCTCGACTGGTCCGTAAGGAACGGACTCCCCAAGGAGTATTGATCACCCTACCATAAAGGAGAAAGAGGATGATAAAGAAATTATGGAAAAGCAAGGGCGTCAAGGTGTGGTTCTTCGTGTCCGTACCCGTGATACTGCTTTTCGCCGTGATATTCATCGTCGCGTCCGCCACCCCCGTCATCTATAACGTGTTCAACATGGTGATGCCGGGCGGCGGCCCGAGGGCGATATATCAGGAAGGCATAGAAGCGATCTATACCACCGAATATACGAGCAAGGCCGAAGTCCATGCCGCGGCAAGGGACAAGAATGTCGAGTTGTGCGAGGAGGGCATGGTCCTTCTGAAGAACAGCGAGATCTCGGCGGAAGAGAAGGCTCTGCCTCTCGCGACCCCCGTTTCGGATCCCTCGGTGACCGCCAGACCCAAGGTAAGCGTGTTCGGCAAGAACAGCGTGAACATCGCTTACGGCGGTTCCGGCTCGGGCGGCACGGATACGACGAGCGGTGCGTTCATCGATATCTATTCCGCGCTCGATCAGGCGGGCTATGACGTGAACCCCACGCTCAAGGCCTTCTATGAGGACACGAGCGCGTCCGGACCGCTCCGTGAGGGCAACAGCTCCGACCTGGACAGCGGCGACACCGTTGTGCTGTCCACCGCGGAAACCCCGCAGTCCAGCTACACGGACACTGTAAAGCAGAGCTATGACGACTATAAGGATATGGCGCTCATCGTCATCACCCGTATAGGCGGCGAGGGCTTCGACCTGCCCCGTCTGATGACTCGCACGGACAACGACGGAAATACCACCGACGTGACCGGCGCGCGGGCGGGCAAGGACGATCACTTCCTCCAGCTCGACCAGAACGAGTCGGACATGGTCAAGGCCGTATGCGACGCGGGCTTCGACAGAGTGGTCATCTGCCTCAACACCGGACAGGCCATCGAAACGGGCTTCATGGAGGCGGATTCGGGTTACGTACAGCTCAAGGGCTATGACATCGACCCCGACGCGATCGACGCGGCGGTGTGGATGGGCTTCCCCGGCGAGTCGGGCACGCTCGCGCTCGGCGGCATACTGAACGGCAGCGTCAACCCCTCGGGCAAGCTGGCGGATACCTATGCCGTGGACTTCAAGGCCGACCCCACGTGGGCCAACTTCGGCGACAACCGCGTGACAGCGCGTACAGTCGAGGATGAAAACGGCGATAAGGTCCACTCTCCCGGTGGCGACGAATACGTGTTCGATCCGAACGAGGTCGCGTCACACGATATCCCCGGAGTGTATTACTACTTCGTCGATTACGAGGAAAGCATATACTACGGTTATCGCTATTACGAAACGCGCGGTGCGGGCAACGAAGAGTGGTACAATGAAAACGTCGTTTATCCCTTCGGCTACGGCCTGTCCTACACCGACTTTACCTGGACGGTGGACGCCGACTCCGTGCGTAACGTGACCATCGACGGCGAGACCAAATACCAGATCACCGTGACCGTGCATAACGACGGGCAGGTGGCGGGCAAGGACGTCGTGCAGCTCTACGGCCACGCGCCCTACACTACCGGCGAAGTGGAAAAATCGGAGGTCGTGCTCCTCGACTTTGCCAAGACTCCCGTGATCGAGCCGAATGCCGACGCGGAAGTCACGCTGACGTTCGATCCTTACTACCTGGCGTCCTATGACTACGAGGGCCTCAACGACATCGAGGGCACCGGTTACGAGCTGGACGGCGGCGACGGCTACGCGCTTTACGTTGCCGAAAACGCGCACGACCGCAGCCGCGAGATACCGTTCTCCGTGGCCGACTCCGGGATATCCTATGAGAACGACCCCGTGACAGGCAATCCCGTTGTCAACCGCTACACCGACAACGAAGACGCGATGTTCGATTCGGACAACTCGCCCTCCTTCGACAAGCATTTGTCTCGCAGCGATTGGGAAGGCACCTGGCCGACCACGCCCACGGCGGAGCAGAAGACCGTCGGTTACGAGATGCTGGACGCGCTCACGGATACGTCGCATAACAATCCCACCGATTTCAGCGAGTACGCTTATCCCGACTCCGGGCTCGATAACGGCATGACCCTTCGCGACATGTTGTACGATCCCGACGGAGAAAAGAACGACGAAGGCGAGCCCGTCGACTACATCGATCCCGACGAAAAAGGCAGACCCTACGTGTCTTTGGATGACGACAGATGGTCGGCGCTGCTCGATCAGTGCTCGATAGACGAGCTTACGCACCTCGTGTACAACGGCGCGTACAAGGTAGAGCCCATCGAGTCCATAGGCGCGCCGCGCGTGAACTGCTCGGACGGCCCTGTCGGCTGGGCTTGCTTCATGGACAAGACGAGGTTCTACGAGACCTGCTCCTACTGCTGCCAGACCGTCATCGCAACGACCTGGAACAAGGATCTTGCGTATGAGTTCGGCCAGATGGTGGGCGACGAAGGCCTTGTCGGCGCGGAAAACTACGACCAGTCGCCCTATTCCGGCTGGTACGCACCCGGCGCGAACATCCACCGTTCGCCTTTCGGCGGCCGTAACTTCGAGTACTACAGCGAGGACGGCGTGCTGAGTGGCATCATGGCGGCGCGTCAGATACAGGGTTGCATGGACAAGGGCGTGTTCTGCTTCATCAAGCACTTCGCGGTCAACGAGCAGGAGACTCACCGCTCGGTATCCGGCGACAGCTCCTGGCTCACCGAACAGTCCATGCGCGAGATCTACCTCCGTCCGTTCGAAATAGCGGTCAAGGAAGGCAAGACCCGTGCGGTCATGAGCTCCTTCAACCGCATAGGCACGCGCTGGACGGGCGGCGACTACCGTCTGCTCACCGAGATCCTGCGTGACGAGTGGGGCTTCGAGGGCGCCGTTCTCACCGACTTCAACACCATACCCGCCTACATGAACACGCGTCAGATGGCTTACGCGGGCGGTGACATAGACCTCGCCACCGACGAACACGTATGGGTGGACGAAGGCTCCACCGCCGATCTCGTGGTGCTGCGTCAGTGCGTGCAGAACGTGCTCTACGCGGTGGTCAACTCCAACGCCATGAACGGCGAAGTCATCGGTTACAACCTGCCCATCTGGCAGATAGTGTTCATCGTGCTGCTTTGCGTGCTTGTCGTCGGAGCGGCCGTCTGGGGCTTCTTCGTCATCCGTAAGGCGCTCAAAGCCAAGGACGACGAGGCGCAAGCCGAGTAAGCAAAACGAAAGGGCGGCGTACCCGCTCGCCCGCAGAGAAAAGATGACGACATAAAGCGACCGACGGGCAAGCCCGCCGACCGCGAAAACAAGACAAAGTCGGGAATGCCGCACCCCTCATCCAACATCCTCGCGGCACCCGCTTTACCTCCGCCCGCTTCGGCCCCTCCCGAAGCGGGCGCATTTTTTGTTGCGCACCGCTAACGCTGCCCTGCCGCCGAATAAAAACGCCCGCGTTTTTATTCGGCTGGGCTGCGCATCAAAATTCCCGCATCTGCGGGATCTTTTTCGCGCCTCGGCGCGAAATTCCCCTTGACGCCATGAGGCAGTCTGCGGGGTCGTCGCCCTTCGGGCGTACGAATTTCGCACCGACTCATCGAAAAATCTCGCCGCAGCTGCTGCTTTCGTTGCTCTCCGCGGCTTTCCACAAGTGATAAACTTGAGGAGTTCCACGTGACAAATATAGTTTCGTTTTATGGCTTATGTAAGCGAACCCCCCTTCGCGGGTGAAGCGTAACATAAGGCTCACTATGGAAGTGAGGGAGCGCTTTGCCGACCGAACGACCTTCTGTCGACGCTCGGCGGCTATGAGCCGAGCGGAGGGAAAGTCCAAGAAAACGATGCAGAGCGGCGGCACGCAAGGCACGCCGCCGTGAACATCGTTGTCTTGAATTTAAAAACACAAGGTCGGACAGTATGTCCGACCTTCCTTTGGCGTTCGCGCTTTGCCGAAACATATACGCGGTAGCGTGTATGTTGGAGGCAAACAACCGGCGCGAATTAGATTCCGTTGGCGTTCGGGCTTTGCCGAAGTGCGCACGCGGAGGCGTGCGCACTTCGGCAAACAATCGGCCCGAATAAGTTAGATGGTTGCTACGTTTATCAGATCGGAGTTGCCGCTCTTGCCGTTGGGGCTGCCACCCGTGATGACGATGACGTCGCCTTTCTTGACCAGACCGGAGTTCTTGGCGGCGCACTTGGCGAAGTGGAAGAGCACGTCCACCGAGGTGTATTCCTCGCTCATGAGCGGGAGCACGCCCCAGCTGAGCGCCAGCTTGCGATAGGAGCGGTCGTTGGTCGTCATGGCGATGATGTCGATGAGCGGGCGGAAGCGGGACACCAGCTTGGCGCTGCGGCCCGTGCGCGTGCATACGACGATGGCCTTGGCGCCCAGGTCGGTAGCCAGCGTGCACGCGGAGTGGGAGAGGGCGTCGTAGGTGTCGTGTATCATGTACTCGTCGTTCTTAAGGAACTGCATGAACTCGGGGTGTTTTTCCGCCTGCATGACGATGCGGCTCATGGCCTGTACCGCCTCGACGGGGTAGTGGCCCGCGGCGGTCTCGCCCGAGAGCATGACGGCGCTCGAACCGTCGTACACCGCGTTGGCGACGTCGGATATCTCCGCGCGCGTGGGGCGGGGTTTGGTGATCATGGATTCCAGCATCTCGGTGGCGGTTATGCAGCGTTTGCACGCCTTGCGGCACTCGTTGATGACGTATTTCTGTATGTCGGGCAGCTCCTCGTAGGGGATCTCCACGCCGAGGTCGCCGCGGCCGATCATGATGCCGTCCGCCGCTTCCATGATGGCGTGCAGGTTGTTGACGCCCGCGCGGTTCTCTATCTTGGCGATGAGGTCGATGTCCGCGGGCGCGCCGTTCTCCGCCAGGAAATCCCTGACTTCCACGATGTCCTGCGCCTTGGACACGAACGAGCACGCGATGAAGTCCACGTCCTGCTCGATCGCGTACAGCAGATCGCGTTTGTCCTGTTCGGACAGGTAGGTCATCTTGAACTCCTTGTCGGGGAAGAACATGGACTTGCGGTCGCTCGTTTCGCCGCCGATGAGCACGCGGCAGACCACGCGCGGCTTTCTGACCTCCATGACCTCGAACACGAGCAGGCCGTTGTTGAGCAGGATGCGGTCGCCCGGCAACATCTCTTCGCACAGTCCCTTATACGATACGGATACCTGCTTCTCGTTGCCCACGACGTCCTCGGTCACGAACGAGAACTCGTCGCCCTCGTTGAGCGTCACCTTGCCGTGCTCGAACGTGCCGATGCGGAACTCCGGACCCTTGGTGTCCAGAAGTATGGCAATGGGCATGTCCAGCTTCTCGCGTACTTTCCGCACGATGGCGATCTTTTTGGCGTGCTCCTCGTGCGAGCCGTGCGACACGTTGATACGTGCGACGTTCATGCCCGCCTTTGCCATCGCCGTGATGACTTTTTCGGTGTCGGACGCGGGTCCGAGCGTACATACTATCTTCGTCTTTTTCATACACGTATATTTTACAATAATTCCGCGGCGTTTGCAAGCGAATGGCGGGCATGCGTAGCGTCGCGCACGCCTGAATTTCTTGACTCCGTTCGGCATTTGTTGTAAAATATTCGGCATGAAGAACTATTTCCAAGTGCTCGGGCTGGATGTCGGCGCGTCGGACGCGGACATCAAAGCCGCGTATCGCCGCCTCGCCCGTACCTGTCATCCCGATCTCTGCGGGCCCGCTTCCGCCGATCGGTTCGCGGAGCTGGGCGAAGCGTACCGCTTCCTCTCCGACCGCCTCAAACGCGCCGCGCTGGAGCACGACCTTCTCGCCTCCGCGAAAACGGCCGAGCCCGCCGCGCGCCCCGCCAAGCGCCCCGAGCCCGCCGCGCGCCCCGAGCCCCGCGCTCAAACGCGCTCGGAGTCGGATGCCCGCATGGATATGTTGGAAGCCCAGCTGGACGCTTACGAACGCCTGCTCACCGAGCTCGCGCCCTCTCTGCCCGCCGGCCTGCCACGCCAGCTCTCCCGCACGGGCATATCCGCACTCATCCGCCGCAACCGCGCCGCTCGCGGCCGCTGACCGCGTTCGGGGCGGGGAAGGGCTTTTACTTCCGCCGCGCCCTTGTCTTTGCCCGCCGCCGCGCTTGCCCGTTCGGACGCCGACGTTTTCGCCCCCCGCGGCGCGCATAAACTGCCCGAAAAAAATTTTTTAAAAAAAATAAAAAAAATTATCAAAAACAGTTGACATCCAAGTTGACCTATGGTATATTATGTGTACAAGCAAGGCTGGTCACCAAGCGACCGACCAAGCTCATTACATAGCTCATCATTTTCCCCCTTATCATAGCGGATTTGCCGATGTGCCTTGATGGCCGTGGCGAATCCGTTTTTTATTGTGCAAAGCACAATAAAAAACGGATGGCTGGGGAAGTAAGGGGGCGCGGCGTATTTTATTTGCCGCGCCCCCTTTGTTGGGGACGCCGTATAGGAACGATGTGGCCGCCTACGTGCTCCCTCGTGTACGTCTTTGTACACGTCGGTCGCCT
>ERZ1106930.131-NODE-131-length-28589-cov-73.467337_pt1 | contig 28589 bp, 20 predicted proteins | sample MGYA00403663_ERZ1106930 | MGnify/ENA primary metagenome ERZ1106930 (study PRJEB35170, sample SAMEA104062438) | human gut metagenome | biome: human gut; feature: human-associated habitat; material: faeces | place: Denmark | collected 2012-06-26 ... | reverse complement strand
AGGGCGCAAAGCGCCCGAACGCCACGAGCGCAAGCGAGTATTACGGATCGTCGCGCAGCGACGTGATTCGTATATCATGCAGGTCGCCAAAAGAAAAACACCGTATAAACCATACGGTGTTTTATGCTTGGAGCTACTGGCCGGACTTGAACCGGCGACCTGCTGCTAGCCGAGGGCGCAAAGCGCCCGAACGCCACGAGCGCAAGCGAGTATTACGGATCGTCGCGAAGCGACGTGATTCGTATATCATGCAGGTCGCCGAAACAAAAACACCGTATAAACCATACGGTGTTTTTGTTTGGAGCTACTGGCCGGACTTGAACCGGCGACCTGCTGATTACGAATCAGCTGCTCTACCAACTGAGCCACAGTAGCACATCCGTCGAGCGCAATGTTTTCCTCGATCGCGATATCGACGATAATATCATATGCGGTCGGACGACTCTTTACGTGCTTTGATATGATATCATTTTCGCGGGGATTTGGCAAGCGTTTTACGGCGGTTTGCGTTAAAAAAGTTTTGGCGAAGGGCGGGCGCGGAGAGGGGCGGGTATGCGATATCGCCGCGAAACGTGTTGACATTGTCCCGCCGATACTATATAATTGTAACGTGACCGCGAAAGGCGGCGGGGGATAACGGAGGCAGCATGGAAGAAGACAAAGTAAGGGACGAGTGCGGCGTCATCGGCATATTCGATCGCGCGGGCGGCGACGTGGGCAAGAACATCTGTTACGGATTGTTCTCCATGCAGCATCGCGGGCACATAAGCTGCGGCATCGTCACCAACGACAAATACAAACTGACCGCGGTCAAGGACAACGGTCTGGTGAACGACGTGTTCGACGCGGCCACGCTTGAGACGCTCAAGGGCAACATCGGCATAGGCCATGTGCGTTACAACTTCGGCACGGACCTTCGCGAGCACATCCAGCCCATAACGACGCGGTACTGCAAAGGCTCGGTCAGCCTTGCCAAGAACGGATGCGTGATCAACGCGGCGGAGCTGCGCAGCGCGATGGAGGACGACGGCGACATATTCCAGTCCAAGCGCGACACGGAGGTCATACTCCACCTGCTTGCCAAGGCGCGCACGCACTGTCCGAGCGCGGAAGCGTCCATGCTGGAAGTCATGGGCAAGATAGAGGGCGCGTATTCCATGATACTCATGTCGCCCAAGAAGCTGATAGCCTGCCGCGACAAGCGGGGTTTCCGACCGCTGTGCATGGGCACGCTGGGCAGCAGCGTCATATTCGCGAGCGAGAGCTGCGCGCTGGACGCCATCGGGGCGAAGTTCGAGCGCGACATACTCCCGGGCGAGCTGGTGCGCGTGGACGCGACGGGCGTCAAGTCCTTCACCGACTACTGCGGCGGCGAGTCCTCGCTGTGCGTGTACGAGTACGTCTATTTCTCCCGTCCCGACAGCATCCCCGACGGCAACGCGGTGTACAACTTCCGCGAGCGCGCGGGCGAGCTGCTCGCCAAGCACTGCCCGGCGGACGCGGACGTGGTGTTCGGCATACCCGACGGCGGCGTGAGCTACGCGCAGGGCTACGCGCGCGTGAGCGGACTGCCTCTGCGCGCGGGCATCATCAAGAACAAGTTCTCTTCGCGCAACCTTTTCTCGCTGGAAGAGGAGGGGCGCCAGATAGCCATCAACCTTAAATACAACGTGCTCAAACCCATAGTGTGGGGCAAGCGCGTGGTGATCGTGGACGACTCCATCGTGCGCGGCAAGACCTCCTCCCGCCTCATAAGGATGCTCAAGAACGCGGGCGCGACCGAGGTCCACGTGCGTATCGCCTCCCCGCGCATACTGCACTCCTGCCCTTACGGCATACAGATGCCCAAGGACAAGAACCTCTTCGCGGTGGGCGGCAAGACGGAGGAAGAGATGTGCCGCGAGCTGGGTTGCGACAGTATCGGCTTCCTGCCGCTCGAGTGTCTGCCCGAAACGGGACTGAACAAGAATTTCGGATATTGCACGGCCTGCTTCAGCGGTAAGTTCCCGCTGTGATGGCGGCCGTTGCGCCTGAAAAGCTCGTCGAAAGACGGGCTTTTTCCGTTCCGCCCGTCCGCGTTCGATGCATGGCGATGTGCGTCGCCGTTATTGACAAAATCGCGCGCGCGTGATACTATAATAATAAGGTAGAACACTACGGTAAACGATGCCGTGCGCGTCGTGCGGGGAACGCCCGCGACGCGGCGCATATGCGCACACAATCGCGGAGGGAGCCATGAAAAAGTTGATAGCGGCGGTGGTAAGACAGCCCGTGACCATCATCATGATAGTCGCGCTCCTGATATTCGGCGGGGTGGCGGGTACGCTGAATATGCCCTTGCAGCTCATACCCGACATCAAGATCCCCATAATAAGCGTGATCGTCACGTACCCGGGCGCGTCCGCGGAAACGGTGGAGGAGGACGTGACGAGCGTGCTCGAGACCGACCTGTCGGGCGTGAGCGGCTCCACGAGCGTGACGACATATTCGTACGACAACGTGTCCGCCGTGTTGCTGTCCTTCGATTACGGCGCGGACATAGACGAGCTGACCGCCACCGTGCGCGACCGCGCGCTCCGCGCGAGCCTGCCGGACGGTTGCGGCGAAGTAACGGTGTCGGCGGTGGACGTGGGCGGCACCGCGACCGCCACGCTGTACGTGACCGACTCCCGCGACGCGCAGACGGGCGGGGTGGAGTACGCGGGCGAAGTCGCGAGCGAGTTCGCGGGCAGACTGCTCTCCGTCAGCGGCGTGGGCAGCGTGGAAACGGACGGCGCGCCCGCCGACCGCATAACCATAACGCCGTACGGCGGCCTGGAGAACGCGACTCTGCTGCTCGTCGAGGCGCTTTCGGGCGGGCAGTACGACCTGCCGCTGGGCGAGATAGAAACGTCGGACGGCTCCGTGCAGATACGCAACCTGTCCGACGTTACGAACATGGACGAACTGCGCGCCCTGCCCGTGACCATCCCCGACGAGCTGGTCACGCCCCTGTCTACGCTGCAACTGCTCATCGGTACGTTCGAGTCGGCGACTCCCGACAGCCTGCTGACCGACCTCTACGCGCTCACGCAGTCCCATCCCGAGCTGTCGGGCGACTACACCACGCACGTCATGTCGCACTTGCAGGACCTCATCGCGTTCAAGGCGGCGCACCCCGCGGAGCTGACGGACGCCGAGGCGCTGGAACTGTACGACACCCTGGGGCTGGGCGAGCTGACGGGGCTCAAACTCTCCGAAGAGGCCATGAAGCTCGTCCGCGAGACCGATCTTTCGGCGTCGCCCGTGGTGGTGCCGTTGTCCGCCGTGGCGAGTGCCGTCGGCCCGGGCGACGAGGGCTACACGCCCGGCTACGAGGCGTACGCGTATTACGACGGCGTACAGGCCGTCAAGGTCTCCGTGTACGCGGCGGCGGGAGCCAACGGCACGTCCGTCGTGCGCGCGGCCAAGGAGATAGCCGCCGAGCTGTCCACGGACACCGTCACCGTTTCTCTGACGGACGACAGCTCGGAATTCATTTCCGACTCGGTATCCAACGTGCTCGTGAGCATGCTCATAGGCGGCGTGCTCGCGGTCGTGGTCATATTCCTTTTCTTGAAGAAGGTCAAGCCTTCGCTCATCATTTCCGTAACCATGCCGCTTTCCGTGCTGGGTGCGCTTTTCTTCCTGTTCGCCATGGGCATAACGCTCAACATGGTGTCGCTGGGCGGCCTCGCCGTGGGCATAGGCATGCTGGTGGATAACTCCATAGTCGTCACGGAAGCGGTGTCCAAGCGCAGGGAGCTGGGCGACCGTCCCTTCCTCGCCGCCGTCAACGGCACCGCCGAGGTCGCGGGCGCGCTGGTCGGCTCCACGCTCACCACGGTGTGCGTGTTCGTCCCCATACTTTTCGTGGGCGGACTGTGCGCCGAGATATTCACCGACCTCGCATGGGCGGTCATCTGGTCGCTGGCGTTCTCGCTGCTCGTGGCCGTCACCGTCATCCCCGCGCTGTACGTGCTGTTCTCGCGCGATCGTAAACTGCTGAGCGGCAGTTTCCTCGAGTGCAAGGCCGCGCTCGCGGCGGATGAGGCCGCACGCGCCGCGGCACCCGAAACCGCGCCCGAATCCACTGCCGCCCCCGCGGCGCCCGAAGCCGCGCCCCGGAAAAACGCCGACACGCTCGCGGGCGTGACCGCGCCCGCCCTGTCCGACGCGCCGCAGGCAACGCCAAAGCGGCGGAAGCGCGAGGGCGACGACGGCGTGATAATGCGGGGCGTGAAAGGGCTGTACGGCAAGCTGCTGCCCGTCGCGGTGCGACACCGCGTGGTGGTGGTCGTCGTGGCGATATGCCTGTTCGCAGCGAGCATCGGGCTGTTGTTCACAACGGGGACGGAGTTCCTGCCCTCCGTGGACAAGGGGCTGGTGGAGGTCAGCCTGAACTACTACGGCACGACCACGCTGGACGAGGCGGAGACGGACGCCGCCGCGCTGGCAGGCTCCATAGGCGACGAACTGCCCGACGCGGAGATATCCGTGTCCGTGGGCGTGCAGGGACTGCTCGCCATACGCAACACGGGCATGATATCCGTCAAGCTGGCGGAGGGCGGCGACACCGAGGAGGCGGCGCGCGTGATACGCGAGCTGACCGAGGCGGCGCGCTCCCGCGGCGACCTGCCGCACACGTCCTCGGCGACCGTCACGGAAGTGGACGGCGTCGTGGAGTCCATCACGGGCGGCATAAGCGAGCTTTCCGTGGAGATATACGGCGACGACCCCGCCAAGCTCGCGGTGATCGCGGACGACGTGGCGGAGATGCTGGTGACGGGCAAGTACGCGGAAGCGGGCTTCGAATCGGCCACCGGCTCGGCGGGCGAGGACAACACCGCCCAAGAATACGACATAGCGTTCGACCGCACGGCGATAGCCGAGCTGGGTCTGGACTACTCGCAGATAGTGCTGACGCTGCGCGCGGGACTGGCGGGCTACGCCGTGGGCGACGCGACGGTGGACGGCGTGACGGGCGAGGTGTCCGTGGGGTTCGCGCCCGGGACGATCGCCTCTGCCGAGGATCTGGAAAACTTCACCGTGGGCATGACGTCGTCGGGCGGCGCGGTCAGGCTGGGGGACGTAGCGGAAGTCACGGTCACCACCGCCGACACCATGATAAGCAAGACGGACGGCAGGTACGCCGTGACGGTGTCCGCCGAAACGTACGAGCTGGACAGCGGCACGGCGGGCGAGCTGATGGCGGAAGCGGCGGAAGCGGCGCTCGCCAAGACAGACCCCGACACGGGGGAGAGCTATGCGGCGGGCGGTTACGACTACGCCACGGGCGGCGTGTCCGACTTCCTCAACGACGCGTTCGACGGGCTGTACGTCGCGCTGATAGTGTCTGTGTTCCTGCTCTACGCGGTCATGGCGGCGCAGTTCCGTTCGGGCATCAAACCTCTCATCATAATGTGCAGCATCCCGTTCAGCGTGACGGGCGCGTTCATAGCGATGGCGCTTACGCGCATGACGCTGAGCGTGGTGTCCTTCGTGGGCATAATCATGCTGATGGGCGTTATAGTCAACAACGCCATCGTGCTGCTCGAGCGCATACGGCAGCTGCGCGACGACGGGCTGACGCACTACGACGCGGTGCTGGAGGGCTGTAAGGCGCGCCTGCGTCCCATACTGATGACCACGCTGACGACGGTGCTCGCGCTCATACCCCTCGCGCTCGGCCTGGGCAGCGGCGGCGAGCTGATGCAGCCGCTGGGCATAGTGGTCATGGGCGGACTGATACTGGGCACGCTGGTGACCCTGCTCCTCATTCCCGCCGTCTATTGCCTGGTCAACGGCATAAGCCGCGACCGTCCGGACGGCCGCAAGGGCGCCAAACTCCCGTCCGAGGCCGAGAGCGGGAAATAAACGATAACATGCGATCTTATCGCGCGGACGCGCGGCGGGGCGACGCCCCGCCGCGTTTTGCGCTCCCGGAACGCGTTGATGCGGACAAACGCGCGAAAGCGTGCGTTTTTTTCGGGCGTGAAGCGCTTAAATACGCTTGCAAAAGGTTGTCAAAACTCAAACTGTGTGATATACTACAGCTATGGTAAAAGAACTCAACATACAGAATTTTCATGAAGAAACGGATAACGGCGTTTGCCTTATCGATTTTTGGGCGAGCTGGTGCGGCCCCTGCCGTATGCTTTCGCCCATCGTGGACGAGATCGCTTCCGAGCGTCCCGACATCAAGGTGTGCAAGGTCAACGTGGACGAGCAGGACAGGCTCGCCGCGGCGTTCGGCGTCATGAGCATACCCACCATCGTGCTCATGCGCGACGGTAAGGTCGAGGCCACCTCGGTCGGCTACATGCCCAAAGCGCAGTTGCTCGCACAGCTCGGTCTGTAAGGCAAGGACGAGCCGTTTCGGCATGAGAGCTTTCGATTTCGACCAAACGATATACGGCGGCTACTCCTACCGCGATTTCTGTTTTTTCGTAACGGCGCGCAAGCCCTGGCTGGCGTTCTATCTGCCCGTCATCATCGTCGTGGCGCTCATCAAGGCCATGCACCTGATTTCCATGGTGCGGGCGGTGGAGATAATCCTCTGGCCGTACCTGCGATTCAAGAACATCGATGAGTACGTCGTCAAGTTCTGGGACAAGCGGGAGAAACGCATACGCTCGTGGTACAGGGAGATCGCGTCCCCCGATGACGTCATCATTTCGGCGACGCCATACTTTTTCCTTGCGGAGATCGCGCGGCGTCTGGGCGTCAAACACCTCATCGCGACGGAGATAGACCGTAAAACGGGCAAGGTCGTGCTACCTTACTGCTACCGCGAAGGCAAGTGGCAGCGTTTTTGCGCGGAGTTCGGCGAGGACGCGGTCATCGACGAGTACTACACCGACACGATGCGCGACGAGTTCATGCTCAATAAGGCCAAAGCGGGATATCTCGTGAAAAAGAACAAGGTCACTCGGGTACACTGATATGGATCATCTTAAAGTAGAGCAGAAGTGGAAGAAAAAATGGGAGGAGGAGCGTCTGGACTCCTTCGACAAGTCCCGCGCGGACAAGAAGAAGTACGTGCTGGAGATGTTCTCCTATCCCTCGGGCGCGAACCTGCACCTCGGGCATTGGTACAACTTCGGTCTGGCGGACGTCTACGCGCGTCTGTTGCGTATGCAGGGCTGGGAAGTGTTCCACCCCATGGGGTTCGACGCTTTCGGTCTGCCCGCCGAAAACTACGCGATAAAGACGGGCATCCATCCCAAGGACTCCACCGAAAAGAACATCAAGACCATGGAAGGCCAGCTCCGCAACATGGGCGCGTCCTTCGACTGGGACTATGAGATAAAGACCTGCGAGCCGCGCTACTACAAGTGGACGCAGTGGCTGTTCCTGCAATTGTACAAGCACGGCCTCGCGGAGGAAAAGCTCGCCCCCGTCAACTGGTGCCCCTCCTGCAACACCGTCATCGCCAACGAACAGGTGGTGGACGGCTGCTGCGAGCGCTGCGGCACGACCGTCGTGCGCAAGGAGATGCGGCAGTGGTTCCTTAAGATAACGAACTACGCCGAAGAACTGCTCAGCGGTCTGGATACCATCGACTGGCCCGAAAAGACCAAGATCATGCAGCGCAACTGGATAGGCAAGTCGCGCGGCGGGGAAGTGGAATTCGACCTCGTGGGCGGCGGCTCGTTCAAGGTCTTCACCACCCGCGCGGACACGCTCTTCGGCTGCTCTTACGTCGTGCTCGCTCCCGAGCACCCGCTCGTGGACAAGATAACGACGGCCGATCGCAAGGCCGCCGTGGAGGAATACAAGCAACAGGCGGCGCGTCAGTCGGAGATCGACCGCACCAGCACCGTCAAGGAAAAGACGGGCGTGTTCACGGGCGCGTACGCCGTCAACCCGATAAACGGCCGCAAGGTCCCCGTGTGGGTGGCCGACTACGTGCTGGCGACTTACGGCACGGGCGCGGTCATGGCCGTGCCCGCTCACGACGACCGCGACTTCGAGTTCGCGACCAAGTACGGCCTGCCCGTCGAACGCGTGGTCAAGAGCGCGGACGGCTCCCCCGACGACCTGCCGTTCACGGCTTACGGCGTCGCGGTGGACTCGGGCTTCGCTACCGGCATGCCTACCGAAAAGGCCAAAGAGGCCATACTCGCGCGTCTGTCCGAGCTGGGCAAGGGCGGGCCTAAGATAACCTACCGCCTGCGCGACTGGTCGGTATCGCGTCAGCGCTATTGGGGCGCGCCCATACCCATCATACACTGCCCGCACTGCGGCGTCGTGCCCGTACCCGAAAAGGACCTGCCCGTGGAACTGCCGTACGACGTGGACTTCAAGCCCACCGGCGAAAGCCCGCTCGCGTCCAAGGCGAGCTACATAAACGTCAAATGCCCCGTGTGCGGAGCGGACGCCAAGCGCGACCCCGACACCCTGGATACGTTCGTGTGCTCGAGCTGGTACTACCTGCGCTACCCCAACGCAAACAACGACGAAAAGGCGTTCGACACCGCGTGGACGGATAAGATATTGCCCGTCGATACCTACGTGGGCGGCGCGGAACACGCCTGCATGCACCTGCTCTACGCGCGCTTCATCACCAAGGCGCTGCGCGACATGGGCTACCTGCATTTCGACGAGCCTTTCCTGCGTCTGATCCACCAGGGCGTCATTCTCGGCCCCGACGGCAAGCGCATGAGCAAGACCCGCGGCAACATAATCAACCCCGACGACTACGTGTCCGTGTACGGTTCGGACGTGTTCAGGATGTACCTGTGCTTCGCGTTCTCCTACACCGAGGGCGGACCGTTCTCCAAAGAGGGCATCGCGCCCATCGCCAAGTTCCTCGACCGCGTGGAGCGTATCGTGGAAAAAGGCTACTCGGGCAGGGGGGCCGCTCCCGCCGACCCCGCCAAGGCCGCCGAGCTGGAGTACGCCGTGCACTACGCCGTCAAGAACTGCGGCGCGGACATCGCCGCCTTCTCCTTCAACACCGCCGTCGCGCGTATCATGGAGCTTACCAACGCCATGTATAAGTACGACAGCGCGGACGACGCGCTCTGCTCCGCGGGCGAAACGCTCGTCAAGCTCATGGCGCCCGTCACGCCGCACTTCTCCGAGGAGATGTGGGAGCGCGCCGGCCATACCACCAGCGTCCTGCGCGAGGCCTATCCCGTCTGCGACGAGTCCAAGCTCGTCCGCGCGCTGATAGACGTCCCCGTCCAGCAGATGGGCAAGCTCAAAGGCACCGTCAAGCTCGCCCCCGACGCCGACGAAGCCGCCGCCACCGCCGCCGCTCTCGCCCTGCTGGGCGTCGCCTCCGCCAAGAAGGTGATATACAAGCCCGGCAAGATAATCAATGTTATAGTGTAAAATAGGGTAAATAAAAAAAGCCGCGTTTTGAAATGCACCCCAAAAGTTAGACAAAACTTTAGGAGGTGCATTTCAGAAAGCGGCTTTTTTTTATATCCTTGTGGTGGGGACGGCGGATAGCACATCTCTGACGGGCTACGTGCTCGGTCGGCGCGCCGCCACTGTGAAGGGGACGGCGCATAGCGGCACTGTGACCGGCTACGCTCTCGCTCGTGTACGTATTTTGTACACGTCGCTCGACTGTTGCCGCATAAGCCCCACTCTACGCCGTACGCGTGGGCGGGACTGCATTAAAGATTAAATCAAATACATTACCCACATTACACACTGCGCCGTCCGCGTAAGTGGGACTGAAATAAAGATAAAAAAATATAATTTGCCCGTCATAGACGCACTCTGCGCCGTCTGTGTAAAAGGGGCAAATAAATTATAGATATTGAAACCATCCCCAATGAGCCGAACTTGGGTCTCGTGGGGGTCGTTTTTACTTTGACGCAAACAGTCGGGTGAGTCAAAACTATCTGATATCCGTTTAATTTTATCATATTGCAAAAAATGATAAAATTGATATTGACAAATAAATAAAATTATAGTATAATATTGCTATAAAGATCTTTTATTCGGGGTAGTAATGCGAAATTTCAGTTATGACGGAAAATGGCAAAAACTTCTTACGCCTGCGATTGTTAAACTGCTGACCTGCATACACGAATATAAGGGTGCTCAGGTGATATTATCTGAAACAAAGGCAGAGGTTTTGAATATGCTAGCCGAGGTGGCCAGAATACAGAGCACGGAGGCATCTAACCGCATAGAGGGCATACTCGTATCTGACGAAAGACTGAAAAAACTTGTGATGGATAAGACGACACCTGTGACCCTTAGCGAGCAGGAGATAGCCGGATATCGTGACGTGTTGGCGACCATACAAGAAAGCTACGAGTATATACCGCTCAAGCCAAACATTATATTACAGCTTCATGCGGGGTTGTATAAGTTCAGCGGTCAGGGAGTAGGCGGCAGATACAAAAACGCGGATAACGTCGTTTCGCAAGAAAATGAGAACATTAACAACCACATAAGTTTCGCCCCCGTTGCGGCGTGTAAAACGCCCATTGCAATGGATGAGCTGTGCAAGGCATATTCTGACGCGGTGGAGGTGGGCGGCATAGACCCGCTTTTGGCAATTCCCATGTGCGTGCTCGATTTTCTGTGCATCCACCCGTTCGGCGACGGCAACGGCAGAATGAGCAGGCTTATAACCCTTTTGCTTTTGTACCGTGCGGGCTATTTCGTCGGCAAGTTCATAAGTATAGAAAAACTTATTGAAGACAGCGAACAGACCTATTATGAGGCCTTAAATTCTTCTTCAAGCGGTTGGCTCGAAGGGTGTAATGATTATGCTCCGTTTGTGCGATATATTTTGGGTATCGTTGCGGCGGCGTACAGAAAACTCAACGAACACATATGCGATATCTCGCGCGAAAATCTTTCGAAGCCCGACCGCGTGCGGAAGATCATAAAAAGCAATTACGGTAAGATAACAAAGTCGGAAATAATGCAAAGGTTCCGGGATATCAGCCAGGTAACCGTGCAAAGGGCACTTAATGAGCTTATAAAAAACGGCGATATAATAAAGATCGGCGGCGGCAGATACACAAGTTATGTATGGAACCGCGATAAAGAGCAAAAGGAGCAAACGAATGATAACAGGTGAACTTAAGAATAGAATAGACGGACTTTGGGACGTATTTGCGGCAGGGGGACTTGTAAATCCGCTGGACGTGATAGAGCAGATAACCTATTTAATGTTTATCCGTGACCTTGACGATACGGATAACATACGCGCCAAGGAAGCCGTCATGTTGGGTCTGCCGCATAAGAGTATATTTGCCGACGTCGTAAAGGTGGGGGACAGGGAGATAGAGGGCAAGCAGCTCAAGTGGTCGACCTTTCACGATCTTCCTGCGGCGAAGATGTATTCGACTGTGCAGGAGTGGGTATTCCCCTTCATAAAGAATCTGCATGAGGACAAGGACAGCGCATATTCCAAGTATATGGGCGATGCGATTTTCAAGATACCCACGCCCCTGTTGCTTGACAAAATAGTCAATATATTGGACGACATATATGATCAGATGGCGCAGATAAAGGATAGCGACATACGGGGCGACGTATATGAATATCTGCTGTCCAAGATAGCGCAGTCCGGGCTTAACGGGCAGTTCCGCACGCCCAGGCACATAATACGCATGATGGTCGAGCTTATGGAACCTGCGGCGGATGAGATGATCTGTGACCCGGCGTGCGGTACGGCAGGCTTTTTGGTGGCGGCAGGCGACTACCTGAAGGAAAAGCGCAGGGAGGAGATATTTTTTAACCGCGAGAAGAAGGACCACTATATGAACCATATGTTCTTCGGCTACGATATGGACAGGACCATGCTCCGCATTGGCGCAATGAACATGATGACGCACGGCGTGGACAACCCGTATATAGAATACCGCGACAGCCTGTCCGACCAGAACCCCGATAAGGGCAAGTATTCGCTTATACTTGCAAATCCGCCTTTTAAGGGCAGTCTGGATGCGGACACGGTGTCCGCCGATCTTCTGAAGGTGTGTAAGACCAAAAAGACTGAACTTTTGTTCATCGCGCTGTTTTTAAGAATGTTAAAGACGGGCGGACGCTGTGCGTGCATAGTTCCCGAGGGTGTGCTTTTCGGCTCTTCGTCGGCGCATAAGGCGATAAGGAAGTTGCTCATTGAAGATAACAGATTGCAGGCGGTGATCTCCATGCCGTCCGGCGTATTCAAGCCGTATGCGGGCGTATCTACGGCGGTACTCGTCTTTACCAAGACCGAGCACGGCGGCACGGATAAGGTATGGTTTTATGATATGCAGGCGGACGGACTCAGCTTAGACGATAAGCGCACGCCGATCGCCGAGAACGATATCCCCGACATAGTTGCCCGTTTTAAGAACCTTGCGGCGGAGGAGGGAAGGGAACGCACGGAAAAATCTTTTCTCGTACCAAAGTCGGAGATCGTTGCAAACGACTACGACCTTTCCGTAAACAAGTATAAAAAGGCGGAATATAAGCCCGTGGAATATGCCCCCACTTCGGAGATCTTGACGGAGCTTAACGAGTTGGAGCTTGATATTACGGCAGGTCTTGCCGAACTGGAGGATCTGCTCGGTGAGTGATGTTGTAGGTATGTACAATAACGCTTGTGCTTTTTACGACTGCGCCAAGTCGTGCCTTAAAAATAGCGAAAAGGGGAACTCTGTTTCGAGCTTTCTTCTCCACACTCCTTCAATAGTAAATTGTGCGTTTGCGTGTGAGTTGTTTTTGAAAATGCTCGTTGAATTTTTCGGCGGTGAATACCGAAAAGTCCACGATCTGTATAAATTGTTTGAGCGGCTGCCTGAAGAAGAACAAGGGCGTATATATGGCAAATTGGCGTGTCTGACGGAGTTAAAAGATGCGTTCGGCATGGACTTGCTTAAAAAGTCGGCCGAGAGCTTTAACAAGTGGCGTTATAGCTTTGAAAGCGACCATCTTGTGGCACACGTGGGTTTTCTATTTTCTCTGTGCGAGGTATTAAAAGAAGAGGCATACAAGCAGCTTTCCATTCAATGAGGTTATTATGCAAAAGGTAAAATTAGGTTGTCATATAATCCAAATTAGAGGGGTGTCATATAAGCCTGAAGATGTTTATGAAACTCTGTCTGATGATAGTGTAATATTATTACGAGCTAATAATATAAAAGACGGTAAAATAAATTTTGATGATGTTGTATATGTAAATCGGCTAAAAGTTAAATCTGAGCAGTTCTTAAAAAAAGGAGATATACTGATCTGTACTTCTAGCGGGAGTAAAGAATTAGTTGGGAAAGCAGCATATATAACTGCTGATTATGATGTTGTTTTTGGGGCTTTTTGTAAAGTTTTAAGAAGTATAGATATATGTGCCGAGTATTTGGGACACTATTTTCAAAGCGATTATTATAAAGGACAAATAATGAGATCGTGTCAAGGAGCTAATATCAATAATTTAAGAGCAGAGCATTTTAACGAGTTATTGATAAAGCTTCCTTTAACGGAAGAAAAACAAAAAGCAATCGCTAAAAAGTTGGATAAGGTCGTGGACTTAATTGAAAAGAGGAAAAAGCAAATTGAAAAACTTGACGAGCTTGTAAAATCCCGCTTTATCGAAATGTTTGGGGACTGCTTATCAAATAATTTTGGATGGGATTTGCAGCAAGGCAATAAGTTATTTAAATTTTCAAGCGGTAAATTTTTAAGTGAAGATAAAAGACTTAATAAAGGCGTACCTGTTTATGGTGGAAATGGAATTGTTTGGTATACAAAAAGTGCGCTTGTTAATTTTCCTACCATTATAATCGGAAGAGTGGGTGTGTACTGTGGTAATGTTAATGTGGTTTTATCGCCTGTTTGGGTTACTGATAATGCAATATATATAAAAGAATTTTTAAATAAGGAATTTAATGTTATTTTTCTTTATTATTTAATGATTAATTTAAATTTTTCAAGATTTGCAGATTATTCAGGACAACCTAAAATCACTCAAAAACCATTAGAAAATATTAAATATATAATTCCGCCCATAGAATTACAAAACAAATTTGCTGAATTTGTTGAAAAGGTGGAAAAAACCAAATCGGCAATAAAAAAGAGTTTATATTCGCTCGAAACTTTGAAAAAATCACTAATGCAAAAATATTTCGGATAAACGGAGGGGAAAGTATGAAAAAAGATAAGAAAGATAAAATTAAGGATTTGGCAAAGGAAGTGTATGATGATGTCGGTAGACCTATTGCTAGACCTTTGGGAAAGACATTGGGTCTAATCCCAAGAGCTATTAGAGCGGCTCTGTTTCCATTAGAAAAGTGGATAATGAAAAGGGAATACAATTTAGCAGAAATAGAAAAGCTTCTAGAAAATAAATTAAGTAATATACCGCCTGAACAGATAACGACGCCAGAGCCGTATGTCGCAGTGCCAGCATTACAATATATAAGTTATTGTATGGATAATAATGAGTTGCGGGATATGTATGCCAATTTGCTTGCAAATTCAATGAATACAGTTGTGAAAAATGGTGTCCATCCTGGTTTCGTTGATATAATAAAGCAACTGTGTCCAGATGAGGCGAAACTATTAAAATATATTTCACTTAGAAGGTCTGTGGCAACAATAACATTACGTTATGTAAATGATCTTTCTCAATATATTAATGTAGTAAGGAATTTTTCTGACATAGGTGAATTGTCCGGATGTGAATATCCGCTTAAAATAGGGGCTTATTTTGATAATTTAATGCGTTTGGGTTTATTAATACAGCCATATGATCAGTACATAACCATTCCCCGTATGTACAAAATTTTAGAGGAACACAAATTTATAAAAACAAAAATAGATGAATTAAAAAATAATCCAAATTATACAAAGACAAAAATAGTTAATGGTATGATGGAAATTACTTCATACGGTCAACAATTTTGCAATATTTGTATTGGAAAGTTTTGTTAGTAAATCTAAAAGGTATTTTGCAATGACAAACTTTGATTTTTTGAGGGACATGCCTGACTGTAAGGCATTTGCAGATGTGGCTGTCTCGTCGGAAAAACTATATAATTTCGACCTTGGTGCCTGCGTCATAAATTGCCGCAGAACTTTGGAATGTGCCGTAAAATGGATGTACTCCGTCGATGAGGGGCTTAAGCTGCCATATCAGGATACGCTGGTAAGCTTTATCTCCACGGAAGAATTTCGTGATCTGGTCGGAACGGATATTTTGCGCCGCATAAATTTTATTCGCAAGCTCGCAAATGAGACCGCTCATTCCTCAAAAAAAATATCCAAGGAGCAAGCCGCTCTTTGCCTGGAAAATCTGTTTGTCTTTATCGACTTTATCGCTCATTGCTATATAAGCGGATACGCTCAGCGCAAGTTTGACCTTCGCCTTTTGACCGCATCTCAAGCGCAATCACCTCCGGAAAATGCCCCTAACAACGACATAAAGGTAGAGGAACTGATATCCGAAAATAAGTCGCAGAGAAAGGAATACACCGACAGAAGGGCGCAAAACAGAGATACATATATCCCCGATCCGTTGGAGCTGTCCGAATACGATACCCGCAAGATCTACATAGATCTCATGCTAGCGGACGCCGGCTGGACGGAGGGTAAGGATTGGATCAACGAGTACGAGCTTTTCGGCATGCCCAATAAAAGCAACGTCGGTTATGCCGACTATGTCCTTTTCGGTGACGACGGCAAGCCTCTTGCCGTAGTGGAGGCAAAGCGCACCTGCGTAGACGTCGCAAAGGGCAGGCAACAGGCCAAGCTATATGCCGATCTGCTCGAACGGAAATTCGGCAAACGCCCCGTGATATTCTTGACCAACGGCTTCGAAACGCGCATATGGAACGATAAATTTTACCCGGAACGCAAAGTCGCCACGATCTACTCCAAGCGTGACCTTGAAAAACTCTTCAATCTTCAGACATTGAGGACAAGCCTTAAAAACATAACCGTAGACGAAAACATTGCGGGACGATACTATCAGAAGGGCGCAGTCAAGGCGGTATGCGAAGCCCTCGGCGCAAAGAACAGAAGGAAAGCGCTCCTCGTCATGGCTACGGGTTCGGGCAAGACGAGAACGGTAATAGCTCTTTGCGACGTTCTCATTCGGCACGGCTGGGTCAAAAACATCCTTTTCCTTGCCGATCGCAACGCACTTGTCACTCAGGCAAAGCGCAGTTTCGTTAACCTTATGCCCGATCTGTCTATTGCAAACCTCTGTGAAGACAAGGAAAATCTCGATGCGCGTTGTGTGTTCTCCACATATCAGACCATGATGAATTGCATTGACAGCGTCAAGGATGAAGACGGTCAAAAACTTTTCACCTGTGGTCACTTCGACCTAGTAATAGTCGACGAGGCGCACCGCTCGGTCTATAATAAGTACAGAGACATATTTACATATTTCGACGCCTTTTTGGTCGGTCTGACGGCTACCCCCAAGGACGAGATAGATAAAAACACATACAACATATTCGAGCTGGAAAGCGGCGTTCCCACATACGGCTACGAGCTTGCGCAGGCTGTCACCGACGGCTATCTCGTCGACTATATATCTGTCGAGAGCCGACTTAAATTTATCGAGCAGGGCATAGTCTACGACGAACTTTCGGAAGAGGATAAAGCGGCGTACGAGGACACCTTCGAAGACGAGGACGGCGAACTGCCCGAAAGCATTTCCTCTTCCGCCCTCAACGAATGGGTGTTCAACGAAGACACTATCCGTCAGGTCATTCATATCCTCATGCGAGACGGGCTAAAAGTCGACTACGGCGAAAAGCCGGGTAAGACCATAATCTTCGCAAAAAACCACGCTCACGCCGAAAAGATCCATGAGATTTTCGGTAAGGAATATCCTCAGCTTGTCGGCTATACCAAGGTCATCGATAACTATATGACATACGCTCAGAGCGCCATCGACGAGTTCTCCGACCCCAAAAAATTGCCGCAGATCGCAATTTCCGTCGATATGCTCGATACGGGAATAGACGTGCCGGAAATACTTAACCTCGTATTTTTCAAAAAGGTCATGAGCAAGGCTAAATTCTGGCAGATGATAGGCCGAGGTACCCGCCGCTGCGACGGACTTATCGACGGCAAGGATAAGGATAAATTTTATATCTTCGATTTCTGCGGAAATTTTGAGTTTTTCCGTATGAATAAGGGTAAGCCTACGGCAAATCAGATCGCATTGCAGGGAGCGATATTCCGTCTTAAAGCGCAGATCGCATTCAAATTGCAGGATATTTCACGGCAAACTGAGTCGCTTATCGCTTTTCGTAAGTCGCTTGTGGACGATATGGTGCGTAAGGTAAAAGAGCTGAACAGGGATAATTTTGCCGTTCGACAGCACCTTAAATATGTCGACAGATATTCGCGACCCGAAAGCTATGACGGAATGACTTATGAAGATACTCTGACTATTGCCGACGAACTTGTGCCGCTGATAATCCCAGATGAGGACGAAGTTTCCGCCGTAAGATTCGACGCGCTCATGTACGGGATAGAGCTTGCATATCTTGCAGGTAAAAAGTACACAAGAGCATACGGAGACCTCTTAAGCAAAGTCAAAGCGGTCTCGGGCGTAGCCAATATTCCCGAAATAATGGTGCAGTCGGAGCTTATAGATAAAATTTTGAATACCGACTACCTCGAGCGCGCGGGGATGGACGAGTTTGAGCATATCAGAAACAATCTCCGCAATCTGATGAAGTATATTCCCGTCAGTCGCAGTTCGGTCTATAATACCAATTTCGATGACGAAATTCTTTCCACCGAGTGGAAGGATTCCGAGCTTGACAGCGACGATCTCAAAAACTACAAAATGAAAGCCGAGTTTTACATCCGCCGGCACCAAGACGAAGAGGCAATCGCAAAGCTGAAGAGCAACGTGCCGCTCAATAGCGACGATATTTCCGCACTTGAAAAAATATTATGGAGCGAGGTGGGCAGCAAGGAGGACTATGAGGCCGAGTATGGACAAAAGCCACTCGGCGAGTTCGTGCGAGAGATCGTAGGCCTTGACATGGATGCGGCTAAGAAGGCATTTTCAAAATACCTTGACGATACGAATCTCGATTCGCGTCAGATCTACTTTGTCAACCAGATCGTTGAATACATTGTTCACAACGGCGTAATGAAGGATATGTCCGTCCTTCAGGAACCGCCCTTTACCGATTACGGCAGCATAGTGGACGTTTTCACCGATGTGTCGGTGTGGCTGGGCATTCGCAGCATAATAAACGAGATCAACGCCAACGCTATCGTCGCATAAAGGATGATCTTTGCAAACTTTGAATTAAGTAACTTATTATTTCAAGGAATAATGTTCAAGGCGACACGCATTAGCGTGTCGCCTTGAACATAGTTGTCCTGACTATAAGCCCCCAAGCGCGGAGCGGCTCTCCGCGCTTCCTTTGGCGTTCGCGCTTTGCCGACGTGCGAGAGTGGGCTATAATATAATGACAGAATTATTTGATATACCCGTTGACTCAGTGGAACTCCTCAAGCCCATCACTTGTGAAAAGCCTCGGAGAGCACCGAAAGCAGCAGCTGCGGTGAGATTTTTCGATGATGACGCCCGAAATTTGTACGGCGCATATTTGCGCGGGATAAAACGCAAATATGCGCCGCACGTCCCCGAAGCCTGCCTCACGGCGGCGAGGGAAATTTCGGGCGTCAGGGCAAAAAAGATCCCGCAGATGCGGAAACGGCGTTGCGCAGCCCAGCCGAATAAAAACGCCCTGCCGTTTTTATTTGGCGGCAGGGCAGCGTTAGCGGTGCGCAACAAAAAGATCTTAGCGGTGCGCAACACAAAATCAGCGATAATATCAGCCGGCGAAGGCTATATCTATGTTGCCCACGTTCGTCGTTACGGTGAGGGTAAAGCGTCCGTCGCCGCCGTCGGATATGTTGCTGTCGCCGACGTCCGTCGTCGCTGTCACCGTGTAATCGCGGACGTTGCCCGCCAGCGTCGCGCGGATATTACCGACGTCCGTTTGCAGTTCGATGCGCGTCGCGGTCACCGTGCCGCCCGTAAGCTCGATGTTTCCCGTGTCGCCGGATGCGGTCACGCTTTGCGCGGTGATCCCGCCCGTCGCGGTTATGTTGCCGTTATCCGTTTCCGCCGTCATGCCGTCCGCGCAGGTCAGACTCCCGATCGTTATGTTGCCGTTGGCTGTTTGGGCGTCGAGCGATACGCACTCGACGTCTTTTATCGTTATGTTGCCGTTGTCCGTTTCGACCTCGATAGCCGCGTATTCGGCGCTTGAAACGGTGACGTTGCCGTTCTCGGTGCGCACTTTAACGGGGATGAGGGCGTCTGACGGGAGCGTCAGTTTTGCGGCGGGAGCGCCGAAGTCCCATGCGAACAGGTCAAAGCCCCGTGCTTCTTCCTCCAGCGTCAGCTTACCGTCCCGCACCTCCGCCGTCGTCCCGTCGTCGTCCTCACGAACGGGGTAGGTGAGGGTTATGCTCTGAACGTCCTCCGACACCACTATCTCCACGTTTGAATTGCGGAAGTGCAGATCGACGGCGTTTATCTCCTCGTCGCCCTGCACGAACTCGCGCTCGACGTACCGCACGGTGGAAAGTCGGGTAAGATCCCAGCCTTCCGCCGTCATGCCGCAGGCGAACACCACGGCGCCTATGATCAGTATCGCCCCGCCTATGATACACATCAGCTTTCCCGCTTTTTTGAGCTTATCCATGTCGCGCGCTCCTTTTTCCTTTAATGAAGTTACGTACCCATGCGAACGTCATGCCCAGCAGTCTGACGCACAGCCACGTCAGGTATGCGAACACGGGCAGCATGACGGCTCCCGCTCCCGTCGCCGCGATACCGATGCCGAGGTGCGCGACGTGCGCGCCCGTGGCGCCTTCGCCGATGAGCATCACGATCGCCCACACGAACTGCGCCACGCCTGCGAGCGATACAGCCACGCCGCTTATCGCCACCGAAAGAAAGGCCACCGCTACCGACAACAGAACGGCAAGCAACGGTATGCCTACGAACAGCCCTAGTATCACGACGATCGCGGTGCGCGATGCCGTGTCCGCCGCCGTGGCCGCGCGGCGTTCTTTGACGGCAACGCCCGCTTCGTCGGCTATGCGACGCGCCGCGTCCTCGGGATCGCCGAACTCCGCCGTGATCGCCTCTTCGCTCATGCCCGCGTCCCGCTTGTCTCCGTACAGCTCGTCGTAATACTCCGCCGCGGCGTTCCGTTCGCTCGCCGGCAGACTTTTGAGCGCCTTTCTGAATCTTTTGTTCCACTGTTTCCGCGTCATGTGACACCTCCGTCCGCGATGAACGCATATATCCGTTTGAGCATTTCCGCGTCCTGCAAGAATTCGCGGATCTTCTCTTCGCCTTGCGCCGTTATCGTGAAGTATTTGCGCAGTCGTCCGTTGTGCGCTTCCGTCCTCGACCGCACGCAACCCGCCGCCTCCAGCCTTTTCAGTATGGGGTAGAGCGTGGATTCGGCTATCTCGATGCACGGCGCGACGTCCGACAGTATCTTATACCCGTACGACTCGCCCCGCCTGAGCACGGACAGTACGCATACGTCCAACAGCCCCTTCTTCAACTGACTGTCCATGATCCCTCCCAAATACTGTTTTATATGTAATACTATACAATACATAGTATTCAATGTCAAGCGTTTTCATACATTATTTTATATCGAAAAGGGGATACGATGCGTTTTCTCATCCCTCGCGCCTCCTTGAGGTTCAAGTCCTGCCTTCGGAGCATAAAAAAATACGGCACACGTTTGTGTACCGTATTTTTGGCTTAGTAGTATAAAGTAGTATAAAAAAGCTGTCATCTCTCCACATTATTTAGTCAAATAAAAGTTATTTTAATTTACTTTTATATTCCTAAAATATAAAACCCGTTATAATTTATTCCTTGTTTTAACCATTCGGAAAGAACAGCATAATCAAAAGGCTTTTGTTCATCAATTGTATCGATTATGTTTAATAATTGCTGTTGTGTATAGTAATTGATCCCATAAAAATCGATTTTTCCGGTTTTTAAATTATTATAAACACCATCGCTAAATATATCTGCATAATGGCGATAAAGCTCATCAATATCATCAACATAGACGTATAGCGAATCATCTTGCCAATTATTTATAGTCTTTATAGAAATTATTTTTCTAATATCAAGACCTCGCTTCAATTTGCAATATTGAAATTCAATAAAAGCAGAGCCACCAAAGTTTCTTCTATCTTCAGAGTTTGCAAAACTATGAAACATTTTACTATTCTCCAAATCACTATTATAAGAATAGTATAACATATGATCACAAGAAAGTAAATAAATACATAAAAGGAAGCCAAAATTTCAAACTGAACAGCATGGTTCGAAAACAAAAAAGTTCATTTGTTTTCTTACCGAATCTTGAATTTCTCCTAAAAAAGTTGTTCAGTTTGAAAAATTTCTTCTATTTCCACAATATCGTAAAAATGCAGTGTTCAACAGGAAGAGCTAATTATTTACAAAAGAAAAAACCTCGAAACTGAACAACTATGGTTCACATTTCAAGGTCTATTCAGTTTTCATATCCCTCGCGACTCCTTGAGGTTCAAGTCCCATCCGAAAAAGAAATCCCCTGCCACAAGGCAGGGGATTGGCTCCTCGGATAGGACAGCGCATGCGCCTGCGGCGCATCCGCCGACTTCGCGATCATAGATCGCTCGTCCGCTCGGGGAAAACGCGGTGCGTTTTCTCATCCCTCGCGCCTCCTTGAGGTTCAAGTCCTACCTTCGGAGCATAAAAAAATACGGCACACGTTTGTGTACCGTATTTTTGGCTCCTCGGATAGGACAGCGTATGCGCCTGCGGCGCATACGCCGACTTCGCGATCGCAGATCGCTCGTCCGCTCGGGGAAAACGCGATGCGTTTTCTCATCCCTCGTGCCTCCTTGAGGTTCAAGTCCTATCCGAAAAAGAAATCCCCTGCCACAAGGCAGGGGATTGGCTCCTCGGATAGGACAGCGTATGCGCCTGCGGCGCATCCGCCGACTTCGCGATCATAGATCGCTCGTCCGCTCGGGGAAAACGCGGTGCGTTTTCTCATCCCTCGCGCCTCCTTGAGGTTCAAGTCCTACCTTCGGAGCATAAAAAAATACGGCACACGCTTGTGTACCGTATTTTTGGCTCCTCGGATAGGACTTGAACCTACGACAGCGCGGTTAACAGCCGCGTGCTCTACCGACTGAGCTACCGAGGATCATATGCGCTCTTTCGCAGTCAGCTATCGTATTATATTATAATAACAGGCGGTTGTCAAGTGTTTTTGTGGCTTTTTCGCATTTTTCGCGCCGCGCCCGCCGCAATGTACGGTAAAGGGGGCGACTTTGTCGCCCCCGATCCCGAGGAGAAAATACTTACGGCGAGGTGATGGTTTCCGTAAGCCATGAAGATACAGTGAAAACCCTTTCTTGAGTATATATTATCACAAATTATTCATCTTGTCAATACATTATGATAAATATTTTCACAAAGTCATCATATTTTATCATGCGTGCGTTTATCCGTGCCGTGACGGGCGGCCGAGGCTCGCAAAGACGTTTTTCGCGTAACATTTACGCGCGGCAATGTGCGGATAACCTAGGTGCGGAAAATAAACTTGCGCGCCGGTCGGGCGCATAAAAACTTTTCGCGGGCGGCAAACGTGCGGGTACGCGATGGTCCAAATCCTGTTCCGTCAAACACGATACGGCGCGGGGCAACGCAAATAGATCGTGCGCGGCAGTGCGACATATTCGCCGGCAAAAAACAACATTATGCGGGCGGCGGGGAAAAGTACGCGGAGCCGGCTATATATCCCGGTGGAGTGATCGTGATCGAACAAGCGCAAAACAGGCGATACAAACACCGGATCAAAAACATATCAAAGCTCACGGGTCGCGGAGCGATACCCGGGTGGAAACAACAACATACGCGGGCGGCGGGGAAAAGTACGCGGAGCCGTATATATATCCCAGCGGCGTGATCGAACAAAAGCAAAGCGGGCGGTAAAACACGGTATCGATATATATAAAGATATACGCGTATACGCGGCAAGGCAATACCACGCATAGCGGAAATTAAATTACAAACGCTCGCGGAGCGCGCGGCGGGCGGGAACGTCGGGCGGAAAAGAGGGCGCGGGCGGCGGCATAGAGCAGGGCGGAGCGAGCGGAAAAAAGGGGCGTTTTGTACCGAAGACCGAGAAACGGGTGCGGCGGGGCAAATCACTTGACATTTCGGGCGCGGGAGGTTATACTCAAACTAGCGTTCGTCCGCGAATGGTCGTCGGAAGGGCGGCGGAGCGGGGGATAAGTTCCGCTGTTTTTATATTATGTCGGAGGAAATATGCGCAGGAAAGACAGAGAGATGAGCAAGGAGTTCGCGCTGGGTGTCGTGGACAAGTGCGAGTGGGCGACCGCCGCCATGATCGACACCGAGGGCGCGCCGTATGCCGTCACGCTTTCCGTTGTGCGCATGGGCGACGGCATATACTTCCATTCCGCCATGAGCGGGTATAAGACGGAGTGTCTGCGTCGCGATCCGCGCGTGTGCGTGACCTGCGTGGGGAATACCCGCAGGGCGACGGACGCGTTCACGACGTATTACGAATCGGCGGTCGTACGCGGCCGCGCGAGCGAGGTCACGGACGAACGGGAAAAGATAGCCGCGCTGAAAGCGCTGTGCGAGCGGCACACGCCCGCCAATATGGCGGATTTCGACAATGCGTTGCGTCGCAGTCTGGCGCGTACCGCCGTATGGCGGATATCCATCGAAGGCATCACGGGAAAGGCTAAACTCGATCTGCCCAAAGCCTGACGGCGGGCGGACGAAACAGATGAGGAGACTAAGGATATGATATTCAGCAGTCCATGCAAGTATGTACAGGACCCGGGCGCGCTCGGTTCGGTGGGGAACTGGGCGGCGCTTCTGGGCAAATCGGCGCTCGTGATAGTGGCGTCGAGGGACAGGGAGCGTCTGGGCGGACTGATCGCCGAATCGCTGGCGCGGTCGGGCGTGAATTCCGACATCAGGACGTTCGACGGCGACAGCACGATGCACGACATCGTCAGGCTGGCGGGGCTGGCTTCCGCCTGCGACATGGTCATAGGCGTAGGCAGCGGCAGGATAATGGACGCATCCAAGGCGGTGGCGCACTTCGCGCAGATGCCCGTTATCGTATGCCCGACGGTGGCGTCCACGGACGCGCCCTGCTCGGGGCTGAGCGTGGTGAACGAGCCGCAGGGCGGGCGGTATCTCCCGCTCGGTACGTGTCCCGACGTGGTCATCGCCGACTCCGCGATAATAGCGTCCGCGCCCGTGCGGTTCACCGTGGCGGGCATGGGCGACGCGCTTACGACCTGTTACGAGGCGCGCGCGTGCGAGCGCTCGGGGCGTGAGGTCAACGGCCGCGCGTCGCTTACGGCGAGGACATTGGCCGCGCTCTGCCGCGACACCATACTGACTTACGGCGAAGAGGCCAAGACCGACCTGGACAACGGCGAGCTTTCGGACGCGGTGGAGAACATAATCGAGGCCAACATACTCATAAGCGGCCTGGGTTTCGAGAACTGCGGTCTGGCGGCGGCGCACGCGCTGGAACGCGCGATAACCGAAAAGAACGGCAAGGGCATGCACGGCGAGAAAGCGGCGTTCGGGCTGCTCGTGCAGCTCACGCTGGAGGGCGACACGCGCGAACGCGAGCGCGTGGCCAAGTTCTGCAAGAACGTCGGTCTGCCCGTGACGCTGGACGAGATCGGCCTGCCCGCGACGGAGGAGGTCGCGGCGGAGATAGCCGCGCACGCCTGCGCGGAAGGCACGTCCATGGCCAACATGCCCGTCTCTCACGACGAGCGCGCGGTGGCGGAAGCCATACTCGCCGCCCACGCTTACGGCCGAACGCTGTGACGCCGCTCGAAAAGTCCCGTACGTAAGACGGGGCTTTTTTCATGCCGCGGAGCGTAAAAAAACGCGATGAAAAAACTGTTGACAGAATCGCGGATATGCGGTACAATATCTTACCAAACCTATCGGACAGGTACGGGGCCGAGCCCCGCTTACCAAGGAGAATATATGCTTACACTCAAAAACATCACATGGACCGCGCCCGACGGGCATAAGGTCCTCAAAGGTATCGACCTTACGATACCCGATAAGAAACTCGTCGTCATAACCGGGCCGAACGGCGGCGGAAAGACGACGCTCGCGAAGATGATCGCCGGCCTGGAAAAGCCGGACACGGGCAGCATCGAGCTGGACGGCAAGGACATCACGAACGCGGGCATCACCGAGCGCGCGCGCATGGGCATAGGCTTTGCGTTCCAGCAGCCCGTTCGGTTCAAGGGCGTGACCGTCGCCGATCTCATGGAGCTTGCGACGGGCAAGAAGGACTGCGGCCGCGAGGCGTGCGACTATCTCGTGCGCGTGGGGCTGTGCGCCAAGGACTACCTCGACCGTGAGGTGGACTCCACGCTCTCGGGCGGCGAGATAAAGCGCATCGAGCTGGCGACCGTGCTGGCGCGCCACACGCGTCTGTCCGTGTTCGACGAGCCCGAGGCGGGCATCGATCTGTGGAGTTTCAACAACCTCATCGACGTATTCACGGACATCCGCAAGAACATACAGGGTTCCGTCGTCATAATATCCCATCAGGAGCGCATACTCGCCGTCGCGGACGAGATAGTCGTCATCGCGGGCGGCAAGGTGGAAAACAGGGGCGCGGGCAAGGACCTTCTGCCAGAGCTCATGAAAGGCGGCATGGGCTGCACGCGCTGCCCCAAGAGCGACGCCGTCTACGGAGGTAAGAACAATGGATGACATAACCAAGGACCTGCTCTCCGAAGTGTCCGATTACAAGGACGGATACAAGGGAGCGTACAACATACGCGAAAACGGCTGCTGCGTGGGACGGCAGTCCACGGACAACATAAAGATAGTCGGCCTGCCCAACAACGCGGGCATGGAGATACGCGTGGCGCCGGGTACCAAGGGCGAGCGCGTGTCCATACCCGCCTGCGTCACGCACGGCGACGTCAACGACGAGGTCATCAACGACTTCTATATCGGCGAGGGCGCGGACGTCGTCATCGTCGCGGGGTGCGGCGTGCATACCGTGACGGGCGAGCCCGCTCGCCACAGCGGCAAGCACCGTTTCTTCCTGGGCAAGGGCTCGCGCGTGCTCTATCAGGAAAAGCACGTCGGCACGGGTAAGGGCGCGGGCATCCGCACCATCGACCCCGTGACCGAGATCACGCTGGAGGACGACGCGTATTTCGAGATGGATTCCAGCCAGCTCGGCGGCGTGGACCACACCAAGCGCGTCACGCGTGCGGTGGTCGGCAAGAACGCCAAGCTGCTCATCCGCGAGCGCATACTCACCGAGAAAGAGCAGTTCGCCGAAACGGATTTCGACGTCGAGATGAACGGCGAAGGCTCGGGCGTCGACCTCATATCCCGCTCGGTCGCGCGCGACAAGTCCTACCAGACCTACCGCTCGCGCATAGTGGGCAACGCGCCCTGCTCGGGACACTCGGAGTGCGACGCCATCATCGTGGACGGCGGACGCGTGGACGCCGCTCCCGAACTGACCGCCAACCACGGCGACGCGGCGCTCATCCACGAGGCCGCCATCGGCAAGATCGCGGGCGAACAGATCCTCAAGCTCCAGACGCTCGGCCTCACCGAGGCCGAAGCGGAAGCGAAGATCGTGCAAGGCTTCCTCAAATAACACAAAAAAGGCAACGATCTCTTGCGGCCGTTGCCTTTTTCTTGCTTCGGCCTTGCGCGCGCGGGCGTTTCCTCCCGTCCTCGGCGCGCGGCGCGATGTTAATTTGCGTCATCATACTGTTAATTTAAGTAAAAACGGTTGTTTTTGCGTGCGGTTTGAGAGAGAATAGTTAAAGAAAGATATAATGCGGGGGAGGAACACATGAAGAACAAGATATCGGCGGCTTTTTTCACGGTCGTCATGGCCGCGACCATGCTTGCCGCCGTTTCCGTAAGCGGGTGCGGGGAAGTCGAGCCTCCGCCCGTCGTCACGCCGCCCTACGTCCCCGACGCGCCCGCGGTCACCGACCCGGGCGACGAGGAAGGCAGCCTGCACGCGGCGGACGGTTACGACTATTACGTGCATTGGGTCAAGAGCTGCGATAACTACATATACGGCCGCATAAACGTCCCCGAGGACTTCGACGAGGACAAGGCGTATCCCACCGTGATAATGTCGCACGGGTTCACCGCCACGCACGAGGTGTACGAGCCGTACGTCATGACGCTGACCTCGCTCGGCTACGTGTGCTACACGTTCGACTTCGCGGGCGGATCTTACGACAGCAAGAGCGACGGCGATTTCATGGACATGACCGTCTTCACCGAGGTGGACGATCTGCTGGCCGTCGCGGACGACGTCAGGCGTCAGGACTACTTCACCGTCGACGAGCTGTATCTCATGGGCGAGAGCCAGGGCGGGCTGGTGACGAGCATCGCGGCGTTCGACATCGAGGACGTTTCGGGGCTGGTGCTGCTCTACCCGTCCTATCGCAAGGTGGAGGATATAAACGAGAAGTACGACTCGCCCGATGAAGTCCCCGAGTACAACGAGTTCCTGGGCGTGGAAGTGGGCAGGGAATACGTGACCAGCCTGGTCGGACTGGACATCTACGAGGAGCTGACCAAGTACGAGAACGAAGTCGTCATCTACCACGGCGACAAGGACGGCATAGTCCCGCTCTCGGCGTCGATCAAGGCGGACGAGGCCTATCCGAACTGCGAACTGCACATCATCGAGAACGGCTATCACGGGTTCCGACCGTCGCAGGCGTATGAGATAAGTCTGGACATAGACAGATGGATAAGAGGACTGTCCGACTGAACGGACGCGGAGGACGCATTATGAAAAAGCAGATATTCAATCCTTTCCTGCCCGAAGGCGAGTACTTTCCCGACGGCGAGCCGCACGTGTTCGGCGACAGGGTGTATCTTTATTCCAGCCACGACAAGTGCGGCGCGTTGCGCTATTGCCCGGGCGATTACGTGTTCTGGTCGGCGGACGTCCGCGACCCGCGCACGTGGACGAACAACGGCGTGTCCTACCGCAGGCGGGGCAAGTTCAACCCCCTCGGTTTCAAGTGCATGTGGGCGCCCGACTGCGCTCGCGGCGCGGACGGCAGGTATTATCTATATTATAGTTTCGGGTTCGAGAACCGCATATGCGTCGCGGTGAGCGACTCGCCCGACAAGGGGTTCACCTTCCACGGCGTGGTGCATCACCCCGACGGCACGGTCTACGGCAAGGGCGCGGACGACATCATGTGCTTTGACCCCGCCGTGCTCGCGGACGACGACGGCAGCGTGTGGCTGTACTCGGGGTACTCCGCCAACGAGGACCTCCGCAGGATGTTGCGCCGCCGCGGCATCAAAAACGTGGACGGCACGGGCGCGCAGTCCGTGCTCACGGAAGTGGCGGCGGTGGAGCTGGTGGGGTTCGGCAAGACCGCGCTCCTTCAGCCTCAGGCGTCCGAGACCGTCCACGTGACGGTGGAGAAGGAACAGTTCGAAGGTAAGCTGGTGGTGTACGCCGAGGGCATATACCAGGGCTACAAAT
>ERZ1106930.129-NODE-129-length-29508-cov-5.640105_pt1 | contig 29508 bp, 32 predicted proteins | sample MGYA00403663_ERZ1106930 | MGnify/ENA primary metagenome ERZ1106930 (study PRJEB35170, sample SAMEA104062438) | human gut metagenome | biome: human gut; feature: human-associated habitat; material: faeces | place: Denmark | collected 2012-06-26 ... | reverse complement strand
TATCGCTGCTGATCAAAAGCAGCGACAGCAAATAAAGCAAAAAGCGGCGCAAGGAAAATAAAAGAATAGTAGTACATAAGGCACTTGTAAAGCGACGTAAGAGCTCGCTTGACAGGTGCCTTTTTTCTTACGCATGCGAAAAATGTAGATTAATGCCAATACGCGCGCCCCCTGTTCGGATTTTGAAAAACAAAAATTTCAAAATTCGAAACAGGAGGACAGAGTAGATGGCAACGATAGAATACAAATTTTCAGACGGTCACATAGAAGAAATCGAGGTGACGGAAGAGTTCAAAGCGGCTTATGAGTTTGAACTTGCTCGGGAAAAAGCAAGGTATTGGAAAATTTATCGACAAAAGGAACGGGCGGGAATTCCTACGGGCCACGATTGGTCATTGGATAAAATTATGGATGACGGTATCAATTACGCAGCGAAAAACAATTCTTTGGAATCGGTATTGGAAAAGGAGAAAAAGCGCGAACGATGGCAGAAGATGTTAGACTGTTTGACAAAAAAACAGCGGGCGGTATATGTTCTGCATAAAAAGGGCTATACCCAGCGGCAGATTTCAAAGAAATTACATATAGCGTTGGGCTCGGTGAACGAGCGGTTACAGAACGCCAGAAAAAATATTTTTAAGTTTTTTTCGGAAAACCCGAACATTTAGCGGTTTTTTGTTCAACGGATAAGTGAAGGGGTAATTTCCCCCGAACAAAAAAACGGAGGACATAGAATGTGTTGACACGTGCGGACAAGCTGAAAAAGTTTCTGGATTACATCGGCGTAAGCAGCCAGGAATTTGCGCGATTGATCGAGGTGAGCGAAACGGAGGCGGAAAAACTATTGAATGGTGAAGCGGTGGAGTACGACACGGCGCACAATTTCATTTATTGGATGAAAGGGTATGTGGCGCAGCACTATATCGACTGGGAGCGAATGGGGATCCGAAATCCGCTGCGGAACTGGTACGCACTTGCGGAAAACGATTCGGACAGGGACGAGGATTCGCCCGATGACGATTACGATCCGGACGAGGATGAAGACGAATTCGATTCCGCGACGTATTACGAAGCAGAGCTCGAAGAGGACGATTTGGATTACATAGAGGAGGACGGAGAAAATGGCTAATCTGGAAGTGAAACAAACGCTGCGTTTGTACGATATGGAAATGGTAACGGAAATTGCGCGGCTGCACGACGAGCACAGAAAAGAGTACCGGTATAAAAACGATTTGTTCGTGGAACTGCTGCGGCTGGGGCTTACGGAATTTAAAAAGCGGGACAAGCCACATTCCGAAAAGCCTGAAATCGGAGATACGTCGAAAAAAGATACTCCACCGGTAAAAAACGGTTGCGAGGACAAACTTTCCGGGATCGAAGAGCTGCTGGACGCCGTGGCGAAATATATTTTTACGCAATTCAAAGCGATGTATATCAGCCAGAGCGTAACCGAACGTCTGTTATCGTCCATATACCGACAGTTACAGGAGATGCACAGCGAGGAACGGTCGGCGATTCGGAACGCGGACGCGGGATTTTACGACCATCTGCCCGAGCGGTTCGAAAAAATTATCATCAATCTCAAAAAAACTTACGGGCTTGAATGAGTTCCCCGAACGTATTCTGTCAGGTGTACTACCTGGAGAACGAAAAGTCGCTTGCCAAAAACAAGATCCGCGAAGAAAAATACGGAAAGAAACGCAAGTTTTATTCCTGCAACAATCGCAACAACTACGTGGACTATGTGCAAAGCGGCTCCAAGCGCGGGTTGGATTATGTGGAATACTCGGGAGATAACGAGAAATCGTCGGGCGTATTTAACGGGAACGGGATTTTGACGGAAGCGGAGCGAAAAGCGCTTAAAAAACAGCTTCGTCAAACGGACAGCGTGATCTGGCACGGTTTTATCAGTTTTACGGAAGAATTCGGCGCAGCGTACTGCAACGATTACGAAAGCGCATACCGCATAATGAAAACGGAGTTTCCGCGCTTTTTGAAATCGGCGGGACTCAATCCCGACAACATCGTGTGGTACGCAGGCTTTCACGAGAACACGGACAACAGACACATTCATTTTTCCTTTTTCGAAAAAGAGCCGACGAGGTATCGTGAGCGAAGCAAACATCCGCAGTATTCCAACGGCAGACTGCCGAAATACTCGTTCGAGCAGTTTAAGCTGCGGGCAGAACGCAAACTGACGGACGCTGAGTCGCAGTTAAAACTCGCGCGGCGTATGGTGACGGACAGGAGCAAAAACGTTCTGTTTTCCAAAGACAGCGGATTCGCCGCAAATAACGAGATCCGCGCGTTGATGCTGAAACTTTTGGACGGGCTGCCGAAAGAAGGTCGGTTGTCGTATGACAGCGAGAATATGCGGCCGTTAAAACCGCAGATAGACCGCATTGCGGATTTACTCATTCTGTCGGACAAAAAACTGTATTCGGCATACGTCGGATTCTGTCGCACGGTATCGGACGAGGACCGGAACACGCGCCGTATTTTATCCGGACTTAAAATTCCCGAAAAGCAATGGGAACGGTATTTGGTTTCGGAAAAATACATAGCCGATCTGCACAGACGTATCGGGAATCAGGTGATCAACGCTCTGCGCGTATATCGCGGCAAACTGAAATCCGCCAAAACGCACAAGGCGGATAAACGTATCCGCCGCAGCGTAAGGTTCGGTCTGCTTGCGTATTCCGCTAAACTCAACGCAATCGCGGAACGGGAAGCTGCGGAAGCGTTCGAGGAATATTACAGAAAAATAACCGAGCGGGATATTTATGCGCAAACGGAGGAGGAGCTCGCGCATGAAATGGAATAAGCCGAAAAAGATTTTGGCGATTGTGACGCTCAGTCTGTTTGTGTGTTACGCACTCGGTTTTATTTTAAACTGCGTGTTCAGCAATAATTTTACGTTTCGGTTTCGCGCGAGCCTGCTCACAGACGGAACGACCTTTGTATATGCTTTCGTGCTGTTCGCGGCAGCCGGCTTGATTGCGCTGTACTATTACTACAAACATTTCTGGCTGTTCAATGCAAAGCATATTCTCAAAGGCAATAAAGGGGATAAGCGAATCGAGGTCAATCTCGAACAGGCGCGGTTTCAGACGGACCGGGAAATCGACGCCAACTTCATAAAAGCGGAATACGGTGAACTGAACGCCAAGGAAATCGTAGGCATTCCCGTAAAGGCGGAACAGGTCGGGGAGAAATATCAAATCCATTTCGCAAAAAACGCGCACACGCTCGTGATCGGTACGACCGGAAGCGGAAAGACCACGACGTTTATCAATCCGACGATTCAGATTCTGTCCGAAAGCAAAGCCAAGCCATCGCTTTTAATTTCCGATCCCAAAGGCGAGCTGTACGCGCTGCACGCAAAATCTCTCGAAGAAAAGGGTTACGAAGTCAAGGTTCTGGATTTGCGTAACCCGTATAATTCGGTGCGCTGGAACCCGCTCGAACGGCCGTTTACGATGTATCGTCGAATGCAGAATCTCGCGGACGAAGCGGAAACGGACGAGGAGAACGGTTGCTATCGATTCAACGGAAAGACGTATTATAAACAGACGGATTTGATTGCGGCGCTGCAAGTGGAAAAGCAAAAGATTTTCGACGAAGTGTATGAGGAACTGCACGATATGGTAACTGTGTTATGCCCTGTGCTGAACCAAAACGAACCGATTTGGGAGTCGGGCGCGAAGAATTTTATACTGGCGATTGCCTTGGCTATGCTCGAGGACAGTAAGATCCCCGAACTGGGCATGACGAAAGAGAAATATAACTTCTTCAACCTTATGAAGATCGCCACGAATACAGAGGACGATTGTGCGGAGCTGGTAAAATATTTCCAAGGTCGCGGGGAACTCTCGAAAGCGCTGTCGCTGTCCAAGCAGGTGCTGGATTCGTCGGATAAAACGCGGGGCTCGTATCTGTCCACGATGTTCGATAAACTGAATATCTTTGCGGATCTGTCGCTGTGTGCGCTGACGAGTGCGAACGAAATCGAGTTTTCGGAAATGGCGGAGCGTCCGATTGCGTTGTTCCTGCAAATCCCGGACGAAAAGGCGACGCGGCATACTCTGGCGGCGATGGTAATGCTCCAAGCCTATAAAGAACTGGTTGCGAAAGCCAACAGTTATGCTGCGTTGAGTTTGCCGCGAAGCGTGTATTTTCTGATGGACGAATTCGGGCAGCTCCCGCGGGTGGAAAAGTTGGAGCAGATGATAACGGTCGGACGAAGCCGCAATATCTGGCTGTGTCTGGTGATACAGTCGTATGCTCAGCTTGCGAAGGTCTATGACGAAAAAGCAGCGGAGATTATCCGAAGCAATTGCAACATTCAGGTCTTCATCGGGACAAGCGATCCAAAGACCATAGAAGAATATTCCAAACGCTGCGGAAATTATACGGTTATAACCCGAAGCACGGGCTATAATACGGTCAAAGCGGACGATATCAATTCAAACGCGAGTATCAAAGAACGCCCGCTCATTTATCCGACAGAGCTTGCGCAGTTGAATAAACCCGGGGATATGGGACACGCAGTCGTAACGGTGTTCGGATATATGCCTATAATGAGCGTTTACACGCCGAGTTACGCCTGTAAAGCGTACCGTCTGACGCAAGGCGAACAGAGTTTGCGGGAAGGGCGGTATTTCGACGAGGATCGTGTGTTTTACGATATGAAACGCAGGAATGAGCTTGTCCTGCCCAAACGCCCGCCGCCGCGCCGCGGCGGTATCGGGGGAATGAATCTCGTTCGTCAGGCGGAAGGTCTGAAAGAACATATCAAGGAACAGGTGGAGCGCTGTATAACGCCGGAGCTTATGCCGGACGAAGAGCGGATACGGCTTTTGACGCTGATCGACAAACAGGCGTATATGCAAGTGCGGGAGACGCTTGAAGAGACGGCGCGCCGTGCGGCGTCCGTAAACGAGGATCATCTGGTCTCTGCGTTGGAGAACCTATGTAAAAAATTAACGCTGCTCGAAATGGCTTCGGACAGCGTTACGACGAAACGATAAAAAGGAGGATTATCACTTGAAAAGAATCATAACGGCAATCTGCATCGCGTTGATGTTGTTGTGCGGTGCGGTCGGTATCGGACTGAGTACCGGGGACGTGCAGACGGCGCAGGCGGCTACGTCCACGTCGGCAAAATACAAGACGAACGGCAGTTACAATACGGGCGGAGCGGAAATAAGCGGCTGTCCGAGCAATTTCACGATTTATATGCACTCGAGCGTGCAAAACGGTACGGGCACGATTTCCAACGGAAGAGTGCTGAACTGGACGTATACGTATATCAAGATAGAAGTGGCGACGCTGTCCAATCACGTTTCGTTCAGACTGACGCGGAACGGAGCCGTGCATACGAGCAAAAGTCTTTCGGGAAATGCAAATCTGACGCTGTATTCCGGTTCGCTTTCGGACGGGGAATACGAGCTTACATACGTCGGGAATTATAAGAAAAACATCTTTACGGGAACAACGACCTATACGTATAAATATCGGTTCGTCATCGACCGGACAGGCCCGACCTATACGCTGAAAGCGGGCGGGAACACGATTTCGAGCGGTACGTATATCAATAAGCAGATCGTGTATTCCGTGACGGATTATAAGACCTGGTGCATCTATTATCGGAAACCGGGGAATACATCGTATAACATGTCGATTACGGACATTTACACGATAGCGGCGACGGACGCGAATAACGGCTGGTGGTATCTGTATGCCGAGGACTATTATTATAACACCAACGCCACGGTAAGCGTGTATTTAGATACCGTAAAACCCGTAGGTAACGTGAGAAATTCGAGCGGGACGGCGATCGCCAACGGCGGTTATACGAATAAAGCGATCTGTTACACCGCAACGGATACGGGCGGCGTAAAGACCTACGAATACAAGACGCCGTCATCGAGCAGTTGGCAGACTTATACGAGCGGCACGTATGTATCCGGCGGCAACGGCTGGTATACGTTCCGCGCTACGGACAAAGCATCGAACGTATCGGACGAGTACAGGGTGTATTACGACGCGAGCACGCCGTCGGGCACGCTGTACGGCGGCACGACGAGCAAAACGAGCGGAAGCTATACCAATGCGGAATACGTGCGGTATGTGGCAAGCAATTCCTATTCGGGGATCGCCAACTGCTATGTGAAAATGCCGAATACGAGCTATTACACGAGTTATACGAGCGGCAGCCAGCTTACGGCGGAAGGAACGTATTCGTTCTATTGCACGTCGAGAGCGGGAACGTCTTCGGCTACGGTAACGATCACTTTGGATAAGACGAAACCGGTCGGCACGCTGTACGGCGGCACGAATGTCGTTGCGAATAACGGCTATACCAACGCGGCATACGTCAGATTTCTCGCAACCGACCGCACGGCGATGAGCGCATACGTCAAAAAGCCGGGCAGTTCGGCCTATGTATCCTATTCGCTCGGCGCGCAGTTTACGGAAGAGGGGACGTACAGCTTCTATGTGACTGACGCGGCGTCCAATCGTTCGGATACCTATACGATCACGCTGTCGCATGAGATACCCGCGGCGCAGCTCTATGCGGACGGCGAGCCGTTCGCCAATAACGGTTATACCAACGGCGGGCATATCCGATTCGAGTGCGACGAGAGCTGTTACGTTATGCTGCCGGGCGAAAGCGCGTATATTCCCTACGCTTCGGGTACGGAGTTTTATAAGCCGGGCAAATACGTGTTCTACGGAATCTCGCCCGCAAACAATCACTCGGGATACTATACGATTGTTATTGACCGTACGGAAAAGCCTTTGACGCTGAAAAACGCGAAGGACGGAAAGACTTACGGCGACGTCGTCATCGAGTGGACGGATGGGGATCCCGACGTGTACGCGCCGGTAAAGACGGTCACGATAAACGGCAGCCCCTATGAGAAAGGCGAGGTCGTCCATACCGTCGATACGGGCGTTTATACAGTGAAGTGCGAGGACGCCGCGGGCAACGTCTGGGAAACGGAATTCATATCCGAAAAACGGAACGTGCTGACGCAAACACTGCAAAAGGAATATTACGAGGCGTATGACAGCCGCGGGGATTACTATGCGTTTGCGTCTTACGACAGCGCTTTTGCATTCGCCGCCGGGCGAGAAGAATCCTGCGTCCGTACGGGCGAGTGGAACAACGAGCTTTGGGATACGGGCATCGCGATGGATCTGAAAGACAGCGTCAACGCCGCGAACGGAACGTACTATATTTACAAGAAATCCGGCAGTCCCGAAGAAGAAGTCGCCTATTTCACGCGGGAACGGTTGGACGAAGTAATCGGAGAATATGCGACCGAGGGAATCAGAAGCTATTATTACTGGGAAAAGACGCCCGGAACCGTCAACGGCAGCGAGAATCTTTACGGATACTCGAACGAAAGGAGGATCCTTGCAGATTCGGTCATGCTCGGCGCGAATACCGGATACCTGATCGACGGCGAGCCGTTTACGGGAACTGTGTTCGAGGGCGAAGGCCGGCATACGCTGACAGCGTTCGACGAGTGGGGCAATGCCTGCGAATACGAATTGATCGTCGTGCGCCGCGCGGCGGAGATCCTTTATACGGTAGGCAACGGAGCGGCCAACGCCGTCACGTTCGACAGGAGTTATTTATTCAAAGACGCGGTAACGGTAGGAATTAACGACGAATACGATGCGTTTGCGATGTTCGACGTGTATGCGGAGGACGGGAGTCTGCTTGCGCGACTGTCGCTCGGACTGGAATTTACATTGGACGGGAGCGGACGGTACACCGTAAGATCGGTCAATCATTTCGGGTATTCGGAGGAGTTCGCGCTGTTTATTTCGCTCGACGCGCCCGAGATCGGTTTTGCGGCGAACGATGCGGAGAAACGCTTGGAAATTACCGTAACGTTGAGCGAGGATGCGTATTCGCATTTGCAGACGCTGGAAATCTATAAGTCGTTCGACAACGGCGAGACGTGGTGTCTGGTGGAAAAGGACGATTACGGAAAACCCGTTTCGCTCGATAACCTTTCCTATGCGTTCCGCACGAGCGGACTGTATAAGGCGGTCGTAACGGACGAGTTCAGAACGGGGATCGACGCGGTGATAAAAGAGTTTTCCTATGCTCAGCCCGCCCCCGAAGGAATTTTAAGCGGCGTGGATAACGGCGGGTACACCAACCGCGCCGTAACGTTCGGGTGGACGGGCGAAGCGGCGGTACGGTTGGAAAAGGACGGAGAGGAGCTGTTTTACGAAAGCGGACAGCTTCTGACCGAGGACGGAAACTATACCCTTACGTTTGAGAATTTCGACGGGTATAAGGTCGTTTATACGTTTGTCATCGATACCGTCGTGCCGGAGATCTCCGTTTCGGGGGCAGAAGACGGCGAAACGGTCAATACCGACGTGTCCGTTTCCTGGACGGAACAGGATTTGACTGCGGAACTGCATCTGAACGGTGAATTTGCGGGGACGTATGAAAACGGGGCTGTGCTTACCGAAGACGGAACCTACCGTATTGCGGTAAAGGATTTTGCCGGGAATGTTTCCGAAATAGAATTTACGATCGATAAGACCGCGGCGTTTGCGATCGACGTCAACGACAAGGGGCTTGCCAATGCCGTTACGGTAACGGCAAACGAGCCGTTGCGGGCAAGTCTGACCAAGGACGGGGAGAATGTAGAGTTTGCATTCGGAGAAGCGATCGCGGCACCCGGAAAATATACGCTTACGCTGACGGACGAACTCGGTAACGTCGAAGAAGTTTCGTTTACGATCGTAAAACCGCTTGTGAAGAGTTTTGAGCATAATTTCGACGACATGCCGGGCTTTGAAAAGGTCACGGTGAACGGGGCAGATACGCGTCTCAATTACGGAACGTTGGAACTTACGTCGGACGGTGCGTACGAGGTCGCGGTGTATGCGGACGGTAAGGACTATGTTTTTACCGTTACGGTGGATAATACCGCGCCCGGGATCGTATTGACCGGGGTGGAAAACGGCGGAAAGACCAAAGGAAGCGTAACGCTTTCCGAACTTTCCGAAGAGGCCGCAATGACCGTGTATCTGAACGATACCGAAATTGCTTATACGCTCGGAGAGGCGTTGAACGAAGTCGGGCGTTACCGTGTAGTGCTGACCGATGCCTGCGGCAATACTTCCGAGTATGCGTTTGAAATTCTGTATTCTATGAACGGCGGAGCGATTGCGCTTATCGTCATAGGCTTGTTTCTTCTCGCCGGCGGTGGCGCAGCGGTGATCCTTATGCGAAGAAAGGGAAAATTTAGCAGAGAGAACAAAAAGAAAGAGAAGGCTGAATAGAGCAGATTTGTTTTTTGCGAGAAAAAACCGAAGCTACGATATCAATCGTAGCTTCGGAATAAAAATTTATTTTAACAGGTCAAAAAGATAATGTTCGTCAGGTCTATGTTTTCCGTGTGTGCGGCGATATTCCGTAATCGTATCGGTTAAAAGATCGATGCGATTTTGAAAGAATGCTGTATAGAAATTAGAACTGTTATCATATTTTTTGCGGTTAAAAACGATATTCTGTTTACAGAAATCCTTTGGGCTTTGTTTGGATTTTACTTTTTCATAGTCAGCGGTACGGTTTTCCGCAATGATGAAAAGAATTTCAAGCTCCGGTTTTGTGCAGAATTTTTCCTGTGATTCGAATGTTTGCTGTAATTCTTTTGGAATTTTCAATTTGTCCGAAAGCTTATCGCCGATACGGTAAACTTTTATTTTCCCGTGATAGGCGTCCAAAGCGGGTTTCAGTTGCGAGCAATTGAGCTGACGGGCATGAAATGGACGCATATCAAGTAACTCGTCTCGTGAAAACCGCAATTTTCCGTTGTCCAGAAGAAGATTAATAATCGCTAATTCGTTCGGTCCTTCGCACATAATCAGGATTTTCATCGCAGAAGCTCCTTTTTAAGCGCCATCAGGTCTTCGTAATTAATTGCGGTCTTGAAGGTGTCGTTGTAAAATTGCTTGCTTTTCAAAAGTTCCGGACGAATATTAAAATTTTCATACATGTTTTCAATGGAAATTTTTTTATCCATACGGCAAACCCAGATGTTATCCTGCCGATTAAACAAATTGAGTATTTCGCAATAATGTGTCGAAAACAGTAGGGTTGCGTTTTTCTTATTTACGGATTTGTCTTTGTAAAGGCTGATAATATTTTCCACGAGGGTTTTATGAAAATGATTTTCGATTTCGTCGATAATCAAGTCGAATCCGTTCTGCAAGGAAGCGATGACTGTCGTATATAAAAGTAAGCCTTTTGTCGTGCCGCTGGAAAGAAAATGGACAAGCTCCTTATCCGAGATAATTTTGCGTCCGTCGCAACATAACGACAATTCGTAATTATGCTCATCAAGCATCGTGAGATTTTGAATGTTGCTATCGAACAAATGCAGGATTTTAGAGAGAGCGGCAGTAGGAATTTTATAACGTTTTAATGCGTTAAACATCAATCGATAGGTATCGGCTCCCGATCCGTCGGAATTGAAATAAACGGCTTTTGTTTCTTTTTTGTGCAAGACGAAAAATAAGATAGACGTATCTTCCGGTAAAGTGCCGATGTTATTTACGGTTACGAAACCGTCGTCCGAAAATATATTCTTGACGTTTGATTTGAAGTATTCTTTTTCAAATAGCTTTTGATTGACAAAAGTCGCTTTGTTGCTGAGCGTAAGCGAGGAAATAAGATCCGTCTGGTATTTATAAATCCGACCTTCATGATAGAAGTACATATCCAGGTGGATGTTATCGTAAGAATAGTTTTTATCTTCCAATGCGTATTCACCGAGGATGGAATAGCAGCAATCGAGCAGCTCGAGTATAGTTGTTTTGCCGGAAGCGTTTTTACCTATGAAGGCTGCGGTGTTATATACGAACAGTCCGTCTGCTATTTCTTGCAGTTCATACTCTTTATCTTCGGTGGTTTTTTTGGATTTTGCCGTAAAATCAAGAATACAGCCGTCCTGTAAATTTTTAAAGCCTGTCGCTTTAACGTAAAGCAATTTCATTTCAGTACCTCCTGTATCTATTATACAGTAACGCAAGAAAATAAACAACTATTTTGGTCTAATTTGTTTGAATTATTTTATTTCTTGGAGAACTTAATTGAAGTAATCGGAATAATTCGGCAAAAATCGATAGGCGTTAGAGTATGAGCCAAAAAGATAACAAGAAAAAACAGGGGGAGTAGGACCAAAATACTAAGCAGGATAAGATGAGACTCAGACTGCCGTCAGGCAAGTCTGAGTTCCTCGTCTTTGAGAGAAACGGGATACCCGTTTTCTTTTTCACGAAGCGGTGAGAACGACCGTTTTTATAAAATTAAACAGGAGGAAAAGAAGCCGATGATACAATTATTAGCGGCAAACGTCGATTTTGCGCCGATAATCGCACCGATACTCGAAGTAATCAATGCACTGTTATGGCCGTGCATAGCAATTGTGGGCGCAGTGGGAAGTATTTACTGCGTGTTTCTCGGAATCAAAATCGCGAAGTCGGACGAGCAGAATTCGCGGCAGAAAGCCAAACAGGACTTGATCGGAGCAATCGTCGGATTTCTCATTATCTTTGTTCTGATCGTAGCGCTCAAAATCGCAATGCCGATTTTGCAGGACTGGGTGGCGAAACAGATATAGGAGGAATACGCAAATGGGAGACTGGTTATTCGGCTGGGTGTACGATCTGCTGTATACTCTGCAAAAAAGCATTGCGTATATCATAGATTTCATCCGCGAGATATTCCTGAAATTGGTGGGAATCGAAACCGTCGGCATTGACGGCAAAGAGGAGGATCTGCTGTCGCATTTTCTGCTGTCGAAAGGGGTAACGAACGCGTTTTGGGGCGTGTTTCTGGTCGGAGTTGCGTTGCTGTTCGTGTTTGTAATCATTGCGATTATCAAGTCGGAGATAGCGGAAGGACAGCAGAAACGAACGAAAGGGCAGATTATAGCCAAGAGTTTGCAAAGTTTTCTGACGTTTTTACTGATACCGTTTCTGTTGCTTGCCGGAATCGTATTGGTGAATACGGTGATGTGTGCCGTCAATGCGAGTATGAGCGGCACGCTTCTGCCGAACGGTTCGCAAACATTGCTCGGCGGGCAGATCCTTGTTACGAGCGGTTATGACGCATACATAGGTCCGGCAGCAGACAGGGCTGCGATTGAGCAGATGTTCGTTACGGGACAGTTGGACTATAACAATATCGGCACCGTGAAGACGTATTACGATCTCAGCGGTATGAATTTCTTTATCGGGATAGCGAGCGGACTTGTTATTCTGGTAATGTTCGTGATGAGCGCGATTTCCTTTATCCAAAGAATCTTTGATATCGTACTTCTGTATATAGTCTCGCCAGCGTCGGCAGCGACGATTCCGCTCGACGACGGGCAGCGGTTTAAGCTGTGGCGGGAAATGCTGATTTCGAAAGTACTGGGCGGATACGGAATCGTACTGTCAATGAATCTGTTCTTTCTGATCGTTCCGCAGATCAGCTCGATTTCCTTTTTCGACAGCAATTTGAAAAACGGAATCGTACAACTGTTGTTTGTAATCGGCGGGGCGTTTGCGGTAACGAAGGCGAACATGGTGATATCGCAATTGACGGGCAATAACGCCGGCGGACAGGAAGCGCAGCAGCTGCTTGCCAATATCCAGACGGGAGCGATGCTTGGGAAAGCGGTAACGGGAACGGCGGGAGCGGTAGCCGGAATGCTGATCGGGGGTACGGATTTCCTGTCCAACCGCAAGCGCGGGATGCCGTTTTTTGAAAATGTATCTTCGGCGGCTCACAGTAAGCGAAATCGCCATACGGTAGAGCTGCGCGCGGCGACGAGCGACGCGGCGGCAAAACACACGAAAGCGCAGGCGGTCGGAAGCGCGGTCAAGGGCGCTGCGAGGCTTGCGACGATGCCCGTAGGCGTTTTGAAAGACCTGATTCAGGGCGGCGCAATCACCGCGGGTAAGAATTTTGTACCGCGTATGCGCAACGTGATTTCCGGTACGACGATTACCAATAAGGCGGACTATCTTAAAAAATCGGATATCGGAGCGGGAACGGATACCGAAACGGGCAGTAAAGCTTCGGAAACGGTGCGCGAAACCAAAGCGGAAGATACCGTAGCGAAAGCGGCGGAAAAAGCAGCGGAGGGCAGTAAGGAGGAAACGAAGAAATGAGGTTGATTCCCCGGAATACAAAGGTAAAATTACAGTTCTATAAAGGCATAACGCTGACGGATATCATTCTCGCTCTGGTATGCCTGGCTCTCGTGGCGATAACGCTTGCGAGCAATTTCTATTTCAAGTATTTGATCGCGTTAGGCGTCGTCTGCGTCTTTATTCCGTTGTTTTTACCCGTGGGCGAAGAGCGGATCTACAGGTCCGCGCTGTATATGCTGCGGCATCTTTTCGGACGGAAACGGTATTATGCGGGCGGAAGGGACGGCGCGGGAATCGAAGGCATTGTTCCGCATGAGAGTATCCGAAACGGCGTTATCCGGAATAAGGACGGAAGCTGTACGGGCGTATTGGAAATAAAGCCGATGGAATTCCGTCTGCTCGCGGGCGGAAAACAGGACTATCTCATAGACGGAGTGCTGGCGAATGCTTTAAGTATCATCGGCGTCGGACAGGAGGCGGAAATCGTCAAACTGGACAAAACGCTGAATCTGGACAGGCATTTGCGGAACGAGCTTAAACGCGTCGAAACGCTTATAGCTTTGCGGGAATCGGAAACGCTGAGTGCAGAGGAATATGCGGCGAGAATGGATATCGTCGAAGACCGAATGGAACTGTTGGATATTTTGAACGGCGAACAATCGGTCACGTACGCCGCGTACTATCTCGTCGTTCACGATATAAGCGGGCAGAATCTGATTTCGACCTTGCGGACAATGAAAAATACGCTTTCGTCGGGGAGTATCGAATCGCAGATTGTAAGCGACGCAGGGCTTGCGGAGTTTTTAAGGCTTGCGTACCGTATTCCCGACGGAGCCGATACGCCGAAAGAAGTAAAATTCGGACTGACTTCTGTCTTGCAGGACGGAACGAAGCTCTCGCATTTTGCCGTAACCGGTTATCCGTTGAAAGTGGGCAACGCATGGGGTGAGGAACTCTTCGGGCTGGAGAATACAAAAGTCGTCATGAAGCTGAAACCCGTGGAAAAGAGCAAGGCGATACGCCGTATCGACAACGCCATAGTGGAACTGTCCACGCGGGCAAAGGGCAGGGCGAGCAAGGTCATAGACAACACGACGCATATCGAAACGCTGTCCGCGTTGTTGGTACGCCTGCAAAACGATAACGAAACGCTGTTCGACGTGACGCTGGTGATAACTGCTTACGACGAAAAGGGGAAAGCGGACAATAAAAAGCGCGTGCGCAGAAAACTGAAAGAAAACGGGTTTTCGGCCAATGAAATGTTCGGAGGACAAGCCGACGCATATCTCTCTTCGGAAATCGCGGCGTACGATGCAGTCAAAATCTCCCGCGGTATTCAGGCGTCGTCTGTCGCGGCGAGTTTTCCGTTCGTGACGGGCAGCGCCATAGACGAGAACGGACTTTTAATCGGGGAAAACCGATTGCCCGTTATGATCGATTTTTTCAAGCGGGACAGCGAATACGTCAATTCCAATCTGGTGATTATAGGCAAACCCGGCAGCGGGAAATCATTCGCGACCAAAGCGTTGCTTGCGAATCTGGCGTCTTGCGGAACGAAAGTGTATGTGCTCGATCCCGAGAACGAGTATTCGAAACTGACGGAAAGCCTGCACGGAAAAGTGCTGGATGCGGCGTCGAGCAGGCACGGAAAAATCAATCCGTTTCATATCATAACGGCTTTGGACGACGAGAACGACGACGGCAGTCGGAACAGTTACTATGCGCATCTGCAGTTTTTGGAAGAGTTTTATAAACAGGTGATGCCCGGCTTATCGCCCGACTGTCTGGAACTGATCAATAAGCTGACGACGGAATTGTATGCAAGAAAAGGGATTACGGCGGACAGCCGGCTGGAACGGCTGAATGCGGAGGATTATCCGACGTTCGAGGAGTTGGCTATATATACGGATGAACGACTTAAAGAGGAACCGGACGATTATATGCGGTCGTGCCTGAAAGTTCTGACGAATTATCTCTCGAAATTCAGAATCGGGGGCAGAAACGCAAATCTCTGGAACGGTCCCATGAACTTTGCGCCAGAGGAAAATTTCGTATGTTTTAATTTTCAGAAACTGCTCGCCAACCGCAATGACAGTGTTGCCAATGCGCAGCTATTGCTCATATTGAAGTGGCTGGAAAACGAGGTCATCCGCAACAGAGATTACAATCTCAAACACGGTACCGACAGAAAAATCGCGGTAGTCATAGACGAATGCCATTTGTTTATCGACGAGAAATACCCGATAGCGCTGGATTTTATGTTCCGGCTCGCCAAGCGTATCCGAAAATACAACGGCATGGAGATTGTGATAACGCAGTCGCTCAAGGACTTTATGGGCACGCCCGAAACGGCGCGAAAATCTATGGCGATCATCAACGTATCGCAGTACAGCCTGATATTTTCTCTTTCCCCGAACGATATGACCGACCTTTGCAAACTGTATGAAAAAGCGGGGCAGATCAACGATGCGGAGAGCGAAAATATCATACACAATCCCCGTGGCTGCGCGTTTCTGATCCGTTCTCCCGAATCGAGGACCAATGTGAAAATCGTGGCAACGCCGTTTGTGCAAAGTCTGTTCGAACAGTGAGGAGAAAAAATGGCAAATTTGAAAGTGCCGGCATATCGTCGCAGTCAGGAGGTTGACGGGAAACGGCTTTATAAAGAAGACGTGGAAATCATAGACAGTAAAACAGAAAACGGCGTTACGACCTATATCGTCAGAACGCAGGACGGGATCTGCTGTACGGCAATCTACAACATTTTTACGAACGCATATTACGCCGACGACGTTTACGGGATTTTAGCCGACGATTCGATACGCAACCGGCGGGATATGGAAATGTAAAACAATAAAAGAGGAGTATTTTTTATGGAAGAGAACAAGAGCAAGTACAACACGGAAGAGCTGATCGGGAAAGCGGACGCACTGTTTGCCGAAATGCTGAAAGAGGGGAGATACCGCGAACTGATCGACGCGATGGTGAATCTCGGCGAATATTCGCTGCGCAACCAGATGCTGATTATGGCGGCAAATCCGAACGCAAGCCACGTCGAGGGGATGAACGGGTGGAATTATCGGAAGCGTTCCGTTAAACCCGGCGAAAAGTCAATCAAGATTCTTGCGCCGGTCTTTGCGAAAGAAGTAACTTTCGATAAGGACGGCCGGCCGACCGAAACCGTTCTGGATAAAGTAACGGGGTATAAAGTAAATTTTGTGTTCGACGAAAGTCAGACGCAGGGCGAGGAAGAAATCCGTCTTTTCCGTACTACGCCGGAGCTTCTGGAAGAGCATTACGACTTCGTAAAGGAAGTATTGCAGGGTACGATAAAAGGCTTTCGGTTCGAGGAAAGCGCCGAACTGGGCGACGGCGTGACTTCGCGGCTGGATACGGAGAGCGGGACGATTACGATTGATTCCCGTCTGGATAAGCAGGCAAAGCTGCGCACGTTGATCAATCAGATCGCAGCCGCTGCGGTGCTGACGCGGAACAGGAACAATTTCAAGGGCTTGAAAACGAGCGAGATGAACGGCGTAGAAATGAGCGCGATCTATTACATCGTGTCCAATCGTTTGGGATTAAAAACGGAAAAACTTACCGTACCCGACTTTTCGGAAAGCTCGGAAAAAGACATAGAAAAGTTTGCGGGGAATATCGGGGTGATACGCTCTGTTTCTCAAAAGATGATACTGGAGGTGGAAAACAAGCTGTCATATGAGTTATTCAAACAAAGCGAGGCGGCGAAAGCGCAGGAGAAATCGCCGACGGAAATCACGGACGTCAAGCCCGTTTCGGAAGAAAAGAAACCTGTTGCGGCAAAAAAAGCCCGCAGTAAAGCGGAGGTGGCAATGTGATGGGCGGGGAATTGAGTTCTTTGATTGAGGTCGTGGACTTTGCAAATAAAACGGAATTATTGGAAAAACTGCGCAATATGCGCAAAAGCACGGTTAAACTGGACGAGCCCGAGCGCTCGGCGGTAAAGGAAATGGTCGGCATTGCGATTCAGCAGGCGTATTTTACGACGGAGAAAGAATTATTGCGCTATAAAAAATATGTAAACGGGAAGGGAAAAACGAAAAATGGACGATAAAATCATAGCGGTAATCAAAAAGCCTTATCAGAAGCCCGAAACGGTAACAATCGACAAGGGTTTAGAACCTTTACAGGAAATCGTCGGCGGCTGTATCGACGTGGTTTATCTGCCGAATATAGACGACATTCACGGCTTTTGCAACGACGAAGGTTTGCTTATCGGAATGGAACCGAATTTCTACCGCCCCGACTTCGGCGACGCAATCGTCGGTCCCGCCGTGTTTATGGCGTCGGGCGAGGACGGCGAAAGCGAAAGTCTTTCGCCCGAACAGGTGAAAAGGATTACCGATTATCTCGAAGCAAACAGCGTAAAAGATTTCAGCGAATTCCTTTACCATATCAATACGGGATTTGAGCATTATAAGCCCAAATCTCAACCGACTATGTGAGGTTGCCTATGCGTAAATTTATCGACTGCGACGTTCTCGCCGTACTGAACGAAATTATGCGGCATCATACCGAAAGCTATCGGGAAGACTTCGATATCGACAAAGAAATTCTTACCGAAGCTGCCGAAGAAACGGATAAAACAGACAAACGCTTTTTATGGATGAGCCGCCCGCACGGAACGCATTGCTTAAAAGAAAAAGACGTCTATCTGAAAGACACGTCGGCGCATAACACTTGGCGATATTACGATGAACAGACACGCGATAAAATACTCGCCTATGCGGTGGAAATCGACGGCTTAAATGACGGCGTACTCAAAGGCGACATATACGAACTCGATTACCACGAAAGCGCAAACAATATTGGTAAACTTGCCGTTCCTATTAAGAGCGTAAAACTTACTTGTGAAGACGGGCAAGAAATTACCGTTCCGTATGAAAACGATTGGCGTACAAAAATCGGGGATTTGCAGTACGGGAAAAGAGAATTTATTCCCGACAACGAATATGACCACAACGCAGCCTATTCGCTTGCAAGAGCGAACAGAATCAGCGCCCGAAAATATGCGAATTGGGATTTGGAAAAGCTGAAAATGGAATACGGCGAAGGTCAATCCGCCTTTTCTATCTATCAGCTTAAATCAGACGAATATCGGTTTGAATCGTATGCGCATATGCGGAATAAGGGCTATGAACCTGTCACGGGCGATTACGAAATGATTTACACCGACGAACTAAACGGCGCAACGCTTAATGACATTTACGAGCGTTTCAATTTCGACCACCCGAAAGATTATGTCGGTTACAGTCTTTCCGTGAGCGACGTTATCGTGCTTATCAAAGACGGCGAACGAACCGCCTATATGGTTGACAGTTTCGGCTTTAAGGAATTGCCCGATTTTTTCAGCGGTGCGGGCGGGATGCAAATGCAGCGGGAAATGGAAATGTGAGGTGCGGCTATGAACGTAAAACTTGACGGACTGACGCTGCACGTCGAACCCGACTACAACCCGCCCGATCCGCGCAGAGACTGCGACCATTTGGGAACAATGCTCTGCTGGCACAGGAACTACACGTTCGGGGATCAGAACAGATACGAAACGCCCGAAGATTTTGAGAACAGCGAAGAAGCCAAAGACATTTATGTTTCCCTGCCCGTGTATATGCTCGACCATTCGGGCACTTTTCTTTCGACGAAAGGCTTTGCGGACGTCGATCCCGACCGTTGGGATTGGGGACAGATCGGCATCATCTACTGCACGGAAGAAGATGCTAAAAAATGCTTCGGCTATCTGCCCGACAAGGAAATACTCAAAACGCAGCTCAATGGCGAAGTCGAATTGTATAACGATTACTACAACGGCGCGTGGTACGAATATTTTATCGAAGGCAGGGACGGCGAAGTTGAAGACGCGTGCAGTGGTTTTTTTCAGAACGGCAATTTTTCCGACGTTCTCAAAGATATGAAAGAATACACGGAACAGAGATTTCACCCGCTCTTTGACAAACTCGTCGCGCAAGCGCAAAGCAAGGCATATATGTAGGGGTTAATCTTATGAAAGCATTGAAAGACGAGAAAAAACAAATCATAAAGGATATAGAATTTTTCCTTTACAGACGCGACAAGATAAGCGTTTTTACCGACGCCGTAGAGTTTGATGCATTGGACTTATCCATACGAACCGTGCCGTATAAACAAGCGGAACGGATTGAGCGAATGAACCAAATTATTGCCGTCTATACCGACGAACAGGAAAGAAAAAAGTTCGGAGAAATTTGCAGCGGCATAAACGATATGCTTTCAAAAATGCTCGAGCATTACGACGATCACTTGGGCGAAATATATATGGAGCTGTCCGGCGGCAAGAAAGCTGCTGGACAATACTTTACGCCTTATGACGTTTCAAGACTTATGGCGGAAATGACTGTCGGGCAATCGGATTTATCGAGCGATAAAATTCTGACATTTAACGAGCCGTGCTGCGGTTCGGGCGGAATTATCATTGCAACCGCCGACGCTCTTAACGAGCGCGGATTTAACTACACAAGTAATGCCGTTTTCATCGCAAACGACATTGACCGAAACTGTGCGCTTATGTGCTATCTTTAAACGTCGTGGGCGGCTATGCCCGCCGTTGTTCTGCATCAGGACACCTTAACGCAGAAAACTTGGGATACGTTTTATACGCCGGCTTATGCGTTGCAGGCAAACAAATTCAACCGTCTGCTGCACGACAGAGAGGCGCAGATATGAGGGGAGACAATGACCGAAAAGCAATATGATTTGACCGAGCGTATGGAAGAAGAATACGCCGAATATATCGATGAACTGCTCAAAGCAGACAAACACATGATTATCTCCATGAGCGACAAAACGACGTTTTTTGCAAATATGCTCGCGTATAGCAAAGAGCGGGAATTGCCGCCTATGCAGATAGCCGCCCTTTACCGCACGAAAACGCCGCTTAACGACTTATATCTCTGTTTTATGAACAATAACGAAGATTACTTGCAACGAGCAAATACGGCTGTGAAAGTGCTGTATCAATTTACGCGCGAACAGCGCAATCAAAATCAGATGTGAGGTGAACGAATGCCGAATTGGGTATGCAATCATTTAACCATTCACGGCGACAACGCCGTAGAAGTTATGCGCTCTCTCTTAACGGAAAACAAAGAAAGCGAGTGCGGCTATGACTTGGACTTTAACAAGTTAATACCTATGCCCGAAGAACTCAATATCATAAGCGGAACGATTACCACGAACTGCGCCAAATTATATGTAAACGCTATGCTCGAAGACTGCGACGCGTATATCAAATATGCGGGACTGTTTGCGAAAGCGTTTGAACGGGACTTTATATTGACGGAATCCGAACAGGCGCAGCTTATGCAGGACGCCTTGCGATATACGGATTATCCGGATAAAAAGTTGTTATTCTCGAATAAAGCCGAAGTTTACGCCTACGGCAAACGTGCGCTCGACAACTACGAGAAATACGGAGCAAAGGATTGGTACGATTGGTGCTGCGATAATTGGGGAACGAAATGGAATACTTGCCGTACGCAAATCAACGACTTTGACAAAGCGGATATTTACTTCGATACGGCTTGGTCTGCGGTTCCGTGTATCATAGCGAAAATCGCAGAACTACATCCCGAATGTAGAATCGAATACGAATACGCCGAAGAAGATACGGGTGTTAATGCCGGCTATATTATTTTTGAGAACGGCGAAGTTACGAGCGGCGAGCATTTCAGAGATTTCAGCAAAGAAGCCTACGAAACGTATTTCGGCTTATGGGGCCGCGAAGACGAATTCAAATTCAATCCGCAAAAAGGAACTTACGAATATATCGACGAGGAGGAAATGTGAATGAGTACGAGAAGTTTTATCTGCGTGGAGCAGGACGACGGCAGCTATAAAGGCGTGTATTGCCACAGCGACGGATACCTTACATACAACGGAGCCATGCTTTTGGATCACTACAACAGCCGCGACAAAGCAAACGAGATTATAGCGCTCGGAGATTTGTCGCTCCTTTGCGAAAACCTCTATCCCGATCCCGACAAGCCGCACGGTTTCGATTACGATAAGCGTCAGGAAGACGTAACCGTTGCTTACGGCCGGGACCGCGGTGAAAAAGGTACGGAAGCGAGGGCGATTACGCTCGAAGACGCAAAGGAATCCTGGTGCGAATATATGTACGTTTACACGAAAGAGAACAACTGGCAATACTACGATTTACATGAGGACAATCCCGAACTACGGGATGTGGAAACGGACCTTGCCAAAGAATTTGAGGCAATGGGAATTGAACGTCCCGCCGGCGAATACGGATTTTTTCCACAGGAGCGGATCGAGCAACTGAAAAAAGAGCAAGCGCAGATGCGGAAAAACGATGCGGTGATGTAATGAAGTCTTACAAGCAAAAGTTTTACGACAACCTCGATACGGAAATCAGCGATTTCAAAGAGGCTGTCCTTTCGCAATCGCCGCAAGAAATTTACGAGGACTGCTACCGCATTCATTTTTACGAATCCATGAACGACTATTTGCGTTGGGAGGATTTCAAGACCGAGGAATACAAACTGTTTCTGCAATCGGACAAGAGATTTTTATACAACCTTTGGCGGGAATGTCTGAAATGGGACGACTTCCATGTCGGCGACCTGACGGACGCGTCCTGTCTTGTGGACACGTATATCCGTAATTGTCTTGCCGAACCCGTTCCGAATTGTATGTGAGGTGATCTATTGCATATCAATCAGATTTACAATATGGACTGTCTGCTCGGCATTCAAAAAATGCTCGAACAGAATATGCAGGTTGACCTGATCGTAACCGATCCGCCGTACTATATAAAATCCACTCGCGCTGGCGGCAAAAGCGAACTTGCGCGGAGCATCCAGCCTATGAACGACCAACTCGCCAAAAACAGACTGACCGTAGGCATTGACGATGTGTATCTCAAAGCCATGTGGGACGTTATGAAAGTGCCGAATATTTATATTTGGTGCAACGGAGCGCAGATCCCGCAGTACATAGATTTTTTCGTCAAACAGCGCAAGTGCAAAATGGATATGATTATTTGGCGCAAGACGAACGCAACGCCGCTTTTCTGCAACAAGTATCTTTCCGACAAAGAATACTGCTTGTACTTCCGGCGCGGCGCGTACTGCCAGCCGCCTACTTACGAGCAAGCAAAAACCGTGTACGAACTGCCTATCAACGCGAAAGACAAACGGCTGTACGGTCCGACGATCAAGCCGCTGCCGATCATCCGCAACCTTGTGGAGAACAGCTCGCGTGAAGGCGGACTTGTCCTCGATCCGTTTATGGGCAGCGGCACGACGGCCGTCGCCTGCAAGGAGCTGAACCGAAACTTCATAGGCTTTGAAATCAATAAAGATTACTGGGAAGCAAGCCGAACAAGGCTTGCTTCTGTTATACCGGGAGGTGGGTGAAATACGAGGAAAACGATTTATCCTTGCAATAGGAGCACTGGCGTTGCTGATTATGCTTGCGCTGATTTCGAATCTTTACGTTCTTCGCAAAATAAACGAGTCAGACAAAGCTGCGTTCGAGCGGTACGATATTACAAGCTCTACTGTCGTTTATACCGCAAGCATGGGAACAAAAATAGAAATCATATTCGGAAGCAAAAGCGTAAAAATTAAAGATTCTTATCGGATAAACAAAGCGGATCGTATTGAAACGCTGTGCTTTATTCGTTATGCCGTTCTGAAAAGGAACGGAACTCAACCGGAATTCACAATGTTATCGGGAGAGTGGAGTGCGCATAATTTTATATATTTCTGCGGTTTATGTCGTGACAGAACAAGGGATGCGGATCTGGATTATTCGGGAGACAAGCGATGGTATGTTCGATGGGCGGCTGCTGTCAGCGGATTTTTAGGAGGGTAGAGCAAATATATGAGCAGATTGTTGATACACGGAAAACTATATGAGCCAATAAAGGTCGGCGACGAAGGCGATTGGTACTTCGGAGAACCGGGAGCGACATGCGGCGACTGCGGAGAAGCATACGGAAAGCAGCACTTGCCGCAATGCGACGTGGAACGGTGTCCTTTATGCGGCGGACAGCTATTGTCTTGCGACTGCGGTCCCGTTTACGACGTTGAGGACGATATGAGCGACGACGATATAGAGCAACTCAAATTAAACCAACTACACGAGCTTATGAAACAAGGCAACGTCATATTCTACGACCCCAAAGGTCCGGACGGGAACATTTACGAAATCTTGGGCAAGGCAAAAGCGCTTATGAAAAGCCGTCGCCGCTTGGACGCCTACGAAGAAATGCGCGACAGCGTGATGCATTCTGGCAGCTATGAGGAAGCCGTAAATATTATCGGGAAATACGTGACGCTCATAGACAAATCGTTGTTCGGGTTCTCTATGTGAGGGGTAGCTATGAATTTTAACAATATTCCGAGGGAATTGCAAGAACTTCCTCAATGGGCGGTGTTTCGTATCTATACGGATAATAAAGGCAAACGAAAAAAAGTTATCATAAGTCCCGTAAATAACGAATTTGCCAAATGTAATGAACCTGCTACCTGGACAGACTTCAACCGTGCAAAACAGTACTGCCTGAAAAATCGGTATGCAGGGCTTACTTTTGCGCTTACGAAGGGTATTACCTTTATTGACATCGACCACGCCATAGATAAGGACACGGGCGAAATTTTATCCGAGGAGGCTAAAAGATTATTGGAGTTGTTTCCGGATACTTATATTGAAAAATCGGTCAGCGGAACAGGAATTCATATCCTTGTGAAAGGAGCACTGCCGGAGAACGCGAGAAACCGTAACGATAAAAAGGGTTTGGAAATGTACGATGCCAACCGTTTCATCTGCATGACGGGCGACCTGCTTTCCGATACGACCGCACTCAAAGACTGTTCGGACAAAATCAAAGAAATCAATTACACGTTTATCGGCGCCCGGGCAGAACCTGTCATATGTATCCGAAGCACACATGAATGGTCGCCGTCCGATTCCGAACTGATAGAAAAAATCCGATCGAGTAAGGTGGGACGCAGATTTGACGAATTATACGGCGGGGGCTTCGGAAACTGTAACGATCATAGTTCCGCCGATTATGCTTTTGTGTCCTTACTCGCATGGTGGACGCAGGATACGGTCCAGCTCGACCGCATATTCCGCTGTTCCGGATTGTATCGACCGAAGTGGGATTCCCTGCGCGGCAATTCCACCTACGGGGCAAGACTGATCGAAAGCGTTTTAAGCGAACTGAAATCTACCTATACGCCGAGGACGACGCCGAAAGCGGTTCGCGTTACGGTCGCAACGGAAATGTAAAATACGAGGATGGGAAAGAAAATGCCGAATTGGGCGGAAAGCGAAATATCGGTGGTATTGCCGACGGAAAACGCGGATAAATTCGAGGCGCTGTTTCTTGGCAACAGGGCGGATAACGAAAAAAAGGAAAGATATTTTGCAAGGTGCTTTTTACAGAACTGCGAGCGCGAATCGAATGCGCACGGACTTACGAGATTGTACATACAATTCGATGCGGCTTGGAGTTTGCATTCGTGTATGATAAACGGCTACCCGCAGGAATCGGAAGGAACGTGCCCCGCGCTGGAAGAAATATGCCGTGAACTTCAGGTTGTCCGTTTAACCGCTTACAGTTGGGAACCGGGCATGGGGTTTGAAGAATGTTTGGATTATACCCGCGACGGCGGGCTGACTTCGGACAGTCGGGATTTATACCCGGAACCTATTGCGGATTATCTCGAAGAGAATGAGAAGTTGCCTGATTTCAATGAGGTTATGAGCTGATGTTGAAGATTGCAACCGTATGTACGGGCATAGGCGCCCCGGAGAAAGCTTTGCAGCTTCTCGGCATACCGTATGAACTGGAATTTTTCAGCGAGATCGATTTGCCGGCTATCCGTTCCTACTGTGCGATTCACGGAGAACCGAGAAATAAGAACTTCGGGGACTTAACCAATATCGACCGAAAACCGTTGCCGACCGATCTCGATTTGGTTGTCGGAGGAACGCCGTGTCAGGATTTTTCTACAAGTGGGCTCGGCAAAGGCGGCGAAGAAGGTTCGGGAACGCGGTCCTCTTTAATGTGGTATTATGTCAGGATGATTTCGCTTGCAAAACCCAAAGTAGTCGTGTGGGAGAACGTAGCCGCCGTTTTATCCGTGAAACACGTTCGGACTTACCGTAAATTCTATTATACGTTAAATGCGCTCGGGTACAGAGTTCACGCGCAGCTGCTCAACGCAAAATATTATAACGTTCCGCAAAACAGGGTAAGAATCATTCTGGTCGGTATCCGCAAAGACTTGCAGAGCGATTTCGAATTTCCCGTGGGATACGATTCGGGCGTGCGGATCAGAGACGTTTTGCAGAAAACTGTTTCGGATAAATATTTTTCTAAGTGTTTTGATGACGTTACGCCGTACGGTAGGTATTACCGAAAAAACGCACATTGCATTCAATATTACGGCCGAATTAAGAATACAAAATTCAAACAGACAAACGAAGTTCTCTATATAGACGGCATTACGGATTGCCTGACGACCAAACAGGGAAATTATATCATAGACGACCGTAAGCCGCGTGAAAAACCGATACGGCATTATACGCCTTCGGAATCGCTGCGGTTTATGGGATTTGAGGATAAGGATTACTATAAATGCCGCTATGTATATTTTCGCAATAAAAGGACGGGAAAGAAAGATCGCCATAATAACGTTTCCGAGTTGGATATTTACGCGCAGGCCGGGAACAGCATCGTCGTAAACGTGCTTATGGCGGTTTTCGGACAGCTCTACGGCGTGCCGTGGGAACGTAAAGTGTTTGGCGAACGTTACAAAACGCAGCGGCAGCTCTTGTATGAATTGCCGTTGTTTACCGATCTGATCGAGGTGGATGATGAGCAAAGAACCTGAAAATTTAATCTTGGAACAAGTCCCGGACAATGGTGTTCGGGAAATTTTATATCTTCTGCACGACAGAGACGTGCCGATATATTATTCCCGCAACCGCAAAATACCGGACAGAGATAATGTTTACCGATTCCCTGAAATCACGGTTTTGGTCACGCCGAATCGGGAACAGGAACAGTATATCGAAGGGCGGGTACTGAATCTTTACGACGAACTGTCTCCCGATCTGAAAGACTTTGCCGAAGAGGTTTTTGCCTGCAATTCTCTCGTCGGGGCTGTGCGCGTATTCAAAGAACTGCTTACGCAGCACGATGCGGCGGAAACGGCGGAATATCTGAAAGACAGGCTCGGGCGGGGGACGCTGCACAATTATATTGAACTGGAGAGCAAAGCAAGTTATGAAAACCGAAACGAAATGATAGAAACTTTCGCGTTTTATCTGAAGGGCGAATTCAAATCTTACGGCTGCACGGTCGTAAGAGGTGACAACTGCTATAATCTGCTTTACGACGAAAGTTCCGATTATAATGCCGCCCTGGGATATTTTCGGGAGAATCTGCATGTGGCCGATCGACCGTTGCTGGACTGCCTGACGGGACGGGACAATCAGATGTGAGGAGTGAAACATGACGAGAGGAAGAATAGCAATTATATCACCGGACGGAAGACTGATGACCAGCGTGGAGTTTAACGGCGATATGTATTACAAGGACGGACACGGAGAAGAGGTGTTTTCGGGACTGGACGACATCGAAAGCGAAGAAGAGTTTATTGATTTCGTCACGGAATTCAATCGCGAGCATTTCGGATATACGGACAGAGAACTCTGGTATTGCTGCGGGAATGAATGTTTTGATTTGCGGCACGACTATTACGACAACTGGTTTTCCGATTATATTTATGTAAAAAATCTTTCCGATCAAGCGCAGACATTCATTGACTGCAACGGAGAAAAAGTAATACTCGGAGAAGGAGAGCGCGCGGCGTTCTATTTCGGAGACTACATAGCGGGTTGCGAGGAAGATTTTCTGAAACGGATATTCCTTGAAGATTTACAGGAACTTAAAGAGAACCTGACGTACAACCACGACGATAATTATAGAAAAATATATAACCGCTGTCGGGAATATGACGATGAGACGGGGGAAGACGTATGCGATATGATCGATCGGTATGATTTCGTGTACGACGAAACGCTGGAGTTTATAGTCCGCGAAAACGCAGACGATTTTGCAAGGCTGTTCTATTTCATGAAGGGCGTGGAGCATATCAACGACGATATTTATATTTTGGACGGATACGGAAATTTGAGAAACGTCGATAAAGGGGATTTTGAAAATCTGATCGACGACATTGCATACCGTATCGACAGGGAGTTGTCGCCCCCGAAACATAACTTTTCTATGGGGTAAAAAATGAAAAAATATCAAAGCAATGTCAATATGGAACAGTTAATCGGGCTTGAAGTCAAAAGGCTGTCGGAATTATTCGGCAAATCGTTTCTTGATTGCGACGATATCGTAAAAATCACGGGGTTAGGAAGAGATAATGTTCGCGCTATGATGGACGGATATCATTTTCCCGTAACAAAAATCGGAAAACGGAAAGTGGTCAGCATTTTGGCTTTCGTTACTTGGCAAATGGCACAGTAATCGGGAGAGAATAATGGCACGAAAAAAGACGGTAAAAAAGAAGCGTTCCAACAACGAAGGAACTATTGTGCAATTAGCGAACGGCAAATGGCGGGCGCAAATCAGTTTAGGATATAAAGAAAACGGAACTCGAAACAGACCTTCGGAAGTATTCAATACGCAACAGGAAGCAATCGCCTGGAAAAATAAAATGAAGGTCATGGCAGAAGAATACGGCGCAGAGAGCATTGTCGATACAAGCGGTATGTTCGTTCCGAAATATCATCAATGGCTATTGAATGAAAAGAAGGGGGAAGTATACTCTCCGCAGTTCAAAACGATTATGCGCCATTATACAAACCATATCAAACCTTATTTTCGGAAATACAAAATCAAAGAAATGACGAAGAGCGTTATGCAGGAGTTTTTTCGGAAATTGGAAAGAGCGGAAGTCGGACGTGAAACGCGGAGGAAAATCAAAGGCGAATTGCGGCAATTTTTTGAGGCGGAGTACGCAAACTCGCCTATGCGCAATCCTGTGGACGGGGTTAAAATCGAAACGGTAAAAAAGGTCGAAGAGATCGATCCGCAAGCATTGCTTAATCAGGAAGAGTATAAAGCCGTGCCAAAGGAGTTGCGCGGCCGATTTTTAAAAGCGTTGGATGAAGAAAAAAACAGTCCCTTCTTGAAACCGTTGTGTTATCTGATGTATTTTGCAGGAAATAGAGTCGGGGAGGCGCTGGCTTACCAATGGAAAGATTTTAATTTTGAGCGAAGATTTTTCTTTGTTTATAAATCTCTTACGAAAGAGTACGAATTCGATGAACAGGGCGAAGTCATAGGAACGGGGAAAACGGTTCTCAAGCCGCCGAAATCCAAGGAAGGAATTCGTCCACTTCCGTTGTTGGATATTTTGTACGAGGTTATGATGGAATGGTATGATTATAGGAAAGCGCAGGAAAAAGTATCGGGATTATCCTTTACGGGACCAGACGATTATGTATTTTCGACAAATCAAGGTAAAATGCGTACGGAAGGGGGGACATATACAATATTCCGTAGGTTTTTAGTTCGTCACGATTTGTTTCAGAAAGGCATACATTTTCATGCGCTGAGACAGACTTTTTCCAATTCCTTGTTTGCTGAAAAATCGGACGAGCAGCTCATAGAGGATATTATGGGGCACGCAGACGTTTCAACCACAAAAAAGCATTATAAGTCTTTGCAGAAATTCGATTCCGTCCAAGAAGCCGCGCGGCATTTTAATGCAATCTATCGTCCCAAAAATGAGAAATACTGCGCCGGCGAGGATGTAACTTTTGCCCCGGAAGGTTATATGTCTGAAGGGGAAGTCATAAAAATTACGAGTAAGGAAGCCCCGATAGAAGCAGGTGCAAGCGAGAGAAAGAAATCTCTCTCCGAAATTTTGGGTGAATTGAAAGAAGAATTTCCGGATTTATATCGACTGTTAAGAAATGCTATTGAGAGCGAAAACCAAATGTAAAGTGTTGGTCGGGTTTATACGCCGCAAAAGTTTGAATGCTTTTGCGGCGTTTTTATGTAAGTAAAAGAATCAAAGATAAAATACTCGCCAAAATTTGACAAATTTGTTATAATAGATTTAAGATAGAAAATTTTGGTTATAAGAATGATTAGATGTATTGGAGTGATTATTTATAAATGCATAAGATGAATTGAGCAGAAAGCCTCTTGGAATGGAATATGTTGAAAGAAATAGATTTTATTAATGC
>ERZ1106930.128-NODE-128-length-29654-cov-84.760769_pt1 | contig 29654 bp, 11 predicted proteins | sample MGYA00403663_ERZ1106930 | MGnify/ENA primary metagenome ERZ1106930 (study PRJEB35170, sample SAMEA104062438) | human gut metagenome | biome: human gut; feature: human-associated habitat; material: faeces | place: Denmark | collected 2012-06-26 ... | reverse complement strand
CAAATTTAAGCACGCGCCACAGATTTGGCCGACACAGCAACAAGACCCGCCTTGCACGGGGGCAAAACGATCAAGCGCAACAGCAGAATGGAAAAACATGACCGTCGATCCGACCACGCATGGCACGAATAGAGCGAGGGCGACCTCCGATCGGACTACACACGATGGCAAAACCAAGCAAGCACAGTCGCAAATTTAAGCACGCGCCACAGATTTGGCCGACACAGCAACAAGACCCGCCTTGCGCGGGGGCAAATGATCAAGCGCAGTCACAGCGCCGGCCGCCAAAATCACAAAGTAGATCAAAAACAGTCGCAAACCGACCACGCAACCGCAGATCCAAGCACGCACAATCGCCAACGCTACCGCCGCACGCGACCGCAGCCCCAAACACAAAGTAAAAAACGTTTTTGCCTGCAAGAAACCATGCCTACAGACGGCGGGCGATCAGACACGCAGCCAAACAAAAGTCGCAAAACAGACAAAAATGCCGCACTAAAGGAGGATCGAGCCGCAAAATCAGACCAAACCGCAAAAATACATGCCAAATTTCGCCTTTTATAACCGCAAACGCACGAATCGTCGACTTTTCCGACTCAATCGACCGCGCAGCTAAAAATAGACTTTGAAAACACCGATTATTTTTACATGCATTACTAAATAATCCGGCGACAGCAAATAATAAAACAGCAAAAATAGTAAAACATGCTCATCAGAGATTGCATATAAGGTCGTACTACTCAAAGTCATAAGCCGCCCGCGGAACAACGTCCTCAGTGCGTAACGCTTAAAGCACGCATTTTTGCTTTCGCAAATGCCGATGAGTTAGTTATTATAACATAATATAATTTGATAAAATCGCAACATGTCAAAAAAGGACATATTTTAAGATATTTTGTCTTTTTTGATGTGACTGTTTTGCCGCGCCTTAAACATCAAAAAATAGAAATTTTATATTTAGATATTATTATATCGATTATTTAATATTTATTTATAAATCGGACAAATATTAATAAAATATGCGCCGCGTAGATCTGTGACGGCAAATGATCCAGAATTAAAAAACGGCATTTTATTATCACTACAAATCATTATCATATTAATAGCTAATTGATAAATACATGCGCTACATACAAAAAATCATATATCATATAGCCTTTGATATCGCCTGGATCGGTGTATAATAGTAAGTATAATATAAGTATATTATCAGTATATTATCAGTATATATATTAATATCTATATAAATTTGCCGATTACCGGACAAACTATTTTCAGAAGATAAAATATGGAACGATCAGATCGCTCTTGCATATATAAAGAAATTATTTGCGACCAGTCCGAATCCTCCATTTTTAAACATGTTTATTTTAAAAGACATTTATTATTATTTATAGTGCACGCTAAGACACAAAACGTAATTGCATTTTTATATATAATACGGAAATTTATTATTAAAAATCGATATATCGTGATGCAAAAATCCAGACATAAAACAAGGACAATTTTTGCGCAGAAACAAGCATAGAAAAAATTTTAAAAAACATGATGAAAGAATATTCGAATCAAAGAAAAAATTCTGAGCAATATGCCAAAAAAACATGGAGAAGAGCAAATACGCGACAGTAAAAAAACATGGAGAAGTTAAAAACGTAAATATAAATTTACTATTATTCAAAACATTATGTAATACTGAAATAATTATGATACACGACGTTCTGCGCTCCGATCTTTACCGCTTTTTTGATCATCGCCCGCAAATATACGCTAAAATTACGCTCAACGCGGCGCGTTTGCGCCTAAAAAGTCCAAAAAACAACGTATTTTCGGCAAAGTCATTGCATAGTTTAACGCATTTTTAGGCATTTAGTTATGATATAATAATAATTAAAGAGATCGGAGTGTTCTTCCCAAAATCATATTTTAACTTGATCTAATGCGTCATCTGTTTAGTCGTTATACGAGTGCGGTTTAAAACACCGTTTTTTTCAAAATAGTAAACAATTATTTATTTTTTGAACGCGTTTTCTGTCAGAATGCGCATATTTTCACGCGGATATTTTTACATATATTAACGATTTTTACGAATATGGTTATGATTTAATATTGGTAAAATCTAACTGAATCTGACCAACATTACCATTTTCCCACTCTCCATGCCGTTTTAGCTGTTTTATCCGATCCATGGGCGTCAAAGTTTCGATGGCCCTGCACGCGCAAGCAGCTGCGCTGCACAAAAGCAGATCTCAACGGGAAAAAGTAACTTTGAGCGCGACGTAAAAGCTCCACGACAAACCTTACCGGCGAACCTTGCGGAGTGGATATTTAACGATCGAAGCGAGTTTTTTATCGCCCGGGAGGCTCGAAAAACAGGATGCTCGAAAAACAAAAAGATCGGATATCTTACTCAAAGGCGACGTAATGATATACGAAATACAAACAAGACTATTGTTTTCCGATGTGTATCGGCCGGATTTCGTCAAAGATACGCAAGTTTGCATCAAATAACGCGCAGATCGACGTCGTCTGATATAACGTTGCGAGTGTTTGCCATGGGGCTTGCGCCGTCTGACCCTTTGATCGGCGCATGTTCGCCGTATAATCGCCGCATGCCGCATGATATCATTTCCAATATGCAATAAATAAAGCGAATAAAGCACGTAATTTTCGGCTTTTATCGGCTCACTTGGCGTGATCTGTGGCCATAATTTCGGTATTTTCAGCCCTGTCGGCACACAAAACAGGCTTGCGTAAAAGCATTTTGACCGCAGGATCCTTAAAAAGCCGCGTAAAAGCCGCTGTTACGCTTTTTTGCGTCCATTTGTATTTTTATTGCTCCAAACTTTTAACGGCTTACAAGCCCATTTACGGGCGTTTGCACGCCATTTACGAATTGCTTAACGGGCGCAAAATGACGCGTAGCCCAAAAATAAAGCCTGCTCGCCCGACCAAGACCGGCAAGCGGCCGACCAAAACGATAGTGCCGACGGGTCGGTAGGGGAATAAAGTTCCGAGGCATCCGCAAACGCCGAATTTTAACAAATCGAACCGGCCAAGATCATGCGTTTCGGACTTTTCTTGCGATAATGTTACCACGAGAAAAAGCAAAGTTGTCCACAACTTATCCACAAATTACGGTGCAAACGTTGTGCGTCATCGGTGCGCAACCGCTTTTCCCATGGTGGATAACTACCCGAAATATCAGTATACATGCCGCGTTCTAAAAGCGTTCTAAAACGCTTAATTCAGTATAATATAAGTATATAATCAGTATAAAATATAATGCGTCAAAATCCGACGTTTTTCGGAAAGTGCGTAAAAAAGTTGTGTACAATTGTGGATAACTCGCCGAATAAAGGGGTAAACAACGGACAAATAACGCTTAAAATCGGTCAAAAAGGGGTTTTCGGGACCGTTAAAAAGCGCTCCAAAAGGGCAGTTATCCACCAAATCACAATCACGCGCGCAAAATAACGCTTTTGTGCGCACATCTCGATGCAATTGCGCACGATCGCGACCGACCCGCCTTCGTCCGTTGAAGTTTGCGGCCTGTTTTGCGCACGGATCTTCGATCGCAGAAAGCTTTTCGGGCGGCTCAACAGCAAAAAGCGGACCAATGATAAAGACAAGCAACTTACGCGTCACACAAGTTGCTCTCATGGATCGACACAAGCAGTTCGGCTGTGCGCCGAATTATTGCCAATACGTTATGCCGGCGAGCAAAAACCGCAGCCAAAAAAAAACGGTAAGCAATACAAGCCGGGCCACCGACAAATAATCGGCGCGTAAACAACAGAAATAGAGCGTCCTTGCACAGACGCAAGAATGATACCGACAAGCTCGCATGACCAAATGGCGGTGACTCCAACCTCGAGCCGGGCGCAAAACGTTTACGAAACGCGAAGACACGCGTCCGCCGTCAAACAACGCAAAATACCCAACGCCATGGCCAAACACCTGTATATTTGTTATACTGATTATATACTTATATTATACTGATGATTTTTGCCAAAAAATTGCTCGTTCCGGCGATAAAGCGGCCGTGACGATGCCCGTGAAACACGCTCCACACGCGCCATGGCGAAATGATCGCCCCTTCTCTGTCGATCGTTTTATAAACAATACGACTCTTGTTTTTTTAGTTATAATTACATAACTAATTGGTCGCATGTCCACGCCATCGACTTGTGAACGATCGAAAAAAATCCTAAATTTTCCACATCTCGGCGTAATTGTGGATAAGTCCGCGGCGACAAATCTTGCTTCTTTATCCACCGCTCGCGATGTTGTGGATAAGTAAAATTTTGTTTTTGCAGCCGCAAAGTTGCCGCCACAAAAATTTTCAAAATCATTACTTAGCCAACGCGTCATCTTTACATTCGTCATATTGTGGAAAAACCATACAGTCATACCGACGCAACTTTTAATGCCGATCGTTTGCGATGCGGACGCGTTTTTTATGGATAACTTCGTTGCGACGCACGGCCCGATGAACTAAGTTATCCACAACTTGCGATAAAAGGACTTATGTCCACGGCTATCGCGATCGACGGCTGACTGTGGATAACTGCATTTGATTTTTTGTGTAAGGCGCGAATGTTTATCCACAATACGCGGCGAGCGAACTTTTGGCGCGGCGATATTTTAACATACCTGCGTCGTGGATGACTTCGCTTGCGATCATGACCGACGGCCAAGCGTATCCACAATGACGGGAATTTCGGGCAAGACTTTATTTCGTTTTTTCGGTCATCTGACGCGATCTTTGATGCGAGCGTAAATGGTGCGGCTGACTTAAAAAGCCCAAAACTTCCCTCGCGGGGCTTTTCCGCTCCATAGACTCCGAGCGGATCGCGCGCCTATCGGCGGCTTTAAGCTCGACCACGGAATGCTCACAATTTAATTTCCACAATTCAAAGCGCGACTTATTTTGAAATGCCAAAGCGCGGCCGTAAATAGCGCGGTAAAGAATACGCCGCCAAAACCGCACGGGCAAAAATCACGACCATAAAGGGTCGGCAGACGACAAAACGCAAACGCGAGGAAAGCCATTGCAGACGCTTATTCCCTGCCGCACACCCAAAACAAAACTTGCGCGCTACGATACCGAGCGATAGGACGCCGAGCCGTTTTGGCACGGGACGCCGCTTCGGAGCGTCGACTTACGGCAGTTATCGGTCAGCCTGGCGCATCGGGCATTATACCGACGAATACCTGCAGAGTCGATACCCGAAGCGTCGGCGACGGGTAGCATCGGCTATCCGACAAATGCTGATATTCGGCAAAGTCAGTCATCCACGGCGGAGTAACCGGGCGGCAACGTCGCCATTCCACAGCGTATCCGACGCCCGCGGGCTTACGGAGCAATGGAACGCCTCCGACCCCGCCGGATCGAATAATTGCCCGACTTTTCGACCGCTCGGCGATAAGCTGACGCGCAAAAACGCGTATTTAGCCCCGTCACGAGCGCCGTTCGCGCGTTTCTTACGCGTATGCGCGCGTAAATTTAGCGCATACCGTTGACATTCGGCGAGATAGACGTTATAATGGGACTAAGCACGGAGGAAATACACATGGCTAAACACGGTCTTGGCAGAGGACTGGGCGCGTTGTTCGGGGACATCGACCTCAACGAGGACGCGGCCGAGGAGCAGAACGTCGCGAAGGAGATACCCATCGCGGACATCCACCCCAACGAAAACCAGCCGCGCAAGAAGTTCGACGATGCGGCTATGCTGGAGCTGGCGAACAGCATACGGCTCCACGGCGTGATATCGCCCGTCATACTCGTCAAGCGCGGCGCGGACGATTACATGCTCATCGCGGGCGAGCGCAGATGGCGCGCGGCGAAGAAAGCGGGTCTGACGACCATGCCCGCGATAGTACGCGACTACACCGACCAGCAGATCAAGGAGATCTCGCTCATCGAGAACCTCCAGCGCGAGGATCTCAACCCCATCGAGGTAGCGACAGCAGTCAAGCAGCTCATGGACGAATACTCCTACACGCAGGAGCAGGTCGCCGATCGGATAGGCAAGTCGCGTCCCGCGGTCGCCAACCTTTTGCGTTTGCTGACCCTTTCCCCCGCCGTTATCGACCTGGTCGCGACGGGCAAGCTCACCGAAGGCCACGCGCGTTGTTTGGTAGCCATCCACGACCCCGACAAACAGCTCGAGATCGCGAAGAAGGCGATGAACGACAAGCTCACCGTGCGCGACTTTGAAAAGCTGGTAAAGCGTCTGACCACGCCCCCGACTGACAAGCCCAAGCCGCCCGCGCAGTCGATCGAGCTCAAGGATATGGTGGAGCGCATGCAGCGCGTGTTCTCCACAAAAGTGTCGGTCTACGGCAACGACCGCAAAGGCCGTATATACATCGACTACTTCTCGACCGACGACCTCAACCGCCTTCACGATCTGCTCGAAGTCCTCGAGCATTACAAACAAGAACACGAAGCGAACTCTTAAACGCTCGCTCACCCGCCCCGAAGTTTCTTCGGGGCTTTTCTTTTGCCCGAACGATCGGCCATTTATTTAACGCCGACTTAAGGTCAAAGCACACAGCGCGCAAAGCACACGGCATGCCAATCACAAAGCGTTTAAACCGCAGCCATTAAGAATACCGACGAAGCGAGCGGCTCACACCATGGAGATATTCGCGCAAGAAGCTTTCATGCAAGCTGGCGCGGTATGCTTGAACACACGCGCCGACGTAAATCCCGCCATTTATGCCTTCCGCGATCATGGAGCTCGCCACACGAGCTTGTCCGTTATGTGGCTCGCCTATTGTGTATGTTTGCCCGGCTTATCAAATCGGCCCTATCCGCTCGACTTGGCTTTACAGGCTTACCCTGCTATCATTTTTAGAGTTCGATATCGCCAATGCCACGAGCTTCCCTAGATGTTCGGGAACTTAGCTTGATTGCCCGGCAGACCTTGTCTACCCGAATGTTTCACGTGAAACATTCGGGTCATTTTTCGTTTTTATTCGAGCCGATAATTTTCCCAACGACAGATGCCGATAACTTTCGCGGCAAATTGTTTCACGTGAAACATAGCGGAAAGTCAGCCACAAACGACTTGCGCTTAAATTTTTTATGCCGATACTTACTTTAACCACGCCGAGACCATTATTTGTTTTGGCGTTTGTAGTTCCGATATTGCCCGCCTTCTGTCAACAAAAAAGTGCAAGGCAACGACATCTCACGATCGGTCAAACGGCGGTTTCCTCAATCGCTCCACTTGCCGACCCGCAACAAGCAAAACCAACATCACATAAAAACGCGCAGCTACGCCGCGGGCGTAAAATTCCGACAGATCGCAGCACGCGGCCCCACCGATCAGGCGACGCAAAAAGCCGAGATAAAGTGCGGCATATTTGAATTAAAAATTTAAGAATCGCTCAAACAAAGCTCAAACAAATCGGAACTCAATTATGGTTTTGCTTTATCCCAATGTCGACAGTTACGACGGTATATTCACAGACAAAACAATGCCGCTTCATCCGCCCCGCCTTTTGCGCAATGACTTATTTAAATGGCCGCCTTTCTACGGCCAACGGCAGATCGGTCGGCATTGATATCCAAGCTTTATCCAAAAGTATGGACCGATAAGCGGTCCAACTCGTTCAGTCCCGCAGCTGCAACTTACAGCTCCTGACGGCTTATAGATAATGTAAATATTACCGGCCCAAACAAACGCACGACATAGCAGATGACCTTTTGATAGCCATGCCGACTTTCTTCTCGCGCAAGCCATATCCCGTCATGCTTCGGTATTTTCATACGCACCGTAATACTCTTAAATATCGTTCCTCGCCGTTATAAGTTTTCAAGACATACCAACTGTTTCATACCGCGATTTTCGCACGCGGGAGTTAAAGATTTTTATGAAACAAGTTCACCGCGCGACAGGCATTTTCAAAAAGTTATCCACCGCCGCGCCGATATAAAAAACCATTATGCACACCCCGGCGCATAAGCAAAACAAGCCGAGATCGACACCGAAAAACAGAGTTATCCACAATCCATGCACCGAGCGGCGTTGGCTGATCCGACACGCAAAGGTCGCACTTACTTTAACATCCATTAAGGCAAGACTTTCGATTGGCTTTAGCTTGTTTTTGCGCATATTCCAAAATGCGTTGCCCTCGCGCGTTATCTTATGTTCGGAAAAGTGCCGACAAGCAATACTCGAAAACCGCAAATTATAGGCTGCATAATAACGCATAACAGCGAGGCGCAAATAAACGCGTCCGAAAGGGATCACTCAACACGGGGATCGCAAAATCTCAAAAAACAAAAAACCGTTACGCCGACGATCAAAGGCAACGCGACGGCGGTGCGATCGCAGAATACGAAGTATTACATATTGCGCCACGGCCTTAGCCCCAGACGTCATGGTTTTGTGCTCCCGGCCAACATAAGGGGGACACACGCGCCGCCATGGTTATATCACCTGCCACGCCCATGGCCCGCCAGAAGCCACAAGCAAGCGCGGACCCGCACAGGCGGTGCCGTAACGTCACGACCTACGACAGCTCACGCCCATCCGCCCAAACGATGTAGGCCGTCCTATCCGCTCAAATCAAATCAATGCAAAAGCTACTCGCCGGCGCGCCATGATAACGGCGCGCATCACCGATCATCGTATATCAGCCCGCGCAAAACACCGTTCGCACAGGCGCTCATGTGTTGCGCATGATATTCATATCGATAAGCCCATTGCGCCGCATAACGCGCGCCCGTGCGCACCACTATCTGCTCGCAGCCGTCTATCTACTCGCAGTCCGTCGAGGGATTACGGGCAGGCTCAAACGACCGCGCAAACGTACGTTTGCCTTGGGCGTTTTACCTCGGGAACTCACCTTTTCGATCGGGCGCGCGGTAACGGCAAGATAGCCGCGCGTAAATGAGATATGCCCATTTTACGGCCCCCGCATACGCCCCATAATACGCCCGCGTCAGACCCAAGCCGAGCCCGCAAAGCAAGCGGCGCATCATCACCTTATGCGCGCGGCGCACATCGCGTCAGATCGCCGCAAAAACTCGAAGTTTGAGTTATCTGAAACACGCTATACAGTCGTGGATTTTCAGCCATAAAAACGCCGACGGTCAGACGCTCAAGCCCGCAATTCAGGCGCAAATATAATCCGCGCGTCCGATAAACGCCCATGCAAAATAAAATAACTATCAGTATAATATAAGTATATAATCAGTATAACAAATTATGAACAACATAAAGGCTACTTTCGCCGATACACGCGGCCACGCGCGGCGCGGAAGCCAAAAGCCGCCCCGCCCCATCGGACCACGAGCCACGCCGATATGCGGCGCAAGCGGGATCCGGCGTCAAACACGTCAGACAGCCTTCCCCATTCATACGGCATTCCATACGCTCCAAAACGTCCGCAACGGCAGCCGTCCGATGGCGGCCGGGCGCATTTGGCACGGACCATCCGACAACGCATGCTTTGCCCGATATGTTTTGTCAAAAACCCCGCGTTGAAACGCCGCGTTTTCGCGCGTCGCACGAAAAACGGCCGATCGGCATTCGCTTGCCGCCACGACCCGCCGAGCGCATGAAAAGGCACTCGAAAAGCCTTTCACAGCCGTTTTACGCAAATAAAACCACTCATATCGGCTGACCTCAGAAAAAACGCGGTATAATCAATCAGTATAATCTTTAAAACACAGTGGAGTCGAGTGTTTATTCATTCGGCCTAAAAATCGCCCTACAGACGCATTTATGCCGCCGATCGCAAAAACAGGCGTAGAAGACCTTTTACACGGCCGTTTCAGGCGGCCCTGCGCCCGTTTTATGCCCCCCCTGCCTTTGTCCCATCCAAGCAAAAAAACGCCTCCAAGCGCCTTTCAAAGCCCTTGCAAAGCGCGCAATAATAATTCTCGGCGGCGAACAAACGGTGCGCGGCGATCATATTTTCGGACGGTATTTTTGCGCAAGCGTTAGGCGCATCGGGCAAAAAACGGCTAAATGTCCAAACAAGAATGACTCCGCAAGCCGTAAAAAGCCGCAAGCCGCCAAGAATCGAGAGGATCTTACCCGCAAAAAGCTTCAGCTCATCGCCGAATTTTAAGGTAAATAACAGCAAAAAAGCCCCGCGAAAGCCAAATTTACGCCATTTCAACGCCTAAAAACGCAAAATCATGCCTCGCGGCCATGAAAAAGGCCCCGGAGCCATCGATTTGTTGCCTAATACTCAGGCCATTCGGCTCGCATCACAAGATCGAGCCGAAAACGCGCCCGCGCGTACGCGCAGGACAGCAAACCAAGCAGAACGGCAAAAGATATGCCGTCGGACATCGGCGGCAAAGCCGTGCGCGTTCAAACGTCTTCCTCGGATTCGGATATCGGCGGCCGCATATATCACGCCGCCAATAAAAAGCCAGTCACCCACTCTCGACGCAGTGCGGGTCGACTTTTCCGATCGTTTTCTCCGCTCATCCTTTGAGCGATATCTCGTATACTTTCGGCCCCGTGGCCGCCCCTTTTACATCACGCGCGAACCGCCGCATTCGGCAGCCGACGATAACGTCCGAAAAGGCGCATAAAAGTACCGTCGGATCGCGCATGGCGACCGCACGAAACGAGATCGCACAAGATAAAATATTCAGTATAATATAAGTATATAATCAGTATAAGCATAAATGCACCAAGCCTTGGCCGTTCGGCATTCGCGGCGCCCGATCGTGCGCTCGGCGCGTCCCGAAAAGGCCGAAAACCCCGCCCGATTCCGTTAACGGCGCCGTTGGCGGCCGCGCACGAAAACAAGATCGACGCACTCAAATGCCTTGAAAAACGATCCGCACAATTGTGTTTTCGATGCTTGAGATCCTGCCGTAAAGATCCGATGCGCACAGCTACTCCACGACCGAAAAACGCGATCGAACACGATAAGATACCCGCCTGTCCGCCGCTACGCTCCGTCATTTTTGCGCAAATTTCGCCAAAGCCCCCCCTCTGCTGCTGCCGTTTCGCAATTTGCCAGCAAAAAAAACGCAAAAGCCATATTTAAAGGCCGTTAAAAGAGGCCGAAACAGCGGCAAGACCGCGTTTGCCACGAGTCAAACGATCAAATTTCGGTCTCGACCACGGCCACGCGACGCGTTAAAAGGGCGCTGAAGAGCCAAAAAACGCAGAGCAGACAACAAAAGCAGGGATATCCAAAGGGGCGCGCCGATCGTGTCGCACCGCCAAAACGAGCTAATTTTCGCTTGAAACGCGAGCCGCAAAGCCGCTTTCCGCCTACGCAAGCTCATGCGTCAAGCCAAGAAAAAAAGGCGTATATATGCGCCTTTTTCGGGACGTCATATGCCCGAGCGAAAAGCACAAATATGCCTGCTCCAATACTTGCAACGGGCCGTTCGAGCACGCAAAAGTTCATGACGCCGGCCGCCGCGCTATCAGTATAATATAAGTATATAATAAGTATAACGCAAAACCGCTAAATGCTCGCAACGTCGCCGCAAAGCTCACATGACTGCTCGTGCAAGTCCTCGCGCGAGCGCTCTTTCATGCGCACAAAATCCTTTTCGAACGGTATATTCGCACCCGTCACGACCCCGGTCCTTGCCTTTTCTTGCACCAAGCGCGCACTCCAAGGTAAATGTCCTGACCCGTCAAACGCCACCGGATCAACTTTAAAATCTGCGCAAAAGCCTTGTCCGATTTCCCTTATTCTACGCAAATTTGTGGCAAAAGTAAGGGATTCTTACCCGTAAAATGCCACGAAATAACCTTAAATGTTACGTAAACCTTACGCGGTTTCCTCTTTATGCCATAAAATACACTGCCGAAGCGAGGGCTAGTACCCGCTAAATGCCACGCAAAAACCTTAAAAGCCTTGCGCAATCTCCTTCATTCTGTGCAAAATCGTAGCAAAAATAAGGGGTCTTACCCGTAAAAAGCCTTAAAATGCAGCGTAAAAAACCTTGCGTTATACTTCCATATGCGCCTAAATGCGTCAGAAATACGCGATCTCATAGAAAATGCCGCCGCAAACTTCGCGTTTAATTGATTTATAACCATGATTACGTGCAAAAACGTCAGCGCGGCCATGATCGACTCGCGTTTTAGCCTCCGATCAGACCATTTATTGGCTTTTATCGCGCGCTTAAAGCATACAAATTCGGGCAAAAAGGCGTCTTGCGCCCGCCAAAACGCCGCTTTTACGCCACGAAAAAGCATACGCTCTACCATCATCCGGTAGATATAGGGTTTCGAACTACACTTCAAAAAAACAACACGTAAAAAAACAAAAAATAACATGCTCGGAAGCGCTCGAAACAGGGGCAAATCGGGAAAAATCGGCCGCCTACACCCTTCGGATGTCCGTTTTTCCACTCGACTCCCGGTTTGGAAACACTCGAAACGGGGGCAAATCAAAAAAAACCGGCCGCCTACACCCTTCCGGATGTCCGTTTTTCCACTCGAATCCCGGTTCGGAAATGCTCGGAGCAGGAGCAAACCCAAAAAACCGGTCCCTTCCCTTTCCGGATGTCGTTTTTCCCACTAAAATCCCGGATTATCGGGTAAACAATAATTATGTAAACATAACAGAATATGTAAAATTACGGTATTTTTTATAAATTATCCGGGCAAAAAACGGTAAATTTCGCAACTCGCCGACCGATCGGCACCGCATCGGCAAAAAGTTTAATGACATCACACGGCCAAAACCGCGCACGGCCGCCATATGGTTCGGAAATAGTCAACGCGGACCGCCGTTTTGCGTGCAATTGTACAAAATAAGCCGATATATAGCAAAAACGAGTGATATATTAAATATTAAAACATAACTAAATTTAAAATTTTTGTAAAATTTGTATAATTTATCGACGTATTTTATCATATTTTGCCGCTTCTCCATGTTTTTTGCAAAAATATTTTGCGCCGCGTCTTGCTATCCCGACGGATCTGTTATAGATACGTTTTCATAACCAAATATTATATATTATAAATTTTAACAAATTTTTGCGCTTCCGTCACTACTACCCAAATTTTTCTAAATTTTCTCAGAATTTATATCCTGGTTTTAATAATTTGGCATATGCCCCGTTTATATTCAATTTTAGTTATGTTTATATAACGTATTGTCGTTTTGTGCTTTTTGTTTGTAGGATATCCAAATTATATCTATATGCTAAAATAAGTTTTGCAATAAAATTTGATATGGACATTTATTTACACAGCATGGACGGACATTTATTGCGCATCGGGCCGCAAACAAGCATCGCAACAAAGTTACGCACAAGTTATCCACAATAAATGTGTATATCTTTAAAAGGTAGCTCAAGCCGCCTGCAAGTGCATACCAATTCAACACAAAAGTAAATATAATTCCAAAATATGATCGTTCATGCAGCTTGAACGCAAACAAAATAAGCGGTATCCGCCTTGAGTTTTACGCGGATCACGGAAACGCGAGCAATGATCGGCCGGGCGCATGCGCGGTACGGGAAATTTGCCATAACCTTTAGGTCAAGTAATGAGGACACAGGCGCTTTGGCAGGGCCGGCGCACGCACTCAAAGCAAAATTAAAAAAGGAAAACGCGGTTGCAAAATCAAAAAACGACGAGCGACCGAACAAAGCCCAATAAATACAATTTTTAATATGAATTTGTCAGTATAAATTGCGGGTTTTTTATTTGAAATGCAGTGTATTTATATACGCTCATAAAGGCAAAAGATCGAACATAGACGCCAAACATACCTTAAAAAGCGCAGGTAAAGAGAGTATTATCGGCGCAGATGCGCTTGGACGAAATAAGTATTTATATTTAAAACAAATATAACATTGTCACCTCATCAAATGTCTGAAATTTGATTTCCGAATGCATGTTCCGGCCGCTTATTTTAAGCCAAGCGCAAAGCGATGACATATGCTCTGCTCGATAAAAAACAGATATGAAAATCAAGTTATATATGCGGTGACGTACCGACGTCGAAACACGGCAAACAACGTATAGCCGGCCAAATAAAGACGTTTGACTGCCGATCCTTCCATCGATACACGCATATTAAGCAATGTACAAGCGCAAACCGGCATACATAATTATTATACTTGTTTTATACTTATATTATACTGATTAAGCTAAATTATACTGATTGTAACAAAAGCCTACAAATTCAGTATATTATAAGTATAATTAATTTTGATCATAACTATGCGTTAAGAAAAATCAGATGTTGGCCGAATGACAACAAGGTGAGGCTTTGCAGCCGAAACGGCTTAAAACCTGGTTTTCTGCGTACGCAGGCATATCGTTCAAACCACGCGCAAACATCGGCGCAGTCAAATCATAAACTCGATAAACGACCGTTTTTAAATAGCGTAAAATATGTCTTCTTGCAGGCACTTGCAATAAGCGACTTACAGCGTGTCACAAAGTAAAAAACAGACAAGCGACTTCCGGCCGTCACAAAATTAAAAGCGGATAAACGACTTTAGACGCGCCATAAAATCAAAAGCCGATCGCCTTCGAATTACGTGCGTTTCAAACATTTGCATAACAGGTAAATTTAAACGCACACGATTGTTGTCTATGTGTTAAAAACATTCACCGGACGCGATCCGTATATCATTGGCGCAGTATGTTTTTTTAAGTTTAATATTACGCTCAAAGATGCCCGATAAAAAAGCATGGATCAAATTCAATTTTTATAAACGGTAATTTAAGCGTTTGAAATTATAGCAATAAATGTCCTAAATCAGCGGCAAAAAGCATAGCGAGCGGATATATTTCATAAAACGTGGCTGTTTATAAGACATATTAGACTTATGCGTTGCGTTTTTTATAAAATCAGGCTGTTTTTGCCTGAAATTTAATTGTATACGCCATTTTATGGTCAATGTGCGGCGCAGAAAGCGCGTAAAGCACAGGCATTTTATCGGATCGAATCGCATGAACGGACACGCCACAGCAAAACGGCGCAACGATGAACGGATCCTCAAGGAAACGAATCATCCACAATGCGTCGCGATAAAACGTTCGTTAGCACATTATGGAAGTATATTTACTTTTTTGTCGATATATGGCTGTTTTCCATGGTTTGGCTTCGGATCGCTGATTTGCCCGTTTTGGTAAGCTTTGGTCGTCTTTGGGTGCGGATATTAAGCTGTTGATCCGACGCGCCCAAGGCCATACGGCACTTAATATTCATTTCGTTTCATATTCGCGTTGAACAGATACGTCGGGGCGAACTCGCGAAACGCAAAAACGTATAAAGACCTATGCGACCGACGGCGCAGGACTTCTTTCAAGGGCAAAACATTAGACAGGTGCCTGCGTCGGCAAAAGGTCGAGCTTTCCCGAGAAACGCGGCGAAAGAAAACAAGCATGCAACGAAAGGCGAGCGTATAGATAGGTGCTTGCATCGGCAAAAGGTCGAGCTTTCCCAAGAAATGCGGCGAGAGAAAACAAACACGCGCCGCAGCAAACTTACATTGGAAAACGCGCACATCAAAGAGAAGAAGGGGCGAAAAAACGAACAACAAAGATGTGGGTACTTCATGCGTGACGTCGATTAAGCGCATATCATGATAAAAAAGTGCGCGGTCGTCTGGCGATCACGCACAGGGAAGGAATAAATGGCGCTCATGCAACGAAAGGCTAGCGTATACATAGCGAAAACCGATCAAGAGCATAAACATCGAGCAACGAACACATGACGGAATTTACGCCAAAAAGCAGGTGTCGATCGAAAAACTTAAAGCACGAACCTAAAAACAGACGCACGATAGGAAAGCTAACACCGAAACACAGATTAAAAGGGAAAAAACCGTTTCACACCTGAATTTACGCTAAAGCCAGCGTAAATAAAATAACCAAGCACATACATCGGAAAACAGGCACGCACCGAAATGCAAGTTATTACCAAACGAGGGTCACTCAAAAAATAAAGCGCGTAAAAAAGATTGCTTGCCGAAACTCACACTATAAGGGGCAAATGCCGATCATAAAACCAAACTTACACAACGGATAACGAACACTCACCATAAAACGTGTGATCACTAGGTGAGAGCCGATCAAAGGGGAAAGGCAGCCCCCAAAACAAACATACATACCGGCGAGCAGGTGCGCGCCGCGGAATAAGCTCCACTCTGAAAGCTCCAATATAAGCCTCGATCTTATCTTTATAAGACTAAGACGGCCGGAGAACAGGCGCGCCCAAAAGTAAGCGATCACCGAACGTGACCACCATAAATCGACCCCGGGATCAAGCGCGCACATCGGAAAGCAGGTGCGCGCCGCGGAATAAGCCACCCTCTGAAAACTTTGAGCATAAGGCAAAAGTAAGCCGAAGAGCAGGCGCGCATAAAAAAGCGAACGATCATCGAAAGAGAGTCGACCAAAGAATAAAGCACGCAAAAAAACGATTGCGTCCCGAACCCCACGATAAAGAACCGGTGCTGATCGGAAAACAAACATACAAATCAGAGGGAAACGTGCATCGGAAGGCTGGCGTTCTTCGAGAGTATGGCATTTACCGTGGAGGGCATTCACAAAAGGCGATATCCTGCCGAACAAGCGCCGATCAAAGAGCGAAAGCTCGCCGTAGGACGAGCACCGGGCCGGTAGACAAAAAACAGATTAAAGACACAAAAATACTGCGAGCTCACCTCCGATGATCGAAAAGAAAACGACTGTTTTAATCAAGGGGATCGTTCGATCGACGATCGACGGCGCGCGCATGAAAACACCCGACAGGGCTATTCAAACGATAAGGCGGAAAATCGTTGTAACGTACGGCGTTCTGTGATATAATATAGGCGTGGGACTGAAAAGGACGCGGGGGAGGGCTAAGACCGCGCAATAAAACGCGAAAAGCAAAACGTACTCCTTCGATCGTGCCGCAAACACAACGACCGTTGCCGAATGTATTGCAAGCTCTTTTACGACAACCAACGAAACATTACAAGCGCTTTTCGTTGCAAATGAGCAGACGATCACGATCAAAACATGGTGCGTCACGATATTGTCACATGCTCGCCATAATGTAAAAACGGCATTACCATTTTGTCACAGACCATACAAAATGCGAACGAAACGATCACTATATCGACATTATTTTGTCATGATTCGTTCGATATGACGGGCACGGACGCGCGACGGCAAACGGCGGGCGGAGCAAAACGCCGATAAAATTCTGTCCTTTAAGTCCGATCAAACGCGACGGGCGAACGTCAAACTGAATTTTACGGACAAGCAACTTCGAACAAACGACAACATTTGCGGACGCCCCGGAAAGCGGGTGGCAGATATGAACGGTCGTTGGCTGACAAACGATAACGCATGACTAAAAAGAATATTCGGACGGCGTTACGTTAGTCGGATAACGGGTAAAACGATAAAATTAAACCACATCAAACGTATTAACAAAACGCGACGCGGTTGACGCACGGAGCAAAACAGATAACGGTCTGCCATCCGCGGCAACGCGGTGACGAACCGACGACAAACCAAACAGTGTCTTTGACAGGTGACAAAATATTCGTACGACTATTCGTTCGGGAAACGATACGTTCAAGCAAGTATGCGAATACATCCGATCGAAGCTAACGCATACAACAAAACGCGATCGTTTACGCGGACGACCTGCGGATAACGGACGATGATTTGCTTACATGCGGCAACGCGAATAAACGACAAAATTTGCGGTTCCCCAAAGAAAAGCGGATGATGATCTAAAAAACTGGCGTCAACGGATAAACGATCAAGCGAAACCGTAATGATCATCTGACGGCGAATTTCTTCGGGCAAATATCCGACAAAAAAATAAAATACATTACATTTATCGGATAACGGATCGCAGCGACATAGCGACCGACTGTATTTCTACGGTCAAGCGGTTACGGGCAAACTATAAAAACATCGGATGTCCCGGGGGCGGGGAGCGCGGACACGGGGCGGGGAGACGGCATAAAATGAAAGTAAGCGAGATGAAGTACGAGCGCACGGACATAGACAAGGCGTGCGAGAAGATGGCCGCGGCGGCGGAGCGTATGGCGAAGGCGGCGAGCGGCAGGGAGATGGCGGCGATACGCGAGGAGTACATCGCCGAGGCGCGGCACATACAGACGATGTCGTCGTTGTGCTATATACGATTCACGCTGAACACCGCGGACGAGTTCTATCTTGCGGAAAAGAACTATTACGACGAGAACATGCCCCGACTGTCCGCGGCGAGCGTCGCGCTGTACAGGGCGTTCCTGAACAACCCGCACGTATCCGAGGCGCTGGAGCTGATGAACCCCAACGTCGCCAAGGTGTACGAGCTGGCGTTGCGCATAATGGACGACAAGATCGTGCCCGACGCGGTGGAAGAGGCGGGGCTGGTCACGGAATACGACAAGCTGATGAGCGAGATGACCTTCCGTTTCAAGGGCAGGAACATGCCGTTGTCCGTGCTTCGCAAGTACTTTGACGACGCAGACCGCGAGGTGCGTCGGGCGTCCATGGAGACGGCGGGCAGGAAGTTCGCCAAGAACGCGGCGCGGCTGGACGGACTGTGGGACAGTCTGGTCAAGGTCCGCACGCGCATGGCCAAGAAGATGGGGTTCGCGTCGTACGCCGAGATGGGCGACTGTCAGATGGGCAGATATTCCTACGGCCGCGCGGAGATCAAGGCGTTCCGCGAAAGCATCAAAAAGGACGTCGTACCCGTCGTGGCGGCGCGGCGCAAGGAAGTGGCCGCGCGGCTGGGGTTGGGCGACATACGCTTATACGACAACGAGATCTGTTTTTCCAACGGCAATCCCGCGCCGGTGACGGACGCCAAAGGCATGTTCGCGGCGGCTAAAGCGATGTACCACGACATGGGCGAGGCCACGGGCGAATTCATCGACATGATGCTGGCGGCGGACGCGTTCGACGTGTTCGCGCGCAAAGGCAAATGGGGCGGGGGATACTGCACGTCCATAGACGACTACGGCCAGCCCTTCATACTCGCCAATTTCAACGGTTCGAGCGGGGACGTGGACGTCCTCACGCACGAGGCGGGGCACGCGCTGGCGTTCTACGAGATGTTCAGGAACAAGCGCGATTACGAGCTGAACCTCGGTACGATGTCGGTGGCGGAGATACACTCCATGGCGATGGAGTTCCTCGCGTGGCCGTACATGGACGCGTTCTTCGGCGACCGCGCGGACGACTACCGCTACATGCACCTGCTGTCATCCATGACATTCCTGCCGTACGGCACCATGGTCGACGAGTTCCAGGAAGCGTGCTACGACGCGCCCGACATGACCCCCGCGGAGCGCAACGCGCTGTGGCTGAAGCTCGAGGGCGATTACAGACCGTACATGACGACGGAAGGCATACCGTACTTCGAAAAAGGCACGCGCTGGCAGTACCAGATGCACATATACGAAAACCCCATGTATTACATCGATTACTGCCTGTCGCAGTCGGTCGCGCACCAATTCCTCGCGCTGTCCGCGCGCGATCGCAAGGCCGCTTTCGACAAATACGTCGCGCTGGTATCGCAGGCGGGAGAACTGCCCTTCGGCGAGCTGGTGGAGAGCGTGGGGCTCAAAGACCCCCTCAAGGCGGGCGTGCTCGCGGAGAGCACCCGCGCCGTGAACGACCTGCTCGACGGCACGATCGGGTGACGCGCCCGCGGCAAACGCCCGCAAGTGTATCAAAAAACGCGATACGTATCGCAAAAAACGCGACATTTGCGGCCGTACGGCCATAAGCGCGCGTTAAAATAGAGCAAACGAAACGAACGCGCGGCCACGCCCGCGCAGCCCGTCGCGCCCGTAGCCGCGGGCATATAAGGGAGAAGAGCATGGAAATAGTATTCATAGTGGTTTTCGCGCTGTCATTCATCGTCGTCATAGTGTCGTCCATCGTGCAACTGATACGCGGTATCACGCGATCCAAACACCGCGACGCACCGCCGCCTCAACCGCGTACATACCGATATCGCCGTCATGACATCGACCCCTTCGACCACACCCCGCCGCCCGACCCCTTCGAGGACTTTGCGAGCACCACTGCGCCGCCCGTCGCTCCCGCGGCGCCCGCCTCGCCCGTCCGTCCCTCCAACTGCCCGCACTGCGGCGGCGCGCTGGAAGAGGATTCCAAATTCTGCCCCTACTGCGGACACAAGCTGTAATGTTGCGCACCGCTAACGCTGCCCTGCCGCCGAATAAAAACGCGGGCGTTTTTATTCGGCTGGGCTGCGCAACGCCGTTTCCGCATCTGCGGGATCTTTTTCGCGCCTCGGCGCGAAATTCCCCTTGACGCCATGAGGCAGTCTGCGGGGTCGTCGCCCTTCGGGCGTACGAATTTCGCACCGACTCATCGAAAAATCTCGCCGCAGCTGCTGCTTCCCGCGCTCTCCGCGGCTTTTAACGAGTTTTCATATTGAGAAGTTCCACGGAGCGGACAGGGGAGCAGACCGCGAATATTTGGCTTCCCGCGCTCTCCGCGGCTTTTAACGAGTTTTCATATTGAGAAGTTCCACGGAGCGGACAGGGGAGCAGACCGCGAATATTTGGCTTTCGTTGCTCTCCGCGGCTTTTAACGAGTTTTCATATTGAGGAGTTCCACGGAACCGATAATTACCGTATTTTTTACCGATCGATAAAAAGTTGAACGCAAACTAAGGCAATGGCGGGCAACGAAAGGAGCAGATGTGCGTAGATTTTGCGGAGATGCGCCGCGTTCTTTTGAGCGAGCGGGCGCGCATAAAATGCACGCGCGTCCGCTCGCGGCGTCGCCGACTAAGTGACCTTGCGGCGACCAAAAAACGCGGCGCAGAACGCAAAAGATGCGTGCAGATGCGTCGCTTTGATGCGCACGCCTTTGGCGAGCGTTAGCGGTGCGCAACAAATAGAGGAAGCGAAGGATGGCTTTGCCGACTGAGCGACCTTTTAAAAGTCGCGGAGCGGCTACGAGCGGAGCGACTGCGAAAGTCCAAGAAAACGATGCAGAGCGGCGGCACGCTTACGCACGCCGCCGTGAACATCGTTGTCTTGAATATAAAACCCTAAGCGCGGAGCGGCTCTCCGCGCTTCCTTTGGCGTTCGGGCTTGACCGCAATATATGCGCGGAAGCGCATATATTGCAGGTCAACAACCGGCCCGACACGTTAAAGTTATTGACACATTTCCCGTTTTAAGATATACTGACGCCATGGAAGAGACCGTTATGATCGGGATGAGCGGCGGGGTGGACTCCGCCGTGGCGGCGTTGCTGTTGAAGGAGTCGGGCTACGAGGTGGTCGGGCTTTTCATGCACAACTGGGAAGAGGAAGAGGGGGGCGCATGCACGTCCGCCGAGGACTGGAAAGACGCGATGAGCGTGGCTTCGCGGCTGGGCATACGCATATATTCCGTCAATTTCGCGCGCGAGTACATGGAGCGCGTTTTTTCCTATTTCCTGGACGAGTACGCCGCGGGGCGCACGCCCAATCCCGACGTGCTGTGCAATCGGGAGATCAAGTTCGACGCGTTCTCGCGCTATGCGGCAGAGCTGGGCGGCAAGTACGTCGCCACGGGGCATTACTGCGGCATAACGCACACGGCGGGGGAGGGGCATGAAACGCGGCTATTACGCGCGGCGGACTCCGCCAAGGACCAGACGTACTTTCTCAATCAGGTCCGCACCGAGCAGCTCGAGAACGTGATGTTCCCGCTCGCGCACATGACCAAGCCCGAGGTGCGCGCCCTTGCCGAGCGGTACGGGCTGGACGCGGTGGCAAAGAAAAAGGACTCCACGGGCATCTGCTTCATCGGCGAGCGCAAGTTCAAGCGCTTTCTCATGGAATACCTGCCCGCGCGTCCGGGCGACATTGTGGACACGTCGGGCAACGTGGTGGGCAGACACGACGGGCTGATGTATTACACGCTCGGCCAGCGGCGCGGCCTGGGCATAGGCGGCATGAAGGACCACGACTCCGCGCGTTGGTTCGTCGTGGAAAAGGACCTGAAAAACAACCGCCTGGTCGTGTCCTGCGGCGAGGACGACGTGCTCTATACCCGCGCTCTCACCGCCGTGTCCCTCAATTTCATAGGCGCGCCTCCCCCCGCCGAGTTCGACTGCACCGCCAAAACGCGCTATCGCCAGCCCGACACGCCCTGCCACGTCAGCATCTCCGACGGCGTCGCTCACGTTCTTTTCGACCTACCCCGCCGCGCCGTCACCCCCGGCCAATACGTCGTTTTTTATGACGGAGAAAGGTGCTTAGGAGGAGGCGTGATCAGTGTTGCGCACCGCTAACGCTGCCCTGCCGCCAAACAAAAACGCCCGCGTTTTTATTTGGCTGGGCTGCGCAACGCCGTTTCCGCATCTGCGGGATCTTTTTCGCGCCTCGGCGCGAAATTCCCCTTGACGCCATGAGGCAGTCTGCGGGGTCGTCGCCCTACGGGCGTACGAATTTCGCACCGATCCATCGAAAAATCTCGCCGCAGCTGCTGCTTCCCGCGCTCTCCGCGGCTTTCCACAAGTGATAAACTTGAGTAGTTCCACGTAACCGATACGGTCACGTTTTATGCCTTATGTAAGCGAACCCCCTTCGTGGGTGAAGCGTAACATAAGGCTCACTGCGGAAGTCGGCGTGTGCTCTGCCGCGCCGACGACCTTTTAAAAGTCGCGGAGCGGCCGCGAGCGGAGCGACTCCGAAAGTCCAAGAAAACATCACAGAGCAAACGCGGAGCGTTTGCGAATGATGTTGTCTTGAATATAAAGACCCAAGCGCGGAGCGGCTCTCCGCGCTTCCGTTGGCGTTCGGGCTTTGCCGAAACATACACGCGGGAGCGTGTATGTTGGAGGCAAACAACCGGCCCGAAATCTTAGCGGTGCGCTATGTTAATACGCGGTGCATAACTTGTGCATAACTTCAATTATACTGACGAAACGGGCGATCGGGGAATAAAAGAACGAGGGGACGGGAAAGGGATTGTGCACAAGGGAAAGGGACGGAAAGTGCATCGTTTCTTAAATGTCGGTGGATAACTTTTTACAACATCGTGAGAGGGGAGAGGGAGAAAAACACAACATATTGTGCTTTCGGGCGGTTATCCACAAATCCACACCCTCTATTACTTTTTATTATTATAAAAATCCGAATAAATGAGAATAAATGACTATGTGCAAAAAGATCGATTACAAAGAGCTGTACGAAGTGCTGGAAGCGTATAACGCCAAGGTCAACCTGACCGCGATAGAGGGTTACGAGAACTATATGGTGAAGCATATAGAAGACAGTAAGCTGGGACTGCCGTACATAAGCGGCAGGGTGCTGGACATCGGCAGCGGCGCGGGGTTCCCCGGGCTGGTCATCAAGAACGAAAAGCCGGAGTGCGACGTGACGCTCATCGACAGCGTGCGGAAGAAGGTGGATTATCTGAAGCACGTGATAGAGCGGTTCGGGCTGGAGGGCATACGCGCGGTGCATACGCGCATCGAGGACTTTCCCGAGCGTGAGGCGTTCGATACGGTGACGGCGCGCGCCGTGGCGAGGCTGGTCACGCTGGCGGAGTACGCGCTGCCCTTCGTACGAAAAGGCGGGGCGTTCGTCGCGTACAAGACGCCGGACGACGCCGAGCTGAAGGAGGCGGAACGCGCGATCGGACTGCTGGGCGGGAGAGTGGAAACAGTGAAGGATCTGACGCCCGGGGACATGTCCAGACGCCTGATCGTCATACGCAAGGTACGGAACACGCCCGCGGGTTATCCGCGTCGCATGAACAAGCCCAGGACTTCGCCTCTGACGTGACGGGCGTTAAACGGGCGTTTAATGCGCAGCCCGCTTTCGGCGCGGTTTTACTTGACATTATATGTCATTGATGGTAATATTAAAGAGGATAAGGAGTGAAGAAAAATGACCGACAGACAGAGAAATATAATAATAAACGCCATTAAGATGGGCGGCGTGTTCGTGAGTTGCGGTACGGGCGACAAGGTCAACATCATGAACACGCGTTGGGGCACTATCGGCCGTATGTGGAACCGCGACGTGTTCGTGCTTCCCGTGCGTAAGAAAAAGTATTCGCACGAGCTGATATCCAAAAACATGAGCTTCGTCGTCAACATCCCCACCAACGAGATGTCCAGCCAGCTCCTGCGTTGCTCCAACATGTCCGGGCGCGAGTACGACAAGTTCAAGGAGTTCGGGTTCGTACCCGTCCCCGCGAAGATCGTCAAGTCCGTGGGCATCGCCGAATGCCCCGTGCAGCTGGAGTGCAAGGTGGTCTACGCCGCCGACATGCATGCGAGCAAGCTCAATCCCACCATCGCGCGGGATATGTACGTGGGTCGCGAGTACCACACGCTCTTCTTCGGCGAGATCGTGCGCAGCTCCTTCGACAAGCCCAAAAAACCCGTTATCTGAATCTCCGCGCACCCTTCGGGGTGCGCTTCTTTTTTACCGCGTTTCCCGCTCCCGCATGCTTTCCGCGTCATATCGCGCGGAAAACGGATCTCTTGAAAAAAAATTTATAAATTTTCGCACGTTTTACGGTAATGTGGACACACTGTTATCCACATTACCGTTTTATTATAATGGAACAAATATTCTATTATACCGTGGAGGCGCGAATTGAAAGAAAAAAGAACGAAAGCGGCGAAAAAAGCGACGGGCGGCATGCGTCAGCTCGATATGTTCTCCGAACTTTTCGGGCGGGACGACCGTTCGGAGTCGAATGAAAACGGCGAGCAGACAGAGAACAGGAATATCGCGGACGGTGCCGCATGCGGCGCGGAGGATGGCGGAAGAGAAAAAACGACGAAAGGGATGAAAGAAAACACGGAAGTATCCGTCACGGCCGACAGGTCGTCGGAGAGCGGGATCGTATATGCGGACGGATCGGAGTTCATCACGCTCAAAGCGATGTTCTTATATAACGGCATGCCCGTGATATTGCCGGACGATCCCTATCTCGGCATAAAGAACGGCACGGAGCAACACGCGGTGGGCGAAGTCGATCTGCCCGGATTGCTCGGATCGCTGGGCATTAATCCGACGTCGCTCGTGCGGTGCGTGTTGACGTTGGAAGATTCGGACGGAGTTTCGCATAATCCGAAGTTCATCGTGAAAAGTTATCCGAAAACGGGATTTTCTCGTACGGTCAGTCCCGTACACGGAAATTACGAGATACCGTTGGGCGAGATATACGCGGCGACGGGCAACGCGGGGTTCCTGCTCTCTCCCGTGAGCGGATCTACCGATACGGACAAGTTCGCGGCCACCCGTAGCGTCATGATAGAATACGAGAAAGCAAGGGCAGTGCGGTTGATCGTGTCCGAGCCGCCCGCGCGTACGGCATATGGGGACGGCGAGAGATTCGACGAAAAAGGGATGGTGATAAATGTCGAATACTCGGACGGCACGGTAAGGGAGACGGAGGACTATTCCGTGGATAAAGAGGTGCTCTCGCTCGGCGATACCCGGGTGACCGTATCCTACGAAGGAGTAACGACGACGCAAGAGATAACGGTATACGAGGGCATGTCGAGCTATGACGAAACGGGCAGATACGGCGCTTTCGAAAATTTCCGTACGAGCGCGGGCGACGCCGCGCTTAATTTGCACGACGGGCATTTCATTCTCAAAAAACGGCTGTTCTCTCTGCCCGGCGCGAGGCTGCCGCTTTCGCTTACGTTGGTATACAACGACCGCAGAAGAGGAGAGACAGATAGCCTTTCCGGGCTGCGCGGCTGGAAGCTGGACGCGGAACGATACGTATACGGGCTCGGAAATGCGTATATATATGTGGACGAGAACTTCGCGCGGCATACGTTCGCGCCGTCCGGGACGTTCGGCGGACGGAAAGTCTATTGCGATCGGAGCGGAACGGGACTGCTGATGTATGAAGAAGCCGATCGTCTGCGCATAACGGACGATAAAGGCACGTCGCTCGTGTTTTCGCTCTACGGCGGATATCATCGTCTGACCGAAATAACGGACGAGAAAGGAGACGTCGCGGTCACGGCGAAGTTCGGTTATGAAGGCGACAGGCTCGTCTCCGTCACGGACGGCGAGGGAAGAACGGCGAAGATAAAGCGTACGGCTTCGAGCATATCCGTCCTTCGCCCGGACGGCAAAACGATCGAGATAGGTCTGTCGGGCGCGGACGTGACCGAGATAAAGGACGCCGACGGCGGTATCTCGCCGTATACGTATTCGGACGGTATGCTCGTTTCGGCGGGCAGACTGTACGAGCCCTCTTTGTCGTTCGGATATTCCGAAGGGCGGGTGACGAGCGCTTTTCTCTCCGTTTACGGCAGACGGACGCATACCGTTCGGGATATAAGCGGCATAAGCGCGGAGTATGCGGGGCGGTATACCCGCGTGGCAAGATACGGATACGGCAGGACCACGCCTTATAAAACGGAGATATACGCTTTCGCGGATGACGGGAAATTCATCGCGAACTACGAGGACTCGGACGACGCGCCTGGCGTGCGTTTCGTGTCCGCCGATCGGTATAACGCCTATCTGACGGTGCTCGGGGAAGGCGGAAAGAAAGTGACGGTGGACGGCTCGGAGCGCCGTACGGTCGATCTCTCGTCGCCTTCCGTCACGATATTCGAGTCGGACGAGTTTTCGGCGGACGTATCGCCGGGCGAAAGGCTGGTCGTCACGGCGGAAGTGCGGATAACGGACGTAACGCGGCGCGAGGAGGGCGCGATCGCATCGTTCGGAGTTACGGGAGACGCGGAGTCGCCCGCGCTGTACGCCGATCTCGGCTTCGACGGCCGACAGATACTTTCCGCGAGTATCGACGCGCCGCTCACGGGCAAATACCGTCTGTTGTTTTTCCTGTCCGGCTGGACGGGCAGGGCGGAATTCCGCGATATACGTATATCCGCCTGCCCCGCAAAGGGCGTAACGGACGCCGTCGCCGCAAAAACGGGCGGGCGAGCCGTGACCGAATATCTGCCGAACGGGACGAGAACGTGGTACGCGCTCACCGACTGCCGCGAGGACGGCAGACGTCTGACCGTCACGGGCGCGGATCTGCGCAGAACGCAAGAACACGGAGCGTCCGGGTCGGGCGAGCGCGTGTTCTGGACGGACGATCTGACGTGCGCGCACGTCGTCCCCGCATCCGCGCGTATCGGCTGGGACGTTTCGGACGAGACATACGATCCCGCGGAGCTGCTCTGTGCGTCCGTGACTTACCGCGGCAGCGAAAAGACGTTCGTCTACGCGAGCGGCGGGGACGCATCCGGCAGGACGTTCACCGTAAACAGACAGTCGGGCGAAACTTCCGCGCCTTGCCGTTACGTCGTCGACGATAAAGGTAAGATCCTTTCCCGCACGTTCGCGTCCGGCGCGGAGGAAACGGTGACATACGACGCTTACGGCAACGAGACCGGGCGCATGCTCGCCGCGGAGGGCGAGTCCGTCTTTACGGGCACCGAACGCTCTTCGGACGGAGGGAGATACGTCGTCGCGCATACCGAACATGCGGACGGGAAACGGATCGTATATAAAGAGGCGTGGGACGCGTCGTCCGGGACGCTCGAATATATCGAGGGTCCGTCCGGAGAGCGGACGGAATATGAATATGACGATTTCGGCCGCCCCGTCGAAGTGCGCTCTTCCTCGCTCCCGGATAAAAACACGCTGACTTATTCTCTCCGGCTGCCCGCGAGCGCGGGGCATAACGGCGGCACGTATGCGTTCGAATACGACGACTATTGCGACGTGACCGCTCTGCGTTCGGGGAACATCGTCCTCACGGAAAGGGCGCGTTCCCGTTCGCCGCTGCAAAACACCGAGGAAAAGACCGCGTACGGCGGCACCGTACGCAAGACGACGGATGCGTACGGCCGCGAGATAAAACGGGAATACCGCGAAGCGGGCGGGGAGTATACCGCGCTCGCGGAATACACGTACGGGCAGGGCGGCGCGGGAAGGCTGCTATACGTGACCGACCGCACTTACGCGTCTCCCGTAACGTTCACGTATTCTTACGACGATGACGGGCGGCTCGCGTCGCTGTCGGGGAACGGGACGCGCGTCGGATACGATCGCGACGGCGCGGGAAGAGTATTCGTCGAGAAGTACACCACGCCCTGCCACGATTACGAAGTCGAATACGGGTACGACGTCGCGGACGCGTTCACGGGCGACAGGATAAAGACCGCGCTCGTAACGGGAGCGGCGTTCGACCACACCGAGGACGCTTACGACGCGCTCGGAAGACGGAGCGGGCGCAGATCGGTCTACGCGAGCTTCGACGACCGTTATGCCTGCACGGAGAGCATGACGTACGCCGCGGGCGTAGGTGCGAACTCCGCGACTTTCCGTCCCTCGTCCCTCACGGTACGCGTGGAGTCGCCCACCGAGCATCACGAAGAGACGGAGACGTATTCTTACGACGGCTGCGGCAGGATATCCGAAGCGGTGCGCGGCGGAAAACATACGCGCTACGCCTACGACGTGCTCGGGCGGCTCGTCCGCGAGGACAACGAAGCGCTGGGCAGAACGCGAACGTTCGCCTATGACGCGGGCGGGAACATAACGAGCGTGCGCGAGACCGCTTATACGACGGGTGACGTGCCGTCCGACGCCGCGACGACGACGTATGAATATGAACAAGGGACGGACGTATTGACGAGATACGGCGGACGCGACATCGTATACTCGGGCGGACTGCCCGTCACGTATAACGGAGCGTCGCTGAAGTGGACGCGCTGCGGACTGCTCGCGTCCTACGGCAGCACGCACTTCGAATACGGCGCGGACGGACTGCGCACACACAAACGCAAAGGCGCCGCCGCGACGGAATACACGTACGTCGGCGGGGAGATACTCTGCGAAAAGCGCACGGCGTCCGGCAAGACGGCGCGGATGACGTTTCTCCGCAACCACACCGGCACGATCGGGTTCGTGCTCACGGACGGAGAGAACGTCAACGGCGTATACAGGTATATTCGCAACATGCGCGGGGACGTCGTCGCCATATACGGCAGCGACGGTTCCGTGCGCGCGAGATACGAATACGACGCGTGGGGCAACCATACCGTTACGGAAGACATAGGCGGTATAGGGACGCTCAACCCCCTGCGGTACCGCGGGTATTACTACGACACGGAGACCGGGCTGTACTACCTCAAAGCGAGGTATTACGACCCCCGCACGGGCAGGTTCATAAGCGCGGACGACCCGGCATACATGGAACCGGGCGTCGTAAACGGGCTGAACTTATACGCGTATTGCCTCAACGATCCGATAAGCTATACGGACCCGGAAGGGAACTTACTGTGGTTCATAGCCGTAGCCGCGGCGGGGTTCGCCTTATCGTTCGGTACGTCCGCCGCCACGCAATACCTGGCGAACGACGGCGAGATCGACTGGACGACCGCTCTTATAGACGGCGCGTTCGGAGCGGTGTCGAGCCTGCTGGGTACGATCGAATTTAAACTGTATATTGATGTACTTATAGATATTGGCCTTACATTCATAAACAACTTAATAACTACGGGTATAAACAACGATTGGCAGTTTACGGTAAACGATTGGATGTCGATAGGAATAAATACGGGGCTATCCGGTGCGTCGTCTTTTATATCAGAAAAGATATTTCCTAATATGAATCCGTATAAGACCGCTGCTTCAAAGGCGCTTCAAAAAACGTTGAGGACGGAGACGTTCGATACGATCGGCGA
>ERZ1106930.125-NODE-125-length-29933-cov-645.102483_pt1 | contig 29933 bp, 32 predicted proteins | sample MGYA00403663_ERZ1106930 | MGnify/ENA primary metagenome ERZ1106930 (study PRJEB35170, sample SAMEA104062438) | human gut metagenome | biome: human gut; feature: human-associated habitat; material: faeces | place: Denmark | collected 2012-06-26 ... | reverse complement strand
GGCAGCGAATCATATTTTGAGCTTTGCAGAGAAAAAGGAGATCTTATGCGGGGGAGATGGTTTACGGTGATGGGGGCTCTGGCATTATCGCTGGTTTTGCTGGCCGTGCCGCAGCTTATGGACAAAGGTTTATTGTTTGACGGGGCGCAGAGCTATACTTTTTATTCACAGAGCGAAAGTTCGCAGGCGCAGATCATATTGGCAGACGCATCCGAAGCGCTTGCCGTGAAATGGAGCATCGCTTCCCTGACAGGCGAGAGCGCGCGGTATGAAAGCGCGGAGGAAGCGTTTGCACAGGCGGAAAAGTATCGGGCGGAGCTTTTGATCGTGCGCACTGTTCAGGATGTAACGGATTACTATTATTATTCGCCGTGTTTGAGCGGCGGGGTCGATTTGGAAGGAAAACGTATCAATCTGCATATTGCGGTGCGCGGATCGTCCGCCAATATCGGTTCGCCTCTTATTTTCGGAGGATATTGATAAAAAAATTTTTTCAGAAATTTTCTGCAATCGATGTATAAAGATCGGAAAAGAGTCAAAAATTCAAATATCAAAATTATTTCGGAGGCAATCATGCAAGAAAAGAAGCAGGGCGAATCGTCGCCCGTAAAAATCAAACGCAGGAATCTTTACTATGTGCTCGTGTCGGCGTGCGCCCTGATCGTGGCGGCGGCGATCGTGCTGACGGTCGTATTTGCAACGCAGGGCTCTCCTGTTGATGACACATTGGATCCGGGACTGGAACAGCCGGATGATCCCGATGACGGTGATGAAGATGTGGACGATTCGGACGAACCGGACGAGCCCAGCGACACGGAAGTTGTGTTCTCCATGCCCGTTTCCGACGGTACCGTGGCAACGACCTATACTTTCTGGTTCAACTCCACGCTGAATCGCTACAATCTGCACCAGGGCGTCGATTTTAAAGCGGATGCAGGCACGCAGGTTACGGCGGCGTATGCCGGAAAGATCGAAAGTGTGACCGATACGCTTTTGGAAGGCGGAAAGGTGGTCATCGATCACGGGAACGGACTGAAGACGGAGTATGCGTCGATCGACGTTTCTTCCTCTCTTAAAGTCGGCGATACGGTCAGCCAGGGCGACGTGATCGGGACGGTATCCGCCGCGGCGGATACGATGGGCAACGAATACAACGAAGGCCCGCACCTGCATTTCGGGGTTTTTGAAAACAACGAAAGCATTGATCCCGTAACGTATCTCGATCTTGATGAAAAATAAATCATTCTCCCTCCTTTCGGGCGGAACGGCTCAGCCGTTCCGCCCGATTTCCGCTCCAAGCGGAAAATTTTCAGTCATCGGCACAGCAGACGCTGCGCCGATGCCGCCCGATATCCGTGGAAGAACAAAATTCTGCTTTATTAACGTCGGATCGAAATTGAAACGGCGGAAAGCGGCGCTTGTAAAAACAGGAGCGGAACCGACGTCGGTAGGTGGCAGAAGAGGGTATATCTGCATCGGAATGCAAGTTTTTGCCGAAAAACAGGACAGGCGGGGCGCATTTTTTTCTAAACGGAAAAATGCGCCCCGCGGAAACATAAAAAACTCTGTACAAACGTGGGCAAATGTGTTAAAATAAAAGAAAATAAACGGGTGAAAACGGGAAAATGCACGAAGGACACAGGGAACGCATGTATGGACGGCTGTACGAACACGGTGAGTCGTTTACGGATTGTGAGCTGCTGGAAACGTTGTTGTATAACTTCATCACGCGCAAGAATACGAATCCGATCGCACATCGGTTGCTGGACTGCTTCGGGGATATGTACGGAGTATTTCATGCGACGCCGCGCATGCTGAGTCTTGTTTCGGGGATCGGCAAAAAGACGGCGGAGCAGTTGTATTTGCTGGGGAATATCTTTCGGAAAGTGAGCGATAGCGCACAGACGTTCACGCGGCTTTACAATTACGGGGAAGTGGCGGATTTTATCGGGAGCCGTTTTGAAGGGCTTACCTATGAGAGGCTGGACTTATACATGACGGATTCCGAAAACGTGCTGATCTGTACCAAGAGCGTTACGTGTGCAGACGGTTCCAAGGTGGATATAGACGATAATTTATTGAGCTGTATTCTGACGGAAGTACAGCCTGTAAGCCTGATCGTGGCGCACAATCATCCGAGCGGGGATTGCAATCCTTCGAAAGAAGATGACGCGGCATTGGAGCGGATCGGAAAGGTATGCCGAATGCATGGCGTATTTTTGCGGGAAAGCGCGATCTATACCAAAGAGGGTACATACAGTTATTATTTACAAAACCGCATAGAGAAATTTCGCTGATGCGGTGAACAGTGCGACAAGAGATACAGAGTCTGCAAAGAGCAGGCAAAAACAGACATTCAGGAGTTAACGACGATGAAAGAAGTGAGAACAAGGTTTGCGCCGAGCCCTACGGGGTACATGCACATCGGAAATTTGCGCACGGCGCTGTACGGATACCTGTACGCGAAGAAACAGGGCGGAAAATTTATTCTGCGGCTGGAAGACACGGACAGCAAACGTTATGTGGAAGATGCCGTACAGATCATATACGACACCCTCAAAGACGCGGGGATCCGTTATGACGAAGGTCCGGATATCGGGGGCGATTACGGCCCTTATATTCAGAGCGAGCGGGCGGCGATTTATAAAGAATACGCGAAAAAATTAGTGGAATTGGGCGGGGCGTATTATTGTTTTTGTGACAAAGAGCGTCTGGAAAGCCTGAAAGACGAAAACGGTGTGGGAAGGTATGACAAGCATTGCCTGCATCTTTCCAAAGAGGAAATCGAAGAAAAGCTGGCGGCGGGCGTACCGTACGTGATCCGTCAGAACGTTCCGGAAGAGGGGAGCGGCACGTATGAAGATATGGTGTACGGCACGGTAACGGTGGACTTCAAAGAGATCGAAGACGGAATCTTATTGAAGAGCGACGGGATGCCCACGTACAACTTTGCGAACGTGATCGACGATCACCTGATGGGGATCACGCACGTGATCCGCGGCAGCGAATACCTTTCAAGCACGCCGAAATACAACCTGATGTACGATGCGTTCGGCTGGGAGCGCCCTGTGTACATTCATTTGCCGCCCATCATGAAAAATGCGCACGAAAAACTTTCCAAGCGCAACGGCGACGCGAGTTATCAGGATCTTGTCAATAAGGGATACATCAAGGAAGCGATCATCAATTATATAGCGCTGTTGGGCTGGAGCCCGAAGAGCAATCAGGAAAAAATGAGCCTGCAGGAACTGGAAGAGAACTTCTCCCTTTCCGGACTGAACAAGAGCCCCGCGATCTTTGACGAACCCAAATTGCGCTGGCTTTCGGGCGAGTATATCCGCGAGATGAGCGATGAAAAGTTCGCGGCGCTGGCGATGCCGTTTTTGAAAAAGAGCAAGGCGTACGGCAAATATTCGGACGAAAAACTATTAAAGATCCTCAAGCCGCGCGTGGAAGTTCTGGAAGATATTCCTTCCAAGATCGACTTTTTGGAAGAGTATGAGAAATTTGATCCGGCGCTGTATTTCAATAAAAAGATGAAATCGGATGCGGAAGTGGCAAAGACGGTTTTGCCTGCGGCGGAGAAAGTGCTTTCTCAGATGCAGAACTATGAAAATTCGGCGCTGTATGCGGCGTTGGTGGAATTGGCGCAGAGCCTCGGCATGAAAAACGGGCAAGTGCTCTGGTGCGTGCGCGTGGCGCTGACGGGCAAGGAGAACACGCCCGGCGGGGCGAGCGAGATGGCGGAGCTTCTGGGCAAGGAGCGCTGTCTGGAACGTCTGGAAAAGGCGCAGGCGTTTCTCAACGAATGACGCGCCCTTCCGAAGATCGGCACGGCGCCGACGGAACGCATGCCGATGTTGCCCCGACGCAGGGCGAAAAGACGAATAAGGGCGACCGCTTTTCAAAAATCATGACGGCGGTCGGGTTCATGAACTGGCTGCGGCTGATCGCGCTGGGGATCCTGGCGGTATCCTGTGTTGCGGTGGCCGTACCGTTGGTGAGTCAAGGATTTACGCCGGCACTTCTGACTGTACCGACGGCGCTGGTGCTGTTGCTTTCCATGTGCATCAAGATCTTTGTGATGCGTTCGTTCCGTCAGAAGATTGCCTGGTATGTGATCGACAGCATTTTTTTGGCTCTGTTTACGGTGTTTTCGGGCTGGAACGATGAATCCATTGTCAGCAGCAATTCTTACAGTTATCTGAGCTACCTTTGCTATCTGAGTATTTTTACGGAATTTTATCTTTCGGCACCTTCTTTGCGCGATTCGGGCATCATGTTTGTCTGCAACCTTGTCATCTACACGGTCATATACGGCGTAGGGGCGGGGATCAACCATGAATTTGCAACGGCATTCGACATTACGTCGCGGTATTTTGTGGCGCTGATCGTGTTGACGCTGCACTTCATTATGTTCGGATTTGCGATGACCGTATCGCGAAAAAACAGACAAATCGAAGAAAATATGCGCGAATTGGAGGAAAGCCGCAACGAGCTTTTGCGCGCATATGATAAACTGGAAGAAGCGACGCTGATCGAAGAGCGGAACCGTATTTCCAAAGAGATCCATGATACGGCAGGGCATTCTCTGACGACGGTGATCATGCAGACGGAAGCGGCAAAACTGCTGGTGGATAAAGATCCGGAAGAGGCGAAAAGGCGTATTTCGGCGGCGAATCTGCAGGCAAAGACTTGCCTGGAGCAGATGCGGATGTCGGTACATCTCTTATCGGGTCGGCACGAAAACACGACGCTCAAAGAGTATCTGGAAGGAATTCTGGAGGAGACGGCGGACGGAACGGGGCTGACCATCCGCAGCAAGATCGACGATATAGAACTGAACGACGAAGCGGAGAGGTTTCTTGCAAACACGCTCCGCGAAGGGATCGCGAACGGGATACGTCACGGCAAGAGTACGGCATTTCTGTTCGAACTCAAAGATAAAGGGAATTATGTGGAATTTCTCTTATCGGACAACGGCACGGGAGCGGACATGAAAACCTTTAAAGAGGGCTTCGGGCTTTCGGGTATGCGTGCCAAGGCGGAATCTCTGGGCGGGATGATTCATTTTTCAAGCGAAAAAGACGAAGGTTTTGAAATTCTTCTGAGCTTGCCGTCGAGTGTGAAACGACAGGAGGGGAAACATGAAGATAAAAGTAATGATCGTGGATGATCAGGTGATCTTGTCGGAAGGGATACGGAGCGTTCTGGCAACTTCGGATGAACTGGATGTGGTCGGTGTGGCACACGACGGACAGGAAGCGCTGGACTTGATGGCGGCGGGCAACGTTCCCGATGTCGTATTGTTGGATATCCGTATGCCGGGCATGAACGGCGTCGTCGCAACGGGTGAGATCAAAAAACGGTATCCCGACGTGAAAGTCCTTGTGCTCACGACCTTTGACGACAGCGACTATATTCTCAGCGCGCTGAACAACGGGGCATGCGGGTATTTGCTCAAAGACATCGGCGCCACTGCGCTGATCGAGGCGATCCGCAACGCGTATGAAGGAGATACGATCCTTCCCGCAAAGATCGCGCGCAAGATCACCGATGCGGCAAAGATGGTAACGAGCGATCGGGAGATCAAGCTGCGCAGAACTTTCGGTTTTTCCGATCGGGAAGTGGAGATCGCGTTGATGATCTATGAAGGGTTCAACAACCGTCAGATCGCTTCGGCTTTGAATTTATCGGACGGCACCTCCCGCAATTACATCAGTGCGATCTATATGAAATTAGGCTGTGACGGCAGGGCGGATGCGATCGCAAAGATGAAAGCGGCGCTGGAAGGCTGAATCGGTTCGGTGAGAGAATATGGAAAAGAAAAAATATACCTGTGATTCCTGCGGCAGTGATCTCCGTATTTCGGAAGGCGGCGGGCGCGGCGTATGCCCTTATTGCGGCAGAACATACATATTGGAAGAAACAAAGGAGGGCGGCATACGCGGCATCCTTGCGCGCGTACAGGAGCGCGCAGGTGTTGTGGCGGCAAATTTCGGTTTGAACAGTCAGAGGGTTGCGGCCGATGCCTTCGGGTCGGACGGCAGCGAGGAAGAGCGGCGCCTGCTTTCTTCGGCAAGGACGGAAAACGGAGAGTTGGTCAGCTACCGCGGCACATCTTCGGGAGAAGCGGTGCGCGTACCCGATGAGATCACATCGGTGCGGCGCAAGGCTGCATATAAAAACAATCTGGTCGGACGCATATCTTTTGCACCCGGAATGAAAAGGATCGGCAAAAAGTCATTTTCCCGCTGTGCGCAGCTGATGCGCGTGAGCATGGAGGGCGTTTCGGAACTGGGTTCGAAAGCGTTTTATGGCTGTTCCGCTCTGTCGGAGATCACAATATGTTCTTTCATACCGAAAATCGGGCGAAAGGTCTTTGCCCGCTGTCCCCGTATCACTCGCGTGATCTTGCCGCGCAGTATGGAATCTTCCGTCGCAAAACTGTTCGGGCGTTTTGCAAAATTTCGTATCGAATTCATTTTCTTTGAAAATTAAAAAAATTCCGCGGCAAAAAATTGCCGCGGTTTTTTTATAGGGAAGATAAAAAAACTGCGGCTGCACTCGTATATTCGCACAGCGGTATTTTATTGCGGTAAACTTGTTTCGATTTTGCAGGACAGAATAAAAAGCGCGCGCAAAATTTGCGTGCGCTTTGCATGACAAACGATACTAAAACTACAGCACGATAAAAAAGATGATGCAAATCTGCGGAAAGGGTCGTAAAATTCAGATCGCTTTCCGCGGATGACCCATTGCAACGATTCGCCGTATTTTAGCAAAAAACGATCAGCTTTTATCGATCAGATCCTGAATCAAAAGTTTGATGTGGGCAATTTCCGTTTCACTCAGCCCGCGGACGTCAATAAGATCTTTTTCATCCAGATCCAAAAGATAGTCCGTGGATACGTTGAAAAATCTGGCTATTTTGATCAGCATTTCAATAGAGGGCTGAACGTTGTCGTTTTCCCAGTTGGATACGCACTGCTTGCTCACTCCCAAACGCTTTGCAAGATCTACCTGACTCATATTATAGGAGATACGCAATTTCTTTATTTTTTCATTCAACATATTAAACCGCTTTACCTATAAATTGACTATAAATACAATACTATTATATAAAAATAATTGACATTTTAAAAATACTATAGTATACTAAAAATAGTCAAAACGGAGGATATGGAATGAAAAAGTGTAGTAAATGCGGAACGATGGTATCGGATGATTGTACGTTTTGCCCTTCGTGCGGAGCCTTTATGGAAACTACGGCACAAGGGTACGGCAATGCGCAAAACGATTCACCTGCGCAGGGGCCGCAGTATGTGGTAGTGCAGGCACCGCAAGCGCCGCAAAAACCGATGAACGGGGTAGGGTTGGCTGGTATGATCATCGGTATCCTGTCTTACATATTTTGCTGGATACCTGTTTTTGATTTTATCTTGGGGCTGGTCGGCGTTATTCTGTCGGGCGTGGGATTAAGCCGAAAAGAGCGCTTCCGTTTAAATGGGTTTGCCGTGGCAGGGCTGGTTTTGAGTATTATCGGCCTGGTGATCGGGTTTATTATTATGATCGCGTTTTTTGTCGCGCTGGGCCAAACCACGTAAGAGAATTAAAAATTTTTCAGATATTTTTAAAAACAGGCATATTTATGCCTGTTTTTTCTGTTATAGTGAATACAGTCAGTTTTTTAAATGGAAGGTGAAAAATTTCGGATCGCAGAGCCGAATTTATCAAATGCAGAGGGGAGGGGGTTGCTTTTTCGTGCTTTGCGTGTTATACTTTTTTCTGGAAATGAGAAAAGAGGGATCACTGCCTGTCCGCACACACGGCGCGGTTTGGGGGGATGGCTGTTCCGCTCGACGAGGGTATTTTCGGTGTGTTCGGTATCGGGCAAGCCCGACTTCTGGCCGATCTCTTTGAGCATGGCCGTATGTTGCAGAGAGAACTTTCGTAAAAATCGGGAGGGTGCGGGAAGCAGTGCAAAAGTGATTTCCGTGCGGGTTAAGGCAGAGTATTTTTCGGACATAAACGGAGTTTTCTGAATTTAGCGGAGAGGGAAAGAGAAATGGTGTATCTTGAAAAGTTTGTTTTGCCGGATGAGGAACAGGAATACGCGATCGCGCAGGTGCGCCGTGCGGAGAACGGCGGAGCGCTGGGGTATCTGGAAAACGGATATCCGTGCATGTTGTTTCCGCAAAGGGGGCTTCAGGAGCTCGATTTTGACCCGATCACGATTTTTTACGGAGGAAACGGGAGCGGGAAAAGTACGCTTTTGAACGTGATTTCCGAAAAATTCCGTTTGTCGCGGAATGCTCCGTTCAACGGCGGAGAAATGTTTCCGCTATATATAAAGGAATGCGGGTTTCGGTTGGGATTTGACGACGAAGGGGAACTTTTTTCTGCCCTGCCGCACGGAAGCCGCGTGATCACGAGCGACGATGTTTTTGAATATATGCTCGCCGCGCGCACGCGCAATGAAGAAATTTCAGAAGATACGGAAAGCGCAAAAGAAGAATATGCGGCACTCAAATTCGGAGAAACGGTGCGCTTTTCGGGAATGCAGGATTATGAAGCGGCGAGGATGCAGCTTCTTGCGCGTCAGAAAAATTTATCGCGGCGGAAATTTTTGCACAGAGTCATCGGAAAACAGGTCCGTCTGCGCAGCAACGGGGAAACAGCGCTGCGTTTTTTTGAAGAGTCTCTGCGCGAAAATGCTTTGTATTGCCTGGATGAGCCGGAAAACAGCCTTTCGCCCAAATTGCAGCTGGAAATGAAAAAATTACTGGAAGATAAGGTGCGGCTGTACGGATGTCAGTTGATCCTGGCTACACATTCGCCCTTTTTGCTGTCCATGCGCGGTGCGAAAATTTACGATCTGGACAGCAATCCTGTTATGCCGAAAAAATGGTGGGAACTGGAAAATACGCGTACGTACTTCCAATTTTTTGACGAAAACAGACATCTGTTTTTGAAAAAATGAGAAAAGGGGAGCCTTCGGCGCAAGCATTGCTTGCGCCGAAGGCTCCGTATCCGGCGATAAGCCGATTCGAGCTTTTCCATTTGATATTTCGGGAAAAATATTTTTAAACCAACCGTGCGGGCGCAAATTTTTTGCGCCCGCACGGTTTTTGATTTTCGTCAAAGTTGCATCCGTTATGACGGCAATTTTTTAAGCACTGTTACAGGCTTACTTTTTAGCGGACATCATGTCGGCAGGTTTTTTTTCGGGTCAGAACGAGGAGCAATGCGCTCAGGCCGCAAATAAGCACCTGTGAGAGGGAAACGGAGATCCAGGTTCCGATGATCCCGACAAATTGCGGAAGGATCAGCAGAGAAAGAAGCAGAATGACCGGTTCGCCGTAGATCAGAAGGTAAGCAAACTTTACCTGTTCGGTTGCGTAAAAATAAGCGGTGGTAATGCGCGAAAAGCCTGCAAACAAAAGTCCGACCAGGAATATCGGCATAATTTCGGATACTTCCTGCGCGACGGCTTCGCTGGCTCCGAAGATCAGCGGAATTTTGTCGCGGAAGATCCAGATAATTGCACATAAAACAAACGCCGTGACCGCAGAAAAAATATAGGCATAAGTGCGTATCTTTTTTGCTTGCTGTTCTTTGTTTTCTCCGTACAGTTTACTGATCAAGGGCTGTGCTCCGTCGCTTACGCCCTGTAAGAGCAGGAGAACCACGCATGTTACGTAGCTGGCGGCGGCATAGCAAGTGACCGCGAAATCGGAAGCGATGGTAGCGGCGCTCTTATTGACCAGGATCAGTACAAGATTGGGCGAAAATGTCAGTCCGAAGGCTGAGATCCCGATTTTTAAAATCTTTCCCGTCATCGTCCAGGTTTCTTTCCCCGTTTTGAAATCGGGAGCCTGCTTTTTGATCAGAAGAAACAAGACACAGACGATCAACGTGATTGCTTGGCCGAGCACGGTCGCCAACGCGGCGCCCGCCATGCCCAGACCGATCGTCCAGACAAACGTCCAGTCCAGAGCGATGTTGGTGGCAAAACCGGCAACCATGGCGAGCATCGAGGTTACGGATCCCCCCATGTTTCGTATAAAGGGGACAAGCCCGGTCCCTAGGATCTGGAACAGAGATCCGTACGCGATAAACTGTATATACTCTTTGCTCATGCGCAGTACTTCGCCTTCCGCACCGAACAGGATCAGGATGTACGGCCCGCCCCATAAAAAGATGACCGTTATAAAAGCTGCAAACAGAAGCATTAAAATACCTGCTATACCGAAATAGCGGTATTTTTTTACGTGTTCGCCCGCTCCTTCGCTGATGGAGTACAAGATGGCGCCGCCCATGCCGAGCCCTGTCCCGATCGCTTGCTGCAATGCGGTCAGCGGATAGGCGATGTTGATGGCTGCCAGAGCATTGTCACCCAGGGCGTTGCCGACAAAAAATCCGTCTGCAATCGCATATACCCCGGAAAGTGCGAACGCCAGCATGGAGGGGATCACGTATCGGAAAAATTCACGCTTGTCCTGCATTGGATTCCGTCTCCTCTTTGCGTGCTTCTTCCCGAAAACAGGTGCTGTATTTTTCCGTGAAGGACAAAAGCGCCTGAGCCTCTTCCTTTTTCAGCCTTTTCCAGACACGCAGTTCCAGGTCGATCAGCCGATTCATGACAGGCCCGAATTTTTCTTTGCCCTTTGCATTGAAAAAAATATGTTTGTTCCGCTTGTCTGACTCAGAGCGTTCCAGAAAAATATAATCATGTTTTTGGAATTCGCGCAGAATACTGTGTACGGTCTGTTTGGGGATCGCCCACCGTATGACAATATCGCGTTGCGTGCAGGGCGACAGCCAGATAGAATACGCTGTCACCAGTTCATGATAGGAAATCCCTTGCTGTCTTGCCCATTCTCCGTACTGCGCTATGATCTCACACCAGAGTTCATCGTAACGCAATACTTCTTTGAGTACTTCCGCATCCGTACAGGTTTCGGCGGTTTTCCCTGTTTGTCCGTCCATATCGCTCCCTCAATTGAATAGAAATAGTATGAAATCGGACTAATTATAACAAAACAAACATAAGAAGTCAACCAAAAAACGCATAAACAATGTTTCGATAAAAATACCTGTGTTGCCTTGAAACAAAGAAACGTACGAGGCGATCGTTGCGGCAAAAAGGAAGCCATGATATGTACAGGATGGTGCCGCAGGGGAAGTTGGTATGTGCAAGGCGGTGCGGTGGGGGAAGTGGTATGCGCAAGGCGGTGCGGTGGGGATAAATTAGTTGCGCAGAGCAGCCCGCGAGGGCGCTGAAATTAAAATTCGCAGATACAGGTGTGCGATATGGAAAGAAAAATGGCAGGCCGTCGGCGCAAGTTCGCGCCGACAGCCTGCCGTTTCTGTAAGTTTTGTAAAATGGGAGTTATTCGGAAAAAGTAATGTCGATGTTCCCGAGGGAGGAAGTTACAGTGATCTGTTTGTCGCCGCCCTGGTAGGGATACAGATTGGTGTTGCCCATATCCCAAGTTACGTCGGCGCTGTAATCTTGTTGTGAACCCGAAAGTTTTGCGCTGATGTTTCCCATATCGGTTGAAAAATGAATGTCATTTGCGTCGATGATGCCTTCGGAAAGGTCAATGTCTCCGAGTTGGGAAGTAAATTGTGCGGAATCGGCGGTAAGCGTTCCGCTTAACCGAACGGAGCCAATGTCGGTTTCTGCTTGGAATGTTTGACATGTGATATTTTTCAGAAAAATTCCGCCCGCATCGGTTTGCAGAGATAAATCGGATGCGTTCATCTGTGAAATGCGGATCTCTCCGTTTTGTGTAATAAATTCCGCTTTGTTTTCCGCAGCAAAGTTTTCGGCGGAAATATTTCCGTTCTGTGTGCGGACGGAGAGTGTCTCCAATGACGTTTCAGGAAGTGTGACCGTGAGGGTCGGGGTCTTGAACTGCCAGTTGATCAGGATAAAGCGCGATTCTTCTTTGATACGCAAAACCCCGTTTTCTTCGGCGATATCTATCTTTGCCGTTGCTCCGGTCGCGCGGTCCTTGCAGACGGGATAGGATACCGAAACGGCCAGGGCTTCCCGATCGTATATGAGGCGGACATCCGCATTGTTGTAAGATATATCCAGCGAAGTGATCGGCTGCTTTGCCGTGTAGTTTTCTTGTTCGTATACAGCCGTGCTCAGTTCGCCGAAATTCCATCCGGCAAGGCTCATGCCTGTCAGAAACAGGATCAGACCCAGCAAAAGCAGGATCGTCCCGGCGATCGCAAAGGTCTTGCAGATTTTCTTTTTTAGCATGTTATGCCCTCCTTTTTTCACAGATCAGGCGCGTGGATGAAGTAAACATTTTGCCGCACGATTTAAAGATCCATTTTACACAGCGAAGAAACAGGGGAACAAGCAGAAATCCGATTCCTGCGGCTGCCAACCCGATCCCGATCTGCGCGAGAAATCCCGCGGTGAATCCGTAGATCAGTTGGACGATCAGAAAATACAGTGCCTGCACCGCTCCTGCCGCGATCAAGGCAAAAGCGGATACCAGCAGTGCAACGGCCGTAACGCCGAGTGCAAAGATCAGGATCAGCACGGGGATCCCTACACAGATAAATAAAATCGTTACCACGAAAAATCTGCCTGCGGTCAGGCCGCCGCTGCTCTGATAGGCAATTTTGGAGTATTCATTCTTTTCACAGGCAATCGCTACGGCCGCCTGTTCCGGGCTCCCGAAATTGTTTATGATGTCGGTTTCCGATTCTCCCCTGTCGGCGCGTTCGTTGAACAGCTCCGTATAATACTGTACGGCCGCTTCCTTTTCTTCGTGCGGTAGGGCAGAAAGTTTCTTTTTAAAACGCTTTAACCATTGCTTTTTTGTCATTTCTTTTCTCCCAGGCAAATAAATTCGTAAATTCTTTCAAATTCTCGTACGTCTTCGATAAACTCGCGGATCCGATCGATTCCCCGTTCTGTGATACGGTAATATTTTCGCAATCTGCCGTTGTATTCGCGACTCTGCGTCGTCACCGCTCCCGTGCTCTCCAGCCGCTTTAAAATCGGATACAGCGTCGATTCCGATATGGCAATGTACGGCGCTATGTCTGTGATAATCTTGTAGCCGTATGATTCGCCTTCCCGCAATACGGACAGCACACATACGTCCAAAAGTCCCTTTTTCAGTTGTGCGTCCAAAGGCTGTTCCTCCATACTTTTTTATACATAATACTATACATTACATAGTATTGTTTGTCAAGCGTTTGCATGAAAAAAACAAAAAAAGGTAAATCAATTTACCAACGTGCGGATTTCGCCGTACATTTGCAAAATTTTGATGCAAGCCTGTAAAGAGGAAGTCTTGGGGAGATGTTCGTTGATCGGTTTTACCGTAGGGCGGATTTCGCCGTACATATGCAAAATTTCGCTGCAAGCCTGTAAAGAGGAAGCACTTGGGGAGATGTGCGTTGATTGGTTTTGCCACGGGCGGATTTCGCCGTACATATGCAAAATTCCCCATGCAAGCCTGTAAAGAGGAAGCGCTTGGGGCGCCGAAAGCGGTAAAGAAAATAATCAAAAAATTCGAATTGTTGCGTACGAAACGAGCGAAGCCGAACCTTTCGGAAGATAAATCATGCAAGGCTCCTGCATGGCGGGGAAAAGAAGGGGGCGTCGGTCTGACAGAACGCGGGGAAGAGTTTGGTGCTTGTTGGGAGATATGCAAAGCGCCCGTCGGCACGATGCCGTGCCGACGGGCGCTTTAAAATTCAAAATTGAAATGGTTCAGCGGATGGAGTTGCTGTAATTGTAGATTTTTTCCAGCAATCCGTCGGAGATCACATTGCGGTACCTTCCCATGAACACGAAGATCTTGGTGAAGAACTCGCGGTTATCGCCGCCGATGCGGTAAGCAGGCAGGCGTTTGTTGTCGCCGTAGACTCTGGAAATAAAGAGGCGGTCAAACTCGTCTTTTTCGGCAGGCGTCAGGCTGCTGATAAAACCGTCGGGGATGAACCCTGCGTTGTAATAGTTAGCGCCCGGCTGAGCATAAGGCTGCTGATAGGTCTGCTGGTATGTGTTGCCGTAATAGGGCGGCGCCGACTGATACGGCTGTTGAGCCGCATAATCGGGTTGAGCCTGCGTTTGCTGTTGCGCGGCGTTTTCCTGTTCCGCGGCAAAATCCGCATACTGGCGGTTGAATTTTCCGTCGTATTTTGCCTGATTGAAATCGAAAGGTTTTTCTTCTTCCTGTTCCTGAACGGGTTGTGCTTCGTCGCGGATCGCACTGTCGTAGGAAGCCTCTTCCTGTTGCGCCTGTGACTTTGCAATATCATCGAAAGAAATCTGCGCGGCGTCTTCAAAAGCTTTGTTGGCGGTATCGGCGTCGGGATTGGATTCCTGCGCGTCGGGCTGAACGGTATCGGAAGCAGCTGTTTCCGCATTTGCGGTATCGGTAGCCGCGGCCTGTGCGTCAGCCGCTTGCACGGGCTGAACGGCAATTCCCGCGAAAGTCATCTGATTGTTTTCGTCGAAAACGAAAGCATTTTCAGCATTTTTCTTTTCGGCCGCAAGTTTTTTCCTGCGGGCATGGAGCACGCAGACGACGATCAGCCAATAGATAAACTGAGCGAGTGCAACGCCTGCGAATCCGAGCAGGCCGATCGTTTTGAACAGGGTGCCGAAAGACGAATAGATCCCGAACAGGACGCACGCCGCAATGGCGAGTACGAGCATGATGCAGGAACGGATCAGGTCGAAGGTGCTGGTGCGGCGGATCGCAAAAGCCAGAACGGCGAGCACAAGGTTGGCGAGCGCAGCCCATGCGAGGATCCGGAATACATAGACCGAGATCGCGGCGATCGTACCCGTACCGAGCGTGATATTGCCGAAAAGCTCGGCGAAAGTATATTCTCCGATGAAAGTATAATAGGAAAATACGAAAAATCCTGCAGCGAGAATTGCACCGAACAATTTCACGACGCCTTTGCCCTTGTAAGTTGCGATGGATAATACGGCAAGAGCCACGAGCCCGAGCGCCATGGAAAGGCTTACCGAATTGAGGGCGAGGTACGTTTTCTGGCTGTAGAATATTTCGGAAGCGGTCAGATCGAAATCGCGGATGAGTGCGCAGACGATCAATGCCGTAACAGCGACGGCAACGACCGTTTTAATAAAATTGAGGGCAGCAGCCGCATTTCTTTTGGTAAAGAAAGAAGCGATCGTGCAAACGAGCAGGACGGCATACATGCCTACTGCGGCATATATGGCGATTTTCGAGAAATTCGAACCGATAAACTCATTTTTGAACACATTCAAAATCTGCGTGAACAGGCTGGTTTCGTAAGAAATGAGATCGGGCACGAACAGGAACACCACAAATCCTGCAAATATGATCAGGGAAAGGACAACCTGTAAGATTTTCCCTTGTTTTGCGGCGGGTTTCTTTTCTGCCAAAGCATTGCTTGTCATAGTATTTACCCCATTATTTTTGATTTTGTGGAAGGTAAAATTCCTGCGCTATGCAGGAAAGAACCTATAATTCCACAACTTAATTTTACTATATATGGACGGAAGTGTCAAGTATAAAATAAAAAAGTTATTTTATCACTTTCAAAAATTTTGGGCGCAGGAGAGGGCGGAAAGAGCGGGAATCGGAGGGGCCGGGCGTCGATACCCTTGCGGCGCAGGAGAGGACGGAAAGAGCGGGGATGGGGGAATGAGAGGTATAGGAACAGGATGTGTAAAACGGGCAAAAATTTGCGCAAAGGAGCAGGGGAAGGAAAAAAATCATTGATATTTCTGTAGTTTTGCGTTATAATAGAACGCGACAGACGGCGCAGCAAACGTTGCGCGGCGGGGTGAATATGAACAGTGAACTGAAAAAGACATTGCGGAATATCAGTGAAAATACGGGGATCGATCTTTCTGTCTTTACATCGACGGGAATACCGGTTTCGTCCCCTTCGGGCGAGGAGATCTCGCCCGATTTTGAAGGAATCTTGCAGAGCGGCGGCTTTACGTATTTCAAAGCGATCTTCAAGGCGGAACAATATATTTTCGGTATCGAGGGCGCCACGCATGTTCAGAGAAATTATGCGTTTCTTCTGGCGGATATGATCGAAAACTCATCCAGCCGTGCGGTGAATCTGCCCAAAGGAGAATTTGTGCGCCGTATATTGCTGGGGGAATGCAATGCGGCCGATATTCAGAAATACCGTATCAAATATGCTGTTCCGGATCAGCCTTGCTTTGTTCTGGCGGTCGCGGCGGAAGGAAAGGTTTCCGACGTGATCGCGCTGTTTTCGCAATACGGCGAAAACGAGGCGGATTGCGCCGTTTCCGTTTCGGGTAAAGATTGCGCATTCATCAAATTCGTGGAGCCTGAGTCGGAATACCAGAGTTCCGTGGACTTTGCGTCCTTTCTGGCCCGTTCGCTGTGGGAAGAACTGGGGATTCGCTGTCATATCGGAGTGGGCGGAATGTTCCGCCATTTTGAGGATGTCAGCGTATCTTATCAGCAGGCAAGCGCGGCTCTGCGCATGAGTTCTCTGTTCAATTCCAAGGGATTCGTGCACAGTTACAGGGAATTTCTTTTGGTCAAAATGCTGGAAGATATTTCCGAAACAAAGCTGGAAGAATACCTTTCGATCCTTCTGGAAGGGGATGCACGCGAACTTCTCAAAGATGAAGATATGGTCAATACGGCGGAAGAATTTTTGGAAAATTCACTCAATGTGAGCGAAACTTCGCGGAATCTGTATATGCATCGGAATACGCTGATGTATCGGCTGGACAAGATCGAACGGGTAATGGGGCTGAATTTAAGGAAATTTTCGGATGCGGTCACATTCCGAATCATCACGATATTAAACAAACTGGTTTAAAAAACAGAAAAACGGCCCGGCGGCGGGCAGGGAGCTGACAAAATGGACGTTTACGAAAAATCATTGGAACTGCACAGGAAACTTCGCGGCAAATACGAAGTACGTTCCCTGGTGGAAGTGAAAGACAGGGAATCTCTGTCGCTGGCATATACGCCGGGAGTGGCGCAACCGTGCCGTGAGATCGCGAAAGATGCGTCTGCGGCGTACCTTTATACGCGCAAATGGAACACGGTTGCGGTCGTTTCGGACGGGAGCGCAGTGTTGGGGCTGGGCAATATCGGAGGCTTGGCGGGGCTTCCCGTCATGGAAGGGAAAGCGATCTTGTTCCGTGAATTTGCGGGGATCGATTCCGTGCCGATCGTACTTTCCGGACAAGACGAGGACGACATCGTGAAGGCGGTGGAAATGATCGCACCGACATTCGGCGGGATCAATCTGGAAGATATCTGTGCGCCGAAGTGTTTTGCGGTGGAAAAGCGGCTGAAAGAAAAGCTGGATATACCCGTATTCCATGACGATCAGCACGGTACGGCGATCGTTGTGACGGCGGCGCTTCTGAATGCACTGAAACTGGCGGGCAAGGAACTTGGCAAAGTGAAAATCGTGATCTGCGGCGCAGGGAGCGCGGGGATAGCGATCTGCAAACTGCTTTTGGAAAGCGGAGCGGAAAATATCATCATGTCGGATCGGCTCGGGCTTGTCTGCGAGGGCGAAGAATGGCTTACGGATGCGCAGGCGGAAATCGCCCAAAAGACGAACCGTTCGCACCTGCGCGGGCAGCTGAAGGAGGCGGTCGCTGGGGCAGACGTTTTTATCGGCGTATCGAAACCCGGACAGCTGAGCAAAGAAATGGTAAAGAGCATGGCGGAAAAGAGCATAGTCTTTGCGATGGCAAACCCCGAACCGGAGATCTATCCGCAGGATGCGCTGGAGGCTGGCGCGTTTGTGGTCGGTACGGGCAGGAGCGATTTTCCCAATCAGATCAACAACGTCCTGGCGTTTCCGGGGGTATTCCGCGGCGCTTTGGATGTACGGGCAAGGGATATCAGCGAAGGCATGAAAGTGGCGGCGGCGCGCGCTTTGGCGGAGCTTGTCGGAAAAGATCTTTCGCGCGACAACATCATTCCTTCCGCATTCGATCCGCGCGTCGCACCTGCCGTGGCAAAAGCGGTGGCGGAGCAGGCTCGCAAAGAAAATATCGCCCGCATTTGAGTTTGTTTGAAAAAGAATAATACGTATAGCGGTTTTTGCGCCGAATTCGGCGCAAAAACCGCCGTATTTTATTATAAAAAAGGGAGAAAATAATGACATACGGCGAAATGTTGGAGCTGGCGCGCTCAAAGCTGAATCCCGTGCGGATCGGTACATTCGATTCGACGGGGTATGTCGCGGCGGTGCTGGAAGGGGCGAACGGGAAGTATTATGCAGGCGTGAACATTGATCTTGCCTGCGGGATCGGCTTTTGTGCGGAACGCAGTGCCGCGGCGGCGATGATCACGGACGGCGAGCGGACGGTACGGCGTTTTGTATGTGTGGATGTACAAGGAAAACCTTTGCCGCCCTGCGGGGTGTGCAGGGAATTTCTGTTGCAGCTTTCTCCCGAAAATGCGCAGGCGGAATTTCTTGTGAGCGAAAACCCGCTGAAAACCTGTCGGCTGGCGGATCTGATGCCGCTTCCGTGGTACAGGATAGGACAGGAAAAATAACAGGAGCGATAGTTTTATGGTACAGTTTGATCAAAACGAAAACGGCAGCGACGGCAAAAACGCGGCGGATCCTTTTTTCGACGGGCCTTCGCAGGATATGTTTCCACAGGGAAATCCGCAGGAGCCGCAGGGCGGAAATAAGGGGCAGAACGTTCAGCCTTCCTCCAACGGGGAAACGGCAAAGCGCAAGAATGTTTTAAAAAAAGTTCTGGCGGTAGTACTTGCGTTGGCGGCGCTGGCGATCGCCTTCTTTTACGGCATGCAATGCGCGGAGTATTTCTATGACGACGGGCTCAAGTCACTGCTCTGGTTTAAGGAGCGCGTGCAATCGGAGTATTACAAGGATATTTCGGATGATCAGTTCTGGCAGGCGGCGATCGACGGCGTGGGGGCGATTCTCGATCCCTATTCGCAGTATTTTACGTCCGACGAGTACGATGAAGTCGTCAATTCCAATATGGGCATCATGGACGGCATCGGGCTGTCATTTTTCCTGGATACAAACAAAGTGGCGCGCGTTGCTCTCAATTCTCCCGTATTCTATGCGGAGAAAGATCCCGATCATCCGATGAATATTGAAACGGGTTTGTCCCTGACGGGGATCGGGACACAGAAAGACGGGTTGACGAATATTTTTGACAGCGAAACTTTGCAGCAGGAGCTGGCAAAGTATAAATCGGGGGATACCGTGTATCTGCGTTTTACGGCAGAGAACGTGAAAAACGAAGAAGAACTGGCGGCGGCGCAGAGTACGGTGATCAGCGTACAGCTTTCGCAGTATGTGGAAAGCTATGTCCTTTACGCGGCAAACGGAAAGGCGTGGATGATGAAGTATGAAAATGAGAAAGATCCGGGCACATGGACGGATGTTTCCGAGTATGTTTCGGCGGACGAAAAAGTGTCCGGGAATACGGCGTATCTGAAACTTGTGGAATTCAATGCGGGAGCGGCGAGCGAATTTACGAAGGCACTGGAACAGTTTAATCAGGACGGATGCGGAAAGCTGTTGTTCGATCTTCGCAATGACGGGGGCGGAAGCCTTTCGGTCATGCAGAACATCAGTTCGCACCTTCTGAAAAACGCCTCTTCGCAGAACGAGATCGTATTGACGGCAAAATATAAAAACGGGCTTGTGGAAAATTATACGGCAAGCGGCAATGATTACAATACCTATTTTAACGGGAAGAAGATCTACGTGGCGGCAAACGGGAACACGGCTTCCGCTTCCGAAGCGTTGATGGGTGCCATGATCAGTTACGGTACGATCGGTTACGAAGATATTTTCCTGACCGATACGCCGAGTAAGGATTACCCTTCGGGCGACGGTTTTGCGAAAACGTTCGGGAAAGGGATCATGCAGAGCTATTTTTACAATCCGTCGCTGGATGAAGCCGTGAAGCTTACGACGGCGCAGATCTATTGGCCGAACGGAAATTGTATCCACGATAAGGGGATTACGACGGAGGACGGCGAAGACGGAAAACATCCGACGGCAGTGTTTGCGGAGGGGAACGGCGTTTACGGCGATCCCGAGCTGGATACGATATTGAGTAAAATTTCTTAAAATGAGACAGTTTTGCGGCTGTCGAATGCTTTTCGGACAGGGAAAGACCCGCAGTGCTTTGTAAGCACTGCGGGTCTTTTTTAAGCAAAGTAGCGCGTGAGAGCATAGACAATTTCTTTGTCGGCGATGCCGGCAATGGGGGAAAGGGAATCCGGCTCTTCTTCAGAAATCGGTTGAGAGCTTTCGGGGGCAGGGTTTTGCTTAAAAATCCCGGAAAGGACGCCGAGGTTTTTGGCTGAATCCGGGGAAAGTATACCCGCCAGTTTTCCTAAGTCGGGCAATTTTCCGTCGGCAAGCGATTTAAGTTCTCCCGCGTTGCGGCTGATCGTCTGAATCGCGTCGTAAGCCGCCAGAATGTCTTTTCCTTTGACATTTCCGATCTGCATTTGTCTGAATTTTTCGCTTTCGGCGAGTTTGCGAAGGTCGCCTGTTTCCAAAAAATCGGCAAACGGTTTGAGCTGTGCAAAGGCGGACCTGTTTTTGGAATCTGCCGCCGCTAAAAGCAGTAAAGTCAGCATGATGATTTCCATGGCAATCTCCTTGCAGGGGCAAAAGATACCCCCGCCGCATATGATATGATTGTATAATCTTTATCGGAGGTGCTTATGCAGGATTTTAACGATTTCGTAAAGAATTCCAAAGGGAAAACAGAAGGGATCCCTTCCGATGTACAGCAAACGGCGAATACGATCGCCCGCGCATTCGAAGGCAAAGGCGAGGCGGATATTCTGCGCGCGATCTATCAGGAAGCGGAACGCGGCAGAAAGGCAGGTACGCTCACCGATGCGGAGCTGGATAACTTTTACCGTGCCGTCGCTCCCATGCTGGACGGTGCCAAACGAAAAAAACTCGACCAGATCGTCAAAAAACTGAAAAAAATGTAATACATATCCGTATTTGGAAAATAAATCGGCTTGGCTCGAAATATTTTTCTCTGCCGCGCATCCGCAAGAGGGGATGCGCGGCAGATTTTTTATGGCGCAAAGGAAATCGGATCGTTCCGATCGGTTTATGTGCCTATGTCAAAAAAAGCCGATGAAACCTTGCGGGCGCGGTAACGAATACAGCCGATCGGTCTGAAAGGGTGCGGCAGTGTAAAAAATCGGGCAAGACGGGATAAGAAAGCAGGCGCTTTCCGATCATGTTCAGGAATCGGCGGCAATTTCCCGTACGGCGTCCAAAAAGATTTCAACTTCGGAAGCCGTGTTAAATTCGCTAAGACTGACGCGGACAAGTCCGTCTTGTGTACCGAGCGCTCTGTGCATGCGCGGCGCACAATGAAGACCGCCCCGTACGGCGATGTCATAATCGTCGGACAGCCGCTGTGCAACAAATTCCGATTGCAGAATTTCGCAGGAAAAAGCGACGATCCCGAACGGGTTGGAGACCGAATAAACGCGTATATGCGGAATTTTACTAAGACCTTGGATCAGAACGTGCGTCAGCTCTTTTAAATGCGAACCGATCTGCGGCAGTCTTGTCGTAAGGTACAAGATCCCTTCCGCCAGAGAAGCTGCGGCAGGGCAGGAAACAGTTCCTGCTTCCAGACGGTCGGGATAAAAATCGGGCATATTCGGATTAAAGCTTTCGCTTCCCGTGCCACCAAACAGCAGAGGTTCGGGGGAATACCGCCCGGAAAGAAGCAGGGCGCCGCTTCCCTGAATGCCGTACAAGCCTTTATGCCCGGCAAGGCAGAGCGCGTCGATCCCCGAAGCCTGCATATCGATGGGGATGTGTCCGCCTGCCTGCGCTCCGTCGCAGATCATGATGATGTTTTCGGGAAGAAGCGCGCGCACGCGGGCAGGGTCTATGCTCGTTCCCGTAACGTTGGAAGCCAGCGTGAATACGGCGGCGATCGTGTTTTTCCGAACGGCCGAAGCAATGTCTTGCGGAAGGATCTTTCCTCGATTGAGAGGTACAAGCGTGATTTCGGCAAGTCCTTCCCGCTCCAGATAAAAGAGCGGCCTTAAGACGGAATTGTGCTCGCCGACGGTCGAGACTATGTGCGGTTTTTCCTGAGACGTGGTAACAGTTTTATGACAAAAAAGCCCGAAGATAGCATAGTTGAGCGCCTCGGTGCAGTTTTTTGTCAGGATAACACGTTCACAGTCGGGAGCGTTAAAAAAGTTCTGCAGAAGTTTTCTTGTGCGCAGTACTTCCTGCGCGGCGGCAAGTGACAGGGTGTGGCCGCTTCTGCCCGGATTTGCACAGTAACCTTGCAAAGTTGCGGTTACGGCGCGTATCACGCTGTCCGGTTTTTTTCCGCCCGTTGCCGCATTGTCAAAATAGATCATGGGACCTCCTTTTCCGCTTTTCGGGCGCGGAAATTTTTCAGACGTGCTTTGAAAGGTGAAAAAACAATTTGCGCGCCTGCGTTCATATACTGTAATATATGCCGCAAAATTGAAAAATTGCAAAGCGGCGCAACGAAGGAGAAAAAATGAGCAGTATTCTTGCGGTTTTTCGTTCGAGAGCGCAGACTCTCGAATATGTCATGCGTTTAAAATCAAACGGCATCAGTGCCGTGGCGGTTTCTACGCCCCGCGAAGCCAATGTAGGGTGCGGGCTTTCCGCAAAGATCGGCGCATACGATCTTGCGCGTGCGCGCAACGTTTTGGCGTATTGCAACCGGTCGGCGTTTGTCGGGTTTTTTCGCGTGGAAAACAACTGCGGCAGGACGTACGTTTACCCGGTATGATTCCGTTCGGATCCCGAAAATTTAACCATGTATGCAAAATTTCTTGTATTGCGTACCGATTTGTGTTAAAATAGCGGCATGGACGAACAAAAAAGAAAAAAGGCTTTGCAGGTCTTATCGCAAATTTATGCCGATGCGCGCCCGGCGCTTCATTATAATACCGCCTATGAATTGCTCGTGGCGGTCATTTTGTCGGCGCAGTGCACGGACGAGCGCGTGAATAAGGTTACGGCGGAGCTTTTCAAAGAGCACAATACACCTCAAACCATGCTGGAACTGACGCAGGAAGAATTGGAAAAATACATATTCTCCTGCGGTTTATACAAGAGCAAGGCGGCGCATATTCTGTCCGCCTCGCGCGATATTGTGGACAAGTTTTCCGGCCAGGTACCTTCGGGGTTTTCAGATCTGAAATCGCTTGCGGGCGTAGGGCAGAAGACGGCGAACGTCGTTTCGTCCGTTTGGTTTGAAAAAGACGCGATCGCCGTGGATACGCATGTATTTCGCGTGAGCAACCGTCTCGGATTGGCAAAGGCGTCCACGCCGGCAAAAACGGAAGAACAGCTGAAAGTATCCATTCCGCAGGCGGATTGGTCGAAGGCGCATCATTGGCTGATCTGGCACGGCAGAAGGATCTGCCATTCGCAGAAACCCGATTGCGGAAATTGTCCTTTGTCGGAATGCTGCGATTATTATGCGGACAGGCAGGAAAAGCAAAAAGGAGAGTGATAACAATGGCATCGTTGTTTACGGATAAAGTAAAGATCACGATCAAGTCGGGCGACGGCGGCGACGGAATGAACTCGTTCAAAAGCTTTAAAGGCTTTGCGAACGGCGGCCCGGACGGCGGCGACGGCGGAAAAGGCGGCGACGTATATATCGTCGGGGACAAGGATAAGAATGATCTGATCGATTTTCGGTTCGGGGCGAAGTTCACGGCGGGCGACGGAGAACGCGGCGGAACGAACAATCGGTTTGGGAAAGGCGGGGAAGACGTGGTGATCGCGGTCCCGCTCGGTACTCTTGTGCGGGATGCGGAAACGGGAAAAGTTCTTTGCGATGTCTATACGGACGGAGAAAAGAAACTTCTTGCCCGCGGCGGCAACGGCGGCAAAGGGAATGTGCGTTTTACGACGGCGCGCCGTCACGCGCCGCATTTTGCGCAGAAAGGACAAAAAACGCAGGTACACACGCTGATTCTGGAACTCAAAATGATCGCCGATGTGGGCATCATCGGATTCCCGAATGTGGGAAAGAGTACGCTGCTTTCCAAGATCTCGGCGGCAAAGCCGAAAATCGCGAACTATCATTTTACGACGCTTTCGCCCAATCTCGGGGTGGTGCGCTATTATGATAAATCGTTTGTGGCGGCGGATATCCCCGGACTGATCGAAGGTGCGGCGGAAGGCGCAGGCCTCGGACATGATTTTCTGCGGCATATCGAACGCACGCGCATGCTGGTGCATGTGGTGGATATTTCGGGCATGGAAGGGCGCGATCCTTACGAAGATTTCAAGAAGATCAATGCGGAGCTGAAACAGTACAGCCCCAAACTTGCGGCTTTGCCGCAACTTGTCGCTCTGAATAAATGCGATGTGTTCGGGGCGGAAGAGAATGTCAAGGCATTCAAAAAGAAGTGCCGAAAGTATAAAGTTTTTCCGATCACGGCAGTTACGGGCGAAGGTACGAAAGAACTGATCGAAGCGATTTTTGCGGTACTGGAAACTTTGCCGCCCGCTGAACCTATCCCCGCCGACGAATTTGAATATGATACCCCGGACGTCAACGAATTTTTTATCGACAAGGACGAAGAAGAAAACGTGTGGTATGTTACGGGCGGATTGGTGGATATGCTGGAACGAAACGTAGTTTTGTCCGATCCCGATTCGATGGCTTACTTTCAAAAGGTTCTCAAGGATAAGGGCGTGATCCGCGAGCTGAAAAAACGCGGTGTAGCTGAGAACGACACGGTTGTCGTAGGCAATGTGGAGTTTTTGTTTAAAGAATAAGAAACAGCCGCAAAAATACAGGTACGTACCTGCATTTTTGCGGCAAAAAAAATAAATCAAGGAAGATGATATGCTTACAAGCAAACAGAGAAGTAATTTAAAGAGTATTGCGGCAAATCTGGATCCTGTGGCGCAGTGCGGAAAAAACGGGATCGGGGAGAATATGGTCAAATCCCTTTCGGATGCGCTGGAAGCGCGTGAACTGATCAAAGTGAATGTTCTGACGAATGCGGAAGACGATGCGAAATCGCTGGGGGCAGAACTGGCATCGGCGCTAAAGGCGGAATGCGTGGCGGTGATCGGACGGAAGGTGATCCTGTACCGCCGTTCATCGCGCAAAGATTTCAAACACATTGAATTTTGATATGTTCCGATATGAAACGCATTGTCATACGATGTATACGAGCGCGTGTTCTCACCTGGATGCGAAGACGATCGTGCGCTTGTATAAAAGCAACGGGTATGACGGGATCGTCGTAACCGACCATTTTCTGAACGGCAACACAACCGTAAACCGTGCCTTGCCGTGGGAAGAGCAGATCGAAGAATTTTTTCGCGGCTATGAGCAAGTGGAGAGAGAAGGCAGAAAAGAAGGACTGAAAGTGTTTTTTGGACTGGAATATTCTTATCTCGGAACGGATTTTCTTACGTACGGTCTTACACGGCATTGGCTGAGGTCGCATGCAGACTTGTTAAAACTGAGCGTGAAAAATTATCTGGCGCTGGTGCGTAAAGAAGGTGCGCTTACCGTGCAGGCGCATCCTTACAGGGAAGCGGACTATATCGATCACATCCGTTTATTTCCTTCAGACGTGGACGGGATCGAAACGGTCAATGCAGGAAGGACGCCATTGTGCAATCGTTTGGGCGATTTTCTTGCGCAGGAGTATGGACTGTTGAAGACGGGCGGATCTGATCTTCATGCGGTTTCGCAGCCGTTGCTTTCGGGTGTAGAGACGCAGGAAGAAGTTTTCGATCTTGCAGGATTGATCGGACGTATCCGCGCAAGAAAAGCGGTACCGTTTCTAACAGAAAATGAATTTCGATAAATTGCTTTATAGGGCAGGAAAGGGTGAATATGAGCAAGACTTCGGAGTTTATCCGAACCAAACGTGAGGCTTTGGGACTGACGCAGGCGGAACTCGCACGAAAAGTGGGGGTTTTTGAAAGCGAAGTGCGGATGTGGGAGCGGGGCATGCTTCCCGATTCGAAATATCTTTTAAAACTTGCCGATGCCCTGCAAGTGGAAACGGATGAGATTTTGCGCGGGGAAGAAGAGCCGCAGGAAGTCTTTGACACAAGGGCACATGAACAGGATGTCCATTCGAGTGGACAGAATTCCGCGCAGGAAGTCTTTGACGCAAGGGCACATGAACAGGATGTCCATTCGAGCGGACAGGATTCTGAGCAGGAAGTCTTTGACGTAAGGACACATGAACAGGATGTCCGTTCGGGCGGTCAGGATCCCGCGCAGGAAGTCTTTGACGCAGGGGTACATGAACAGGATGTCCGTTCGAGCGGACAGGATTCTGAGCAGAAAGAACGATCCGATTTGCAGGAACCGCAACCCGATATGCCTGCAGCACACCCCGATTCGCCGTCGGATGACAGAGGGACAGGGAGGAAAGAAGAGCAGGCGGATGTCGGGGGCGCCTTCGAAAACGCACCGTCGGAAGGAGCGGCAAAAACGACAGAAGAAGAGCCTTTGATTGAGCAAGGGGAGGAAAGCGGGAATATAGACGCCGATGATCCTCTTTCGGAGGATGATTCTCTGTTCGATGAGCCGCTGATGCGAAACGGGTTTACGAAGACGGAACGAATTTTGGGATATGCGGCGGGCGCCGTATTTATTCTTATCGTGCTTTTGAATATTCTTTCGTCGGTGATCGCGTATGCAAAGCGCGATCGCGAGCTTACAATGGGAAATTATAAAAATTACATAGAAATTGACAGCGAACCGGTCGGAAATTTTAACATTGATACGATTGAGATTACGGTTACGTTCAAAGCGCATGTTTCAGATTTTAAGCTAAGCCTTACGCTAACGTTTTCCGAAATGCTGGGGAGCGGCGGGTATGTTACGGATATTTCCTTTTCACAAAAAGATTGCGAACAGGAAGAAGTTCTGAGAAAACAGATCGCGCTTGACGGTTATAAGTATTCGCCTTTTGCAAAGATACAAGTAAATTCTGTATCGGGAGGTTTGGAATGATGAGAAAACACAGCAGAAATTTAAAGTTGGCGGTGTTTCTTTACATTGTATTGCTGTTCGGGCTGGTGAATATTATTGTCAACAAATCCTATGAATCCATTCTTGTATTTTTAATTTTCGGAGTGCCGTCCGTCTTGTTGATCCATTTTAATTACAGCATATGCAAGAGAAGCGTCCGTTGGAACGCGTACCGGGATACGCGCGAAGGCGCGGATTTTGTTGAGCCGAGTGAATTTCGTCTTATAACGGGGAAGATCGGCGGATGGATGTTATTTTTCATAGCGATGATCATCTCTTTGATTCGGTTTTGAACAGGCACGTTTAAAATGCGCACAGGTTTTTGAGCCCGTCCGCATTTTTAGGAGGTCAGTTCTTTTTAAGTGCAAACATCAAAAAATCCCGAACATACAGAGCATTCTGCATGTTCGGGATTTTTGCCGCAAGAAAAACCAAAATTTAAAAATACGCTGTTTGCATCGTTTTTTTACTCATTCTTTTTTTCCGAAAAAGCGGATCACGGCGGAAAGGAGGAGTAAAATTCCGCCCGAAACAATATAATAGACAGGAAAGATCGTGAAGAGGGAAAAGAGAAGGAGAAAAGCGCCCGAAAAAGCATAACCGCGCCAGGCACTTCTTCGGATGCGGAACGCGAATTTTTCTTTAAATCCGTTTTTTTCTTTGGGGGGCGTGATCAGGTGTTCGGGCATGCAGCCGCTCTCTTTGACGAGCGAATATACGTCGTTTGCGTCCTTGAGGGTTACGCCGAACGCTTTTGCCAGTTTGCACGCCTCTTCCGTAAATCCCGCGGCGTACACGGTCTTGTGTTCTCCCGCGGCGCGGATCACGGGGCATAATTCGTCTGCCGTTACATTTTCAAACTGAAATCTCAAAAAGCTGTCGCCGTCTTTTGTGTGAATGGTTTTGTCTTTGATTTGTGCATACGGTGTATTATTTTCTGCACAATGTTTCCCTGTTTTGTCGGCGGTTTCTTCTGGTTTGCTGCCTTGTGCTTCGTGTTGGGCGGAAAGGCTTTTCGCAATGAGCTCCGCGTTGTTTTGCGGGGAGTCCATGGCGAGGTGAAAGGCCAATTTTTGTACATTGGAGCGTTCGCTTTCCGCTCCGTATTTTTTTCTGTGTCTGGCGCGGCGCCAAAGATGCAAAAGCACGGTTGCTGCCGCTGCAAAACTGCCTGCAACCAGTAATGCCGCCCAGAGCGAAGAGAGGTAAAAGCGGAATATACAAAAAGAAAGCACAAGGAGTGCAAAAAAGGAAAATACCGTATCGGACCAGAGGGGAAAGTCGATTTTTTTCATGGTATGTACCTGCCTGTGTGAAAGTACTTTCTGTATTTTTCTCCAATAATTCGGCATTTTAAACCTTGCAACGGACAAAAAGTTGTGATATACTGTTAAAAAGGAAAATTTTTTCGTAAAGGTATAGAAAAGAGCGGAAATTCCTATATACAACGGGTAACAATCTACAGACGGGTAACTATGAAAATTGCGATTTTCGGCGGGACATTTGATCCCGTTCATTCGGAACATATCAATATTGTAAAAGCGGCAAAGGAAAAATTGCAGGCAGACAAAATCATTGTAGTGCCTGCGTTTATACCGCCGCACAAGCAAGGCAAGCTGCTCGCTTCGGCTGCGGATCGGCTGAACATGGCAAAGCTGGCGTTTGCGGGGATCCGCGGCTGTGAGGTCAGCCCGTATGAACTCAATGCGGGCGGAACGAGTTATACTTGCCGTACGGTGGCGCATTTTAAGCAAAAATATCCCGACGCGCAGCTGTATTGGCTGGTGGGAGCGGATATGCTCAAAGATTTCTATACCTGGAAAGAGCCAGACGTGATCCTTTCGATGGCGGAACTGGTAGCCTGCGGACGGGAAGGGGAGCGCGTAAGTTTTAAAAAAGAGCAGCTTCGTTTTTTTGCAAAGTTTCATAAAGGTTTTCGCGTTCTCGAGTATGCGGGGCGTGATGTGTCATCCACAAAGATCCGTGTGCTGAGTGCGTTCGGGGAAGATTTGAAGCCATATCTTGCGGAAGACGTGATCGCTTATATCCAGACGAAGGGGCTGTATCGGGTGGAAAACGTGAAAGAGGCGCTGCGGTATTTAAAACCTGTGCGGAAAAAGCATACGGTGCGGGTCGCATTGATGGCGGCGGGCGCGGCATCGGGGTGCAGGCTGGACGAACATGCGGTCATACAGGCGGCAGGACTGCATGATGCAGCGAAAAATCTGGATCTCTCGGCGCCGGAACTTGCCGGGTTTATCGCTCCGGAGCCCGCGATTCCCGCTCCCGTGATGCACCAGTATACGGGTGCATACCTTGCGGAGCATACGTTCGGGGTAACGGATACGGATGTTCTGAATGCCATCCGTTATCATACGTCGGGAAGACCGAACATGAGCACGCTGGAAAAGCTGATCTTTCTTTCGGATATGCTGGAAGCGGGAAGAGATTTTCCGCATATCAATTCCCTGCGTGCCTGGTTCGGACGGGATTTGGACGAATGTATGTATCGGTCGCTGCGTTACGAGCTGAAATATCTGAAAAAAGGGAAGGGCGAAATTTATCCGCTGACATTCCGTGCATATGAATATTACAAGGAGTTAAGAAAAAAGTAAATGGAATCTCTTGAATTTACACAGCAGATCTGCAAATTTTTATCTTCCAAGAAAGCGGAAGATATCCTAATGGTCGATGTTCGCGAAAAGACGGTGATCTGCGATTATTTCGTTATCTGCAGCGGCAGAAGCACGACGCAGGTCAAATCGCTCTGCGAAAATTTGGAAGAACATTTTTCCAAAGCGGGCATAGAACCCCGCAGAACGGAAGGCGTTCGCGAAGGGCGTTGGGGCGTTATGGATTACGGCGATGTGAT
>ERZ1106930.118-NODE-118-length-31655-cov-541.199557_pt1 | contig 31655 bp, 33 predicted proteins | sample MGYA00403663_ERZ1106930 | MGnify/ENA primary metagenome ERZ1106930 (study PRJEB35170, sample SAMEA104062438) | human gut metagenome | biome: human gut; feature: human-associated habitat; material: faeces | place: Denmark | collected 2012-06-26 ... | reverse complement strand
ACGCCGCGGAAAGTGTACAAACTCTGCTTTAAAATCTCTTCGCGGTGTGCGACAAACAACAGGCGGCAAAGACTTTTCGGATTCTCCCTGCAAAACCGTTTGTAGTCGAAGGCGGAGATTACCGTCTTGCCCGTGCCCGTGGCTGCAACGACGAGGTTGCGGAAATTCCCGCGCACGCTTCGCTCCGCCTCTAACTTGTCCAAAATTTCCCGCTGGTAAGAGTAGGGCGAGATGTCAAATGTATACGCAGCATTTGTCTCTTTAGAGTATTTTTCCGCTTTGAGAGCATGGGCCAATCGTTCTTTTTTTGAGGGGACGTAGTCCTCAAAATCGCGCGAATTCCAGTAGCTCTCAAAGGTTGCGGCAATTTTTTGCAGAGTTTCAGGCTGGTCTTTTTGGGTGATTTTCAGGTTCCATTCCAGCCCTGCAGTCATCGCCGCATTGGAAAGGTTGGACGAACCGATATATGCCGTTGTAAAGCCTGTATTGCGGTAAAATACATATGTTTTAGCATGCAGGCGCGTGCGCTTCGTATCGTAGCTGACTTTGATGGCCGTGTTCGGCAGTTTGGAAAGCTCTTCAATCGCTTTCAGATCGGTCGCGCCCATGTATGATGTCGTGATAATGCGCAGCGTGCCCCCGCGCTGTACAAACACCTTCAAATCTTCGAGGATCTGCCTCAATCCGCTCCACTTAATGAAGGATACCAGCATATCGATGCGGTCGCACGAGGCAATTTCTTTTTTGAGTTCGCTGCCCAGTTGCGGCTCGCGCACGGCGCCCGTAAAGAGCGAACTGTGCGCAAGGGAAGTGACGGGGCGCACGATCTGCGCCTTTTCGTTGACAGCCAATATGCTGTCCTTTTTATCGAACAGAGCCAACAGTTGCTCGGCTCTTTGTTCTACAGATAGTTCATCAAACGAATTTTCACGAGTCTCAATTTTTACCGCATCCACGAGTTTATTGACGAGGGCAATCTGATCGGCAAGACTTCCGCCGTTGTCGCGGACGTTATCCAATCCCTTTTCAACGACCTCGGAAAGATATTGCGAAAGTACTTTGGAGGCTTCACCCGCATCGACAGGCGCGGCGCCAATGTACATTCCCCGATCTTCGGCATTTTTGAGCTCTGCATCGATCATCCGATTGATCAGTTGTTCGTAAAGGCCTTGTTTTAACATTCTGCTCCCCTGATTGAATTATAACAGCGCCAGGACATCGGCAGCGTTGGTGTCCGGCTTGACTTTGGGCATGATTTTGACGATCTTTCCCTGTTCGTCGATGAGGAAAGTTGTGCGGACAACGCCCATGCTTGTCTTTCCGTACAGTTTTTTCTCCTGCCATACACCGTACGCTTGGATCACCTGCAATTCGGGATCGGACAGCAAGACAAAAGGAAGGCTATATTTTTCTGCAAATTTTATATGGGAAGAGACGCTGTCTTTGCTGATTCCGACAACGACGGCGTTTTTCTTTTCAAATTCGCCGTATGCCGCTGTAAAGGCACACGCCTGGCGCGTGCATCCGGGCGTATTGTCTTTGGGGTAAAAGTAGAGGACTACTTTTTTGCCAAGAAAATCGGAAAGAGAAACCAGTTTTCCGTCTTTATCTGCAAGGGTAAATTCAGGTGCTTTTATTCCTTCTTTTAACATTATCTTTTCTCCTGTGGCAAATCGTTAACATTTAATTCATTATATCAGACTTCAGAGATAAATGCAAGATTTCAGTAAAAATAGCTGTTTTGCAACTATGTTTTATGATTCAAGGCGCAAGGTTGGGTGTCAGATATTTTTGATGGTTTGCAAAAAAAATTTTAAATATAAACTTTGTTTGTCAAGATTAGTATGTAAAATTATGAATTTACAGTGAGCAATATTATTCCTTACTATTGACATTACGCCGATTGGCTGGTATATTATCCTTGTTATATTTATATGCGAAATTATCGTATAGCGAGGAATTTCTAATGGCAATGACGACTAAACAGGCTTCCGAAAAGTGGGGTATCAGCGATCGGCGGGTGCGCGTTCTTTGTTTGCAAGGAAAAATAGACGGTGCATGGCGAGAGGGGAAACTTTGGTTTATACCGGACTCTGCACCGAAGCCGAGTGACGGTCGGTAAAAAAGAGAAGAATCTCTGGTTGAGCAAATTATCGCAAAGAAGACAGAGCTTGATAAGAGGCGCCCTCTGACGGAGGGAGAGTTGGAGCGGCTGAATCAGGACTTTGCAATCGAGTTCACGTATAACTCCAATGCGATCGAGGGCAATACTCTTACTTTACGCGAGACGGGTATGGTGTTGAAAGGTCTCACGATCGATCAAAAAACTTTGAAAGACCATATGGAGGCAGTGGGGCATAAAGAGGCCTTTGATTATGTGAGCGAGCTTGTAAAATCAAAAGCTTTCCTGACCGAGTCTGTGATCAAGCAAATACATTCGCTCGTTTTGGCGGATAAACCTATGGATCGCGGGATTTACAGGCGTATTCCTGTCCGTATCATCGGGCAAAAAACGAGCCGGTACAGCCGCATCTCATTGAGTCGAAAATGAACGATTTGTTGATTCGATATTCGGAAAGCAAGCAACATATCATTGAAAAACTGGCGGAGTTTCATATCGGATTTGAGTCCATTCGTCCGTTTATTGACGGTAACGGCAGGACAGGCAAGCTTATCGTCAATTTGGAATTGATGAAAGCAGGTTACCCTCCGATCAATATCAAGTTTACCGACAGAATGCGCTATTATAACGCCTTTGACGATAAGAGAAAAATGACAAAACTCTTTGCTGAGTATCTGAATAAACGCTTGGATGAGTTTTTTTCATCTTAGATTAGAAAATATTTTTAATCATGACAGACGTATGCCGCTTTTATATGTTACAATGGAAACGTATAATTATATGTTAAAATAGGATAAGTAGCATGAACTTTTATACGTTATCCGTCCATTCAATACGAACAGGGGGGTAAGGGGAGGAGGAAAATGAAAGAAATACATTACAATAAACTCGTACGGGACAAGATTCCGCAAATTATAGAGAAAGCGGGGAAAAATTGTGAAACGAAAATCTTGTCCGACGCGGAATATTTGGAAATGCTGGATAAAAAGCTCGACGAGGAGCTCGCCGAATATCATAAGGATAAGAATTTGGAGGAACTTGCCGACTTATTGGAAGTACTCTATGCGGCTGCTTCGGCGCGCGGGTATTCGATAGAGGAATTGGAGCAGTCGCGGATAAAGAAAAGAGAAACGCGCGGCGGCTTTGAAAAGAAAATTTTACTTACAAAAGTGATCGAGGATTAAAATGGGTGAGTTGAAATCTGTTTCCGGCAGCAGGGCGGAAGATTTGTTTATCGACCTCTTTGCCGATACGTTCGGCGCGGAGAAGGCGGGGTATCTGTATTCGCAATACCCGTTTTTCGATATCTATCAGAACGCCCGTTTTGCCGATTTTGTCTGTGAAAGCGGAGCGAAAAGGATCGCCGTCGAGATAGACGACGAGGCCTCGCACAACCCAAAACTCGTAGCGCAAGATAAATTCACGGACGATTTATTAAAACAGAATAGCATGATTTATCTTGGCTGGGACGTGTATCGCTGGACGGTGCGGCAGATGCAAAAGCAGCCGGATACCGTCAAGGATGAATTGCGCCTGTTTTTGGGGTCGGAAAGGGGATTTCGCGAAATTGAGGATTATCTGCCGACGCAACGAGGACAATCTTTTGACGGAGAGAAACTCGAACTTCGTGAGTACCAACAGGAAGCACTCCGAAATCTCCAAGTGATGCGTGAAAACAAGGAGTCCATCGCCCTTTTATATCAGGCGACGGGAACGGGAAAGACGGTCACCGCCGTAATGGACGCAAAGAGCGTGGGCGGGCGAACCCTCTTTGTTGCGCATACGATGGAGCTCGTCAACCAGGCATATCAGACGTTTCAAGCCCTTTGGAAAGGGGCGAGTGTCGGAAAATTCGCCGACAGTGTCAAGGAGCTCGATAAAGATATCGTGTGTGGAAGCATTCAGAGTATTGCTTTGAACTTGGACATGTTCAAAGAGGACGACTTCGATTATATCATTATCGACGAGGCGCACCACGCCACGGCGGACACTTACCAGAAGGTGTTGGCATACTTCAAACCGAAGTTTTTATTGGGACTTACCGCAACGCCTGAGCGTGCGGACGATACGAATATTCTCGAGATCTTCAAAAATACGGCGCACAAGCTGGACATTCAGACGGCGGTAGAGATCGGTGCGCTTGTGGACGTGCGGTGCATCCGAATCCATACGAATATCGATATGACGCAGGTACGCTTTAACAGCGTGCAGTATAACATTCGGGATCTGGATGTCAAGATTTGTGTAACTGAACGGAACGCATTGATCGTGAAAACGTGGCTGGATTACGTCAAAAATAAGCGTACGGTGGTTTTCTGCGCATCCGTAAAGCACGCGGAACAGATTGCGGCACTCTTCAAAGAAAAAGGGGTATCCGCCGAAGCCGTTTCGGGCAGTATGAAAACTTCGGAAAGGAATGAAATGCTTGCAAAATTCGCAAAGGGAGAGTTAAAGGTATTATGTGCCTGCGATCTTCTCAACGAAGGCTGGGATTGTCCCGAGACGGAAGTTTTGTTTATGGCTCGTCCCACAATGTCGAAAGTGCTCTATACGCAGCAGTTAGGAAGGGGCATGCGCCTGAGCGAGGGGAAAGAGTATTTGATGGTGTTTGATTTCGTGGATAATGCCGGACAATACAACGCGCCATATTCCATGCACAGACTTTTCCGTTTGAAGGATTACCGCGCCGGCGGGCTCGTGTTAGGCAAAAAGGGGGAGCGGGAAGCCGAGAATGATCTCTATGCAAAAGGGGAACGCCCGGATGCTGTCATTGATTATCCTGTCGATGCAACCGATTATGAGGCGGTCGACATCTTTAATTGGCAGGAAGAGGCGGCGGGTATGATCAGTCAGATGGAGTTCGTGCGGCGCGTGGATGTGCAGTCGGAGACGATTGAACGGTACGTTCGCGAAGGGAAATTGATTCCCGATTTAGTCGTGCCGATGAGCGAACGTAGGGTGTTCAAGTATTTCAAAGAAGAATCCTTAGAACGTTATGCAAAAGAGTTTGGGTGGACGCTGATCGACGATCAAAACCGTAAAAACCTGTTTATGGAAATGGTCGAAGAGATGGATATGAGCTACTCGTATAAACCCGTTCTGTTCAAAGCAGTTTTGCAAAACGCAGACAAACAGGGGCGAGTGAAGCTCGACGATATCGTTGCATACTTCAGAGCATTTTACGAGGACAGACGGGCGCGCGGAGAAGTCGTCGAAAAACAGAACAGTATTTTTGCAAAAGGAAGTTATACGGATAAAGATGCGGCGCGAAATATATTATCCAACCCGTTTAAGCGCTTTGAGGATATGAACATGATGCGCCATACGAAGACGATCGGGATCATTGAAATTGAACCGACCGTCTGGAAACGTCTTACCGAGGAAGATAAAAAACACATTTTGAAGGTTTGCGATTTGAAGTTGAAGCAATATTACAAGAGATAAAAGACAGCAAAAGAAGACGAAGATCAAAAAGTAAAGGAGATAATTTACAAATGGTAAATAGTATGCAATGCGCAGTAGAAAAATTTGTAAAAGCAAAACAAAATGGACTTTGCCTTATTGATATGCCCACAGGCACAGGCAAGACATATCTTACCGGTAAAATTATAGGTGGATTTATTCGTGGAGAAATTCTGCAAGAGGTTAAAACAATTATTTATTTAACACCTCAAAAGAAAAATATTGATGATATTTTTAACGATATCCGGCGTGATTTTTCCGATGACTCAGCGCTTTTTGATTCGAACGTTTTGAGAATTTACGCAAATTATGAAAGCGTTTTGGATAAGTTTTTGGACGTTTACGATCGGATCCCTTATACAATTCGAAACAGGCAGTCGTGTAAAGATTTAAAAAAGCAAATAGAGTTGTACAAAGATTTATTAACGAGAAATAATATCCCCAAAGATATTTTGGAAAGCACGGTTTCGGAAATAAGGAAACATTATGAGATTGCATTCAGGAAAGATTTAGCGGAAGAATTATCTAAAGTTGCGAAAAACAAGCGTGACAAAAAGGTAAAAATAAACAGCAAAGAATATTCTTGGGTCAAAGACATATATCCGGCCTGTTTAACGGAAGACAGAAAAGTTTTATTCATGACGGTTGATAAGTTTGTTTCGGGTAATGATCCGATTATATCTAAACCTTATCGCTTTATTTCGCATTCTAAAACAAAATCAGCATTGATTTTTATTGACGAATTCGATGCAACCAAAGACGTCTTACTCAATCAAGAGATACAGAATTGCACTGATTATAAGATGGATTTGATAAAACTATTTTCAAGCATTTTCAACACATTAAAAGGTAGAGAATTCCCGGTATCTATATTCGCAAATTCATTAGACGAAAATGACAAGACGAGTTCCGTTTATCATTTTATCAAGATGAAACAATACTTTTTGGAGGCGGAGGAAAAGTATAATTTAAATTATTTATTTAAGTTGGATTCGCAGGAAGATACCGACAGGTATTTCTTGTTTGATGATTATCAGTTACATACTGTAACAAATTCTAATAGCAATAAAAATATAATTTTAACCGTAAATAAAAAGAAAAGGCAAAATGTGATTTCTATCTCAAAAGATAGTGATGAGGGAAAGTTTTATCGTACCATATATTCAATCAAAAATGCGATAAACGTATTTATAAACTGTTGCGCGAAGATGGCACAGATTTATATGAATCATTATAATGATGAAGCGCGAAAAAATTATACTGATATGATGGAGATAGAACAAGCGGTCAGTACGATAATCGATTTGTATAACTTGGATTATGTCCTGGCGAAAAATATTTCCGCTATGGTAGTCGATAATATCGCTATTCCCGTTATAGATAGAGGAAGAGATGTATTTGATACCGACTTTTATATGAATGGGTTTAGATATTATGACTTTAAGGACGACATTTCGCATAATGAATCGACAACAATGATGATGTGCTATCTGGACAACACGCCCGAAAAGTTCATGCTTTCTCTTGCAAGCAAGGCAAGGGTGGTGGGATTATCCGCTACAGCGACGATCGAGACCGTTACGGGAAATTATAACATCGAATACTTGAGAGATAGGCTAAACGAAGATTATTATGATTTGCCCGAAGAAGATAAAGAGAACATTCAAAAGTATATTCGTTCTCGCTTAAATTTTAGTGACAACATAACAGTAGTAAAGGAAAGTATAGACGAAGCGGAGGAAGATGGATTAGAAAAAATCATTGCGCAATTATTTAATAAACCGGAAAATATAGAGCTATATACGGGGAAACTTGAAAAATACAGGCAAGCAGATAAGGGGGATTCATTTTATCATATAAAAAGACTTGTGAAAGCGATGAAGGCTGTACGGGCCTTTGTGGCAAATAAAAATTCTAAAGTTCTGATAGTAATGACGAACAGGAGCGTTGTAGAATATAGTGAACATAATATTTTTTCGGGAGAAATTATCGGTTCTATCATTGATGTAGTATGTGAAGAGGAGGGTGCCGATAGGCCTACGGCTCATTATTTGAGCAGTGCAGAATTTTTAGACCAAAAAGAAAACTATAAAAAAGATATTCAGAAAGGTAAAAAAGTTATTCTGTTTTCAAGCTACAATACGGCAGGGACGGGGCAAAATCTACAATATGAGGTCGATGAAAAAGAAGTGGATATTGACTCAATATATTTGGAGCTTCCAACAAATATATTGGTTAATATTACTGAACTTCGGGAAGAATCGAGTTTGATAAAACTGATTTATCAGTATGAAGCACTGAAAACAAGTGGAGAGATTACAAGAAATTCGGCTTTCAACAATATAAAAATTGCATTTAGACAATTGATGGTGGCAGGCAGAAATAGCCAATTTGACAATTATGCTTATAGAGCGGATTCTATCAATCATCATATTGTGAAAATCCTTATCCAAGCGGTAGGGAGGATTTGCCGTACTAAAAACAAGAATGAGAATATTAATATTTACGTTGATGATGAGATTTATAAGAAGATTGACTTTTCGGTAGTATATAAAAATGGAAGAATATTAAATCCGGAATTCAAAAAAATTGCGGAACTGAACACAAAGAAAGGGCAAAGCGATACACACATCAATTTGAATAAGGCGTGTGACAGAAATGCTCGTGTAAAAACGCGCATTGAAAATATGCTGAATGCCAACAGAACATCGTGGAGTGAAAGAGATGTGCTGCAGTGGCTTGATATGCGTGATTTTGTTTTAAAGCATCCCACAATTTCAAGGGAAGAATTGGCGGCGGAGGTAATGAAACACTATTCCGTCAAAGATTTTTATTTGGAGGCCAGAGAAGGCGAAACAATAGATCACTATTTATATATAGATGATGAGCAAGAGCCCAAGCAGATCCTTTATGATTATAATTCTGAGACAAGGAAAAGTGCAATCCGTATAGATGAATACGGGACACGGTTGACAAATTTGATTCGTATTCCTGCTGTCAGAAAAGCGTTTGAGGGTAATGGTTATGCCATAACGTTCAAAAAAAATGACTGTATGATTTTGCCCGTAGTTTATCAAAACGTTTATAAAGGGGCACTGGGTGAAGTCGCCGGTAGAGCTATTTTGGAAGCAAACGGGATTAAGCTGGAAGAGATTACGGACGCGACGAAGTTTGAAAAGTTTGATTTTTGTTTGGCTGACAACAGAGATGTCTATATTGACTTTAAGAACTGGTCAGAAAACGACAAAGTCAATCGAGATGAATACAGGGAAAAGTGCTTGAATAAGTTGGACAAGATAAACGGACGCAGAGTTTTTATAATAAACATAGCGGCAGATAATTTTCTAATACATAGGAGCTGTGGTGGTAGAGTGGTTGAAATTTCAAGTTTGTGCAGATGCAGATGTGTACCAAACTCAGAGTTGCTGTATCAATTAGATGCTAAGGATATGAAAAAAGTGGTTGATTTATTATTGGAGGCTTGTGGTAATGGCAATCTGTAATCAGCTGAAAGTAGATTTTCAGTACATGCAAATCGATAGTGAGTTTGATTTCTATCTGATAAGCACGACTGAGAAATATATTCCTTTTGGCGCAAAATGTTTGGATTTTGAGGGTGGAAAAATAGAAAGTTTAGCATTTGAAAACGGAAAGTCGTTGTATATAATGCTAAGGAAGAAAAGACTTTCGAAAGTAGAATTAGTTAAGCAGCTCGATAACGAAAAGTTGTTTATAAAACAAATCAGCGCGTCGGGAATTCCGAACTATATTTTATTCAGGCTGTTTTTGTATTCATTGAATAATTTTAGTTCTGAAAATCTAAGTTTTAATAATTTAACCGGAAAGTTTTATATTTATAAGCCGGAGTGGATGAAGAAGAACAGGAGTTCTTTTACTGCAATTAGTATAAACGTGGATCTCGAAATGAATATTTTGACAGAGGCGGCGACTTTTGCAAAATATTCCTTATTTAAGAAAAACAAAAAGTTAACCGAGTATCCAAAATACGTTTTTTCCAATAAAAACTGTTCGCTAAGGCGTGTGTTTGATGTTTCGTCTGATGAAGTCTATATCAAAAAGGGGATCTACAATAAAAAGGCGGAAATACCTTTCTTTATTATGAACAAGGAAGGCTTAACAAACAGTAAGGTTTATTATTTGTACTACACGTTGGATTTGTTAAAAAGAAAATTTAAGGAAATGATGGAATTTTCTTTTAATGCGATCTCCGTCAGTATGAGTATTGGAATTGAGCGTGATAAGCGATTCATGGAATATGCCTTACAAGAAATGGGGAACCTTGCGGTGAATTTTGTAAACTTGGTAGAAGGTTCAGAGTTTGAAGAGGAATTTGAAAGCCTCACTTGTAAAATTCATGAAAGTTTAGGGGCGAGTAATATAACAATAAGCAGGAGTATCGAAAAGGATAAGGTAAATATTTTGTTGATTCACAATAAGGAATACTATGAGCAATTAGAGTATCCTGATCCGTATAAAACTTTCGATCGGTCAACTGTAGTGCAATGTGTTACAGTGGAAGACAGTGCGGAAAAAATTATAGACGATAACGATGCGATTATCAACACAATCATCAAGGAGGTCGTTATTAAAAACGATATCCTTTATAAGAAACGCATTTCGCTTGATAACTGGTCAGGTTACGGCTTTTCTTGTGATTGGATATTCGGCAAAGAAAAAGACGGCAAGCATTATTTTATAGTTATACATCCTGACGGCAGTTTCGATTTATACAATAAAGTAGACGATTTTTCTTTGTTTGAAGTTGAACTATTAAACGAATGCTCGGATTACCTTACCGGTAACAAGGGGAAAGAAAAAACGATAATAGCATCAGCGGATGGGAATATAAACGTTATAACAAGAACAAACAGGTATCCTTTGCCGTCAAAAGAAATTTTTAAGCAAGAAATATTGAGTCGCAGCAAAGAATCGCGGGACAAATTTTTGTCAGGGGTGGTTGACATAAATCTTTACGAGGGAAGCGCTTACAGCGTTGGAATTAAGGGAAGCGGTATGAATACAAAAATTATTCGTGCGCCGCATTTGTATAAGGTTGAAGTCGTTTCGGGTAAAAATATAATTGAGGATGTTTTATCAATGTTAAGTGCAACTTTTGTAAAATACAAATCTTTTACCGTTTTGCCTTATCCTATAAAATATTTGAATGAATATATCCTAACAACTGAAAGTTTTAACTAAATTTATTACGTTAGAAAACGCCAGACTTGCCGAGTATATCGTACAAAGCGGTGGGCATGTTCTTACGAAATATATTACCGAATCTGTAACACGCTATGACAGGATCCGACGATTTATCGAACGAGACAGATTGCAGGCGATGTTTGCAAGAAAAATTCTTCTGATAGCAAGCCACCTTCTGGGACAAGGAGGGCAGCGCTTCACGTCACGCAATAGGAAGGGTAAAAGAGTATGAGACAGAGTGTTGTGTGTTGTATAATCCTAAGACAGACAATATTAACCCTCTGTTTGCATTGAATCGAAACTATTTGAAAGAGGGAGCATTACCTTTTACAAAATGGACTATCAATGATCAATAAACATAGAGCGACGCATCGGATTTTCGATGCGCCACCTGTCGCCATAAATCTTTATATCTGTTTATAGAGAGCAGGGTTACAGTACCCCTGTTTAGAGTACTTCGCGGGAATATGTTTTCCGACAAATCGGTTGGTAATTCTCCTGTCGACGGGTTTCCCGAAAAATTCAAGCCGTCCGCTATAATTTCCCTGCGCAATTTTCCGCCACCCGGAAACAAAATATACTTCTCGAACAATACCATCGATAACGGTGGGAGTAAAATTACAACAGGTTTTCTGTCTTTTTGTATAGGAGTGATCAGGTGGGAAAAGGTATTTCAGAACAAATATTGACATGATATTTTATATATCGTATAATAAAATTAAATGATAAACCGAGGCGTTTATGAATTATCTTGAAGATTACCTTATTGAAGATCTGGAGTATTCCTTATATAAATTGAACCCACAGATCAGTGATATTCCGCAGGATATCCAAGATGCCGTTTCCTATTTGCGGCAATATGCTAATTTTTGTTATATGGATAATGTGTGCCAAGATAACCCTTTTCATCAGTTGTATTCGTTTGTCGATGGCCCAGAGAGTATCAAAATAGAGGAACTTACATCGGGACAGATTGACCGATTAAAAGCAATTCTACCTCTAACAAAACATTCGTTTATTCTTGCAAAAATATGTGATATCATCGGGGTTGCATCGAAAGACGCTATCTATCAAGGACAAGCTGCAGATTATTATGAAAAGTTTTTCAGGGAAAATCTAAATATATCTGATTTTCCACACATTCTTTATATTTCTCTTAAAAGAGCAATTTTTCTTTATCATAAATCAAATAAAAATAGTGAAAAAAACTTTGTAGAAGCCATATTTACAACAATAAATTATAATAATCGGGAACAAGAGGTTTGCTGTAAATTTTACGCCGCTGTTACTTTAAGTGAAATCAAGTCCAAATTGATCAAAAATAAAGTGCAATATTATGTAAAACTATATCTTTATTGGAAGATGATTGATAAAGACAGGAAAACGGTATTTGATACAAGCTATCGAACTTTATTGGATCAGTTGGCAGATCGAGGGTGGTTTCTATATTTTCTACAAACTCCAGATATTCCTATTGAAGGAAAAACAGTAGAGGATGCAGAGCAAGTTATTGAAAAAATGTATGGAGACAATAATTGCATATATTTTTCTCTTTTTTTCAAAGATATAATAACGGTTGACTCTAAAAATGAATTACGGAAAAATAAAGCAAATGATTTACAGGAAGCATTAGAATGCCTTATGAATGGCGCATATCAATCGTGTGCGCGGACAATGTTTGCCTTATTAGAAAATGAACATGTTAACGCGAGCAGTTTAGAAAAACGAAGCCGTGGGGTTGAGAGAGCTGACGAAATTACCAAATATGTAAAGGAGACGGGGTCGGCATTTTATAAAAATATTTGGAGCAAGTTGAACAAACAATATAAACAACTTAATTGTGATACAGATAAAATGAATCATTCTAACATAAATCGGAACGATTTAGCTCACGGAAAATATATCCATATTGCCACAAAAGTTGACTGCATGAAATTGATGCTTCTCTATGCAACGTTCAAAGAACTTTCCTTTTATTTGCAAACCATGGTTGATTTTATAAACGATTTTAAAAAGGGGCTACTGGTTCACATTATCGATGAAATAAGCAAACAGCAAAGTAAGAAATAGAAGCGGGTATACCGCTTGTTGAAATGGGAGTAGAGGACAGTAAAACAGGAAGCAGCGGGGCGGCGAAATGCCGCCCCGCTGCTTCCTATTTATAAGGACATAGCGAGCGCCTTCGAGAGTGACATTTTATTCCATAAAATGAACATCATCCTTATCCTGCTTAGGTAACGATTTTTGTTGCAATTTCGTCCCACTTTGCGGTATTTGCTCCTGGTTAGGCATCGCTCTGTTTATTCCTGAAATATTTTCCAAAGTCTAAATATAAAGGTAGGTTTTAAAGAAGATTGCAGGATAGAAAATATGATTTACAAAGCAAATAGAATAACACTAACTTTTACAAATTGTTATAATATAAGATATTGTTCAGTATTTGGTATGCTCTCAAAGGAGATGCCGATAAAAACATACATAAATTTAATATTGTAGGACAACTATCCAATGCGGAGTAACTTAATCCCTTTGCTTAAATATGATATCCTTCCAATTAGGCATTGTGCCGTTTCCGTTGAGGCGATTTTGGCATAGTTCTCTGCGAATGTCAACGGCCGCAAAATCGTCGCTGAAAACTAAAATTTATACTATATGTAAAGCCGGGCAAGGGTTTCTTGCTCGGCTTTTTCGTTTCATTTTTTAGCATACGTATGCAACGATTTTGTCTTTTCCCGTTGACATCCGCCTGCTTTTATTAAAAAAGTCTGTCTCTTGATCGACCTATGCTTTTGGCGCCTCTGCCGGATTTCGGCGAATACAATTTCAGAGGTGTCAGGATGGAAATGTTGGTTACAAAGTTCTCAAATGGAAAAAAATGTTTTCCATTTTCTAAGGCAACAAGTACTTTTTCATCGGGGGAAACATCAGCCGTATAAAGATAGTTAAAGCCGCTCTTTCTAAAGAGAACATCTTTAGTATTCTTATCTGATACCCATACGCTGCCACCACTCAGTGCTATGATATAATTATTGGTTGTAATAGTGAAAAATTTTCGTGTATGGATATCAAAATCAAAAACGCGTTGCCAATGCCCGTGTTCCAATTGCTTTCTATTCATAATGTACACCTAGATAGTTTCGCTTGTGCTTTTCTTAGCAATATACTTTAGCTGTAAAATTATAGCACAAAATAAGCCTTTAGTCGCGCATCTTTTTCGGGGGAAGGGGCAATCTGCGCGCTCTAAAAAACGGTAACACAAAATAATCCCATCTTCGCCCGACGAAAAACTGACCTAAAAACGAGGTTTTACTCATAAAAAAGCGTATGCTTATAAAAGTCCTGTCTTGGCTCGTCTTTCAGACGGCTCGGGTGCAGCGCAGTTCGCGCTGAAATATGGCGGAACAGCTCACGTTCCGCGGCGCAATCCCATTATGCGCCCACTCTCCCATAAAGGGGAGTGCACCGTACTAATTTCAAGGTACGGCAAAAGGGTACAGACTATATCTCCAACTGTACTCTTGCATTATACCATATTTATTCCGGTTTGTCAATAAAATACGAACATTTGTTCATAATATTTTGTCTATTGTCTTACAATACATTCAATTTACTAAAATAGTGAACCATATATTTTCACTTTTCTTGTTTTTTTCTATACTGAATGTTATAATACAGTTAATTATTGAAGGAGAATTCGCGCATGATCAAACAAGATAAAGACAAAAAATACAAACTCGGCATAAAAGCATTTTCCATTTTTGCGTCAGTCGTTATGATTGCGTCAATTACCATGCTCACGTCCGCATGTTCATTTTTGCCTAAATATAGTAATCCGGAAAGTATTGACGTTGACGGCGAAACATATATGACCGGATTTTATGAGAATTTATGGGTGGAAGGCATTGTCTTCGGCGAGGACGATATCCCTGATTTTGAAACGAAATATCATATTTGGTGGAAAGTAGAAAATGCGCCGTTCGATATGTACTGCGCTCAAAATAAGGAAGCTCTGTGGTGGAATCCGGCTATTTATTGTAAAAAAAGTCAATTTGACGCGGTAAAAAACTATTATGAGGACGCAGATAATTTTAATTATTATACGGGATTGTACGGCGACAGCAATAAAGACAGCCGCATTCTCTTGGACGGGAATCTGAATTATTCCCTTTTGGAAGAGGCGATTGTTTTGAATATGCAGATCGAGGCGAATTTAGGGAAAGGTTCTCTGACAGGCAAAGAAGATTTTTCTGATATAGAAGTTCATGTTCCTTCCGACGAAATTTTGCCTGTTCAACCTGTTTTATATAGGATAAGCAAGGACGGCTTTTTTACAACCATTCAAAACAGTTGGATTGTAACAAAAAAAGAAATATATATAGAGGGTATGTACGACGGAGAAGCGGAACAAAGTTGTACCGCCTATAAAATCAGTAGTGAATCAAATGAATACATCTTGAAATTGCTTTCTGAAAACGGCATAATATAAAGAAAATAATTAAGCCTATATCGTGATGGAAATTTGATGACAGAAAGGAGATCGTCTATAAATGGCAAAGAAGACCAGAATTAAAGATGAAACTGTTGCTAATTTAGTAAAAATATTACTTTCAGGGAAAGATGAAGATGGATCTTTATTTACTGATGAACATTTAAAGCTTTCTAAAGAAAATAAGTTCGTCGAAGATTTCATTCTTACAGGCATATTTTTGATTGAAAAATTAAATATAAAAAATGTTGTCAGATTTGAATGTGATTTTATGGATAGAAATAATTGTCCATTAAGGGCTATACAAGAAGACGGAACTGTCATCCCTTTAGATTTTGATAAATATATTGATGCCGAAACCCCTAGACAATATGCCTATTTAAGCGAAGCTCAAAAACTTGTTTCTGAAGGTATAAAACCAAACTCTATTTGTAAAAAAATCAAGGAAAAATCACCAGCTTATTTGCAGAAAGAAAAAACATAAAATTAAAGAGAGCGAACTATCGTTTCCGATAGCTCGCTCTCTTTTCTCGCCTGAAAGTGCAATTCTTATTAGAATTTAATTTTGATTTTATTCCCTATGGGAATTGCGCTTTACGGTTTCTCCCTTTTTTCGTGTGTCAATCGTGCAGTGTTTTTCTGTCAAAAATAGGTGAAGAAAAAAACTCAGCGAGGCTTATGTCAAATCCCTCGCAAATAGCGTACAGAGTTTTCATCTTTACAGAACGACTGCGTTTTTTCTTGATAGAAGTCAAGGTTGATTGAGGAACACCGCTTTTTTCAAAAAGGGCATATTTTGTCATATTGCGTTCGATACAAAGCTGTTCAATACGCAAAGCAATAGCATCTTCCAAAAGCATACTACACACCTCAAATTTTACTTTATAGGTAGTAGTATAAATTTTTTGCAATTTTATTTACTGCTATGTATAGCATATTTGCAATTTAATCAAATAAATGCTACTATAATAAACAGAAGACAATATGTTAAATTTTACAAGCATCGTGATTTCCAGGGGAAGATTATTTTTATCTATACCTGAAAAATTAAAGGAGAAGTCATGAAGCTTCTCCCTTTTTTTGTGTAACGATTCTTTTAATTTATTCAATTTCTAATTCTTCAGAAGTAAAGACAGGATCGTTCAGAAATTCCAATACTGTCATATGGAAACCGCGCGCAATCATCATGACCGTGTTCAGCTCAATGCCGCGATTTTTAGCACTTATAATACCGTTCATCGTACCGTGTTGAATGCCGGATTCCTTTTCCAAACGATACTGCGTCATGTTCCGCTCTTTCAATAAATTTTTAATGCGGATTGCTACCGCTTGGCAAACATTCAAAACAAAAAACTCCTTTTTTAGACCTTTTGAATAGTTTACCAAAATATGCAGTTAAAAATACGGATCTGAAACGCCGTATTGATTGCTTACCTTTGGTGTCTTTTTGTATAATATAGGAAGTTATAACGTCGTATCATGACTACTTCAATGTAAGTAAAGGATAAGGCGACATTTATTATTCATTTGACAGAGGAAGCTATATGATTATTACTTTTTGCGGACATCGTGATTTTTTTGGAAATACAGAATTGAAAGAGCGACTGGTCAACGAGTTGGTCATTCGTGCAAAACAGACGGAAATTCTTTTTTGCTATTCAGGCGGCTATGGCGGTTTTGATCGGTTTGCGGCTCATTGCGTAAAAGAAGCACAACGGCAAATCAATAATATCCGAAATTGTCTTGTCATTCCATATCTGACTCAGTCTTTGCAAGAGCAATACAACGGTTATTTCGATGAGATAATTTATCCGCCTTTGGAAAAAGTTCCTGCCAGATATGCGATCATACGCAGGAATGAATGGATGGTCGATCAGGCAGATCTTTTGATAGCTTATGTTACGCACGGTTGGGGCGGGGCGGCAAGAACTCTTCAATACGCAAAAAGGAAAAATATTCCGATTCTCACCCTCTATGAACTATAAAATGCAATTGAAAAACTGATTAAGGTAGAAACTATCTTAAGATTCTCCCTGTTTTATGAACCAGTGTTAAGACACAAATAAAATTAAAAGGCTCAAATTTCTCTTTCTTTTGCCCCTTCCTGACACAAAAAAACTCTTTTCGAATATTCTATCGAAAACATATGTTTGTGGCTTTAAGAGGCGTTATAATGGACGGTTTTAGTATAAGTACAGAGAAAGGATCCATGCAGGGGAAAGCATTTTGTAAGAAGTAAACTATTTCCAAAAATGACAGCTTATCTTTACATGAAAATCAATGAAAATTTAGAATGAAAAATTTGTTAAAAATTCACAAATGACGGCAGTGTGTGCGCTTGGTTATTAACAAGCGGCGGCGCTGCGCGCCGCCGACCAAGCGCACACACTGCCTGCAAGACAACACTTACAAACCTAATGCGCGGAGTACGGGCGTTTGCGCTGAACCGCTTGCAAAGCGCCCGTATCCTCTCGCGCGTAATTTAGCATTTGCATTTTATAGGCGGTATTCAGTTTACTGTCTTTGCGCGATCCAAAACACTTGGCGAAATAGTGCCGAGTTCTTTTCCGTCCTTATAGACTTTAAAATCGTCTGCCAAAATATATTTCTTATTATCGTATTCACGCAAAGGTGCTATAATATCATCATTGTCTACATCCGTTTCAAGAAAAGTTCGTAATCCTTTTGAGCAAATTATCTTACCTCCTGTCTTTTCTATGTATTTCACGATATAACCTACGGCAGTGTTAATAGATAATGCCGTTCCGTCTATGATTTGAAATGTGTTTCTTCCAAATCGATCCTTAAAAAAAGAATTCTCTACACGTTCCACCATCCGCTTCTTTTGCACATCATATTCTCGTATATTTTCCAATGAACCCGCCATTTTATCCTTTGGAATATACATAATCGCATGGAAATGGAGACGATCGGTATCTCCGCCTCTTTCCCATGTCCCCATATATTTCCATTTTTTACGGCTGGCAAAATTTGATAAAGTCATCAATAGTTTTTTTTCAAATTCTGCTTCTGTAATTTTTTTACTGTCGTACGTAAATGTGCAAAAATAAGTTAATTCATGAAGTGCGGCACGGCGCAGACATCGTATACGACGAATCATTTCTGCACGCTTGCGATCTTCTATCTTTTTATCGACATAAGCGTTTAGCTCATTCTTATTAGCGAAATAGGGTGTAAGTTTAGATACAATGAAAGCCCGCTGTGCCTTCTTTCGCATTCCAAAACTTTCCCGATACCATTTCAAGAACTCATCTGACCTTGTACTAATCCGCACAGTTTTGGGACTTTCATTTGTTTCTAAAGTAATACATCCGTCATTCAATGAGGAGCTAATTTCCTCCGCTTTGACATTATTTTCTATACACGTATCTGTATTTTCGTACATTTGGTCCATGATTTCATGTTCCGGAAGAGTACTTTCCTGCTTAGAACTTTCTTCTTTTTTTGGGACCATTTGTCCGTCATTCAACTCGTCTTCAACAACAATAGGTTCTTCCGGAGGGCGCTTTCTTCGCGGACCGCTAATACCTTTTGTCGGACGCATTGCGATATAATGACCTCCATCCGAATACACTTTGCATTTTTTCATAGCCTACCTCCTGTACAAAGAATTGATAAAATAACTGTTTTGCAGCTGAAGCTCCACAACGGATGCTTTCTCTGTCAGATATTCCGCATAATCAGCTATCCCTAAGTGGCTGTGGCTTGCCAATTCGTTGAAATAATCGCTGAAACAATCGGTCGAGAAACGGTTGGAATAAATCTTATAGTTCATCAGAAAATACTTCTTGTTTTCGACTTTTCCGTTCATAGTGCCGCGTTCTTTTTCGATTTTAAGGACACAATAGCCGTAACGGTTATAGAGGCGAAGATTGCGCCTCCAAAGCCATGCAGTGATACTTTTGAGAATATGTACCAAAAGCGTATTGTCGCCCCTTCGAAAGCGGAAATCCTCATAAAGGTGCAAAAAACGTTTGAACATCCATTCCGAAATCATTTCCTCGATCGTGTAAAAAGGCATTGCAAGCCGCTGTTCCCCGGAGGAAAGTATGTGGACAACGTCGCATAAATCACGCGCATCCGCGCCCCAGCTTTCGGGACGTTGTTCATCCGTAAATACTTTGATGAAGGGGAAGTTATCTACCGTTGCGGAATGCCTGCACATTTTAAGCCAGCTGTTGAAAAGGTCGTTCTTTTGATTGGTTTCATCTGTGCCTTTTCTGACTTCTTTGAGTTCTAAGTTATTGCCTCGTTCCTTTCCGATCTCCGTAATGGCAACAACTCCGAATTCAAAACTTCCGGCGTGGGGATTGTTTTCAATGACTTTTTTCCCAAGCCGCAGTACATCAAAATCAAGGATATGTGCGTGTCTGCTTCCAGCTCTTCTAGTTTCCGAGAAAAAATCCATTATCCACAAAGGGAAGTTGCCGTGATCGATTCGTTCGTTGTTCGTTCGGATAGAGTAGTTCGATACGATCAGACTGCTTTGCATAACGTAAATGAAGTACGCCAGGGCATACGTTTCAAGCACGTCAAAAAGTCCGTTGACTTTAAGAGCGTCATCAAAAGTCATGCCATATCTTTGATAATCGTATCCGTAAAGCTGCCATATTTGATTATGGTGTCTTGCAAATCTTGAGCGCTTTAAATCCACCCATGTCTTGATCGACGCCAAATTATATACAGTCCCGAAAGCCATACAGGCACGCAATTCATCTTCAAAGGCAATCCACGGGAAATAGGGGAATTTCATATCACTGTTTTGTAGAATTTCCAACGCTCTCTGGCGAAACATGACCTCTTGCGAGAGTACCATGTCCGTAATGAGCGTTGTTTTCTTTTTTCCCATAGAACCACAGGACATGGAAACGATAGGTAATTCGTTGATGAACCCGCAGTTTCTTGCCTCGAAATGTCGTAGCCTGTTTATAGCAACGGTCTTTCTCCAGCGGTTAAAGAGAAGCCAGCAAACGGTAACAATGCTCCACCACGGAAAATGACGAAAGATGACCTGTAAATCGATGAGCAGTTTACTAAGTTGCACATAAAGATTACCGGTGTCAAAGCTCAACACGAAATAAAAATAGTACGCAAAAAAGCTGACAACTATGCTTGCCAGATTCAGATGAAACGCCCATAACAACAGCCAGCAGATCCAAATTATAGGATTGTCTTTCAGGTATTCTGTATAGGCAATCACCCTGCGTTTGACAGGTTGGTACGTCCACCTGGCAATTCGTTTGAAGATTTTCAGGGGAACTGTATCGTGGTTGTGGTTTGTATTGCTGCTTTTATACATTCGTACAACAATAAGAAAAAGCACAAAAATACAGGGTAATCCGATCGCAATGACCTTTACAACGATCAGTAAAATATCACATACCGCAGACCAATATCCCGCAAAATTATTGACGCTGAGCAGCAGAGAAAAATAGGCGCGGGCAGAGGATAAGAAGCCGTCGAAATCGGAAGGCAATAAGCTTTTCCAACGGAACACTTCCGAATATTGTGTGACCGTCACAGAAAAAGAACGGTCGACTTGAAATAATTTGCAAAAATAGTAACCGACAGAAAGTCCAAAATCCTTGCATGCTTCTCCAAATCTGAAATAAGACTGCCAGAAGACAGCAGAAAGCCCAAGAAAAGCAAGGCTTATCAGGATCGTTGTAATTATATTAAATCGTCTGTTCATTCTGCATTTCCTCCTGTATGGCGGAAAGCCGGCTGCCTGTATAAACCAGGTAGCCGACCCCCAATACCACAACAAACAGGAGGACGACAGCAAAAATGCGTTTGAATATTTTCATTATGTCCTCCTTGTTACTTAAATTGAAACATTATTTTTTCGGCCAGTTTGCCATCGCTTCAATGTAGTCCCATTCATCGTCGCTTAAAAAATCTTTGGGAAAATCTTCCGCCATCACTTTCCTGTACCGTTCACGGGCTTGGTTGCGCGGTTGCACGATTTCCCGATACCGTTCACCTTTTTTCTTGCCAAAACGGTATTTTTTGACCTGTTGCGAAGGCTCTGAAGCCTGACTTCGTTTGCGCGCATAGTAGGCGCGAATGGCGTACTTTTGTGCGTCGGATTTACATTTGAAACGCGGTTTGTTATCCATCTTTATCACCTCGCTTTTCTTTTTTTCGTTTTTTCAACTTCTTGCTTGCCGAACCGAGTGCTTTAAAAGGCAGGACAATGATTTTGAATGCGACATACAGAAGGAGAGGTAACAGCTTGAACAGCAAAATGATCACAAAAATCAAAGCAATGCAGGCCAAAAGAATCTGCCACCATTTTAAACTGTTTTTTGTCGTAATGACAGGCGGCGCAGCGTCTGCCGCTATATCCATCGGGGACATAACGACAGGGATCACCGTATCCACATCGTTTTTGGTGAATGTCAGGTCAATGATGTCAAAATCCAACTGAATCCACATTTGGCACAAGTAAGCGTTTGTATCGATAAAGTTATAGCCGAACTGTGTGCCGGTCAATGTCCAATCGCCCTCTCCGCGTTCGTATTCCGCCACCTCGTAGCAAATATAATCACTCTGATAATAACGGAACAAGTACACCGATTCATCTTTGTCTTTTGCCTTATCGTAATAGGTCTTGAACTCGTTGTAATCGCTTTCATCGATATAAAGCTCTGCACAGGTATCCGAAGCCGAAGCTTTGAAATCATTGCTTTCAACCTTTTTGATCGCAGAAACGGTATAACTGTTTGTGCCGGAAACATTATAGCCGCCGCCAACAAATTTCTGCCAGAGATTTTGCGAAATGACTTCATCGGTAAGCTCGAACGTCTCATCTTTGGATATGGTTATATCCGTAAAGGATCCGGCCACGCTTTCAAAAAGTCCTTCGCTGAATCTGTCGTTGACAAGATTTCCGCCGTGCGATTCGGTATATGTTTCAAAATAACCCTTCTTGTTCTCTTCCTTGTTTCCGATCAACGTTTCAGCTGACAGGGTATAGTTGTCCGCATCTCCGTTCTCAGCAAGAAAACAGTAATAGAGCGCCATTAAGTCTTTATCCGATCTCGTATATTTGCGATTGGCGTTGTAACTCATGAACGAAAGACTGTAAGACGCATTATTCCAGGACGCGCTTTCGATATACTTTGAAGCGATCAATGCATATTGGATTGGGGATGAATCATCACCTGCATAAGTGAAATCGCCTCCGTCCACCGTTTTGCCGATATAGGGCAATACAGCATTGTATATATCTTCATTCCCGGTAACAAAAATGGGATTTGTAAAAGCATTCAGCCATGTTGCATGAACTGCCGTCATTTCGCCGTATTCTTCGATAATATCATTCGGTACGGAAAAATACACGGAGTGTAACGTGTCCCGCTCATACGCTTCACCGTTCGTTCCTTTCGGTCGGTAATAGGTCGATTTTACGTCTAACGTAAGGTATTTATCAAATCCGTCCACCTTGCAAGAGAGCGTATCACCTTGCGCAAGTTCGGAGCCGTATCCTTCCGCAAAACCCGAATATGTATAGGTCTGTGCGCACACATATTCTGTGACCGTTCCCTTGACAGAGATCTCGATGCCGCTGATTTTGTACACGCGCTCGTTTTCATCTATACCTTTTAGAATGGCTTCGCGTTGAGAATCGGATAATTTTACTTTGAATTTGTAAAACCTGCCTTCATAACCTGCTTTTTTTGAATAATTCAGAAATCCCAGCGTGTACTTGGAATATCCCACATCACCGCAGGAAAACTGTATCTTGTTTCTGTCCGTCGCCATGTCGAATGCGATGTCCTGCGGGTTATACACATAGACGTACAATCCGTAATCGGACTGCTTGTCCGCGTAGTACGAATAGCAGAACTCGACAAACGAGATTATCTGTGGTTTTCCGTCACTGTTATGGGGATAATCCGCAAGATCGAACGTCTTTCCGCCGATGGTGGCGCCTTCCAGATTTTCAAGCACGTCGGTGTTTTCATAAGCGGTCTGTATGTCGGTAGAGGCATAAGCGGACAAGTTTCCTTGTCCGCCCATCGCTACTCCGAAACATACCAGCAAGGCAAGAAAAATTGCAAAGATCTTTGCTTTTATGTTTCGTATTGCCATACATTCCTCCTTTAATCGATACGCATCAGATAAACCATCACCGTGACATCGTTTTCAGGCATTACAAACGAATAAACGCCGCTTGTTTCTTCCAGATCCTCAATGTCCGTGCCGTTATCTGCGTTTTGTAAAACAACATTTGTTACTTCCAAAGGATGATAGTCCTCGTATTCGTCGCTCAGATCTAACACTTCAATGGTAAACGTAACAGTTTCACCTGCTTTTGCCGTTCCCTGACAGTGGAAGGCAATGGATATGACCGAACCGTAACCGAGCGTATCGTATCCGATGGAATACGTTTCTGCAGGGACAGAGGGTTCTTGTCCTTCCTGGCTGGAACCGTTATTGTCAGTAAAAATGATTTCTGACGGATCGAGCGTAACACCTGTAACCCTGACGCCAATACAAAAATCGATCTTATAAACAACACTTTCATTATAAGACGCAACGAGCAAGGTATAGGGGTAGGTGTTGCTCTCTTCCGCCTCTTTCGGTACGATTACTTCCTTATCAGGATAACAGCTTTGTAAAACATTTTGCAGGCTCATTTCCGGTTTTGTACTGATCTCGAAGTATGTATCCTGTTTGTTCAACGCGAAAGCCGGGGATAAATCGCCTTGCTTGGAATACAAATACCGCTCTCCATCCACCGTGAAATCGAAATCCCGACTCGCATTCGGTACCACTTTAACAGAATAGTCTTTGGGTTCGGATTGCTCCGTATCAAAAGTATATTTAATGTCAAAACGATACATCGAATTTGTCTCTAATTTCATGGTAGAAGAGGAGGAAAGTATTTGCTTTCCGTCCTGCTCAATGTAAAAGGTCTTGAAGTCCTCGTTAAAACCGTTCGTGAACCTGTAAACAAGCCCGACGACGGCAACAAGGATCAATATCCCTGCAATATAAGCAAGAATTGTTGCTACCGTCCTGATTTTAGATGCTTGCATTTCGGTTCACCTCCTTAGAATCTCAATGTGTTATCCGAGAACGACACTCCGTTTACAGAACTCACCAGCCACAACCTGACTGTTTCCGATAATCCGCTGATACTGTCTTTGACGGTAACGTAAAAATAACAGGACGGCAGTGTTTCCACGTTGTATTCCGCCTTTTCATTGTTAAACGTATCTCCGGGGCCTTTATAACCCATCGTATCATCAGACACTTCCACAACATAACGGTCGTAATAAATATCAGCGATGAAGTATTCGTCCGGACCGTAGCTCGAATAGTAATTCTCCATCACTTTGGAACCGGTCTTAACGGTAAGAGTATTTCCGGAAAGAGTAGCGGAAGTGATAAACTGATCCGCAATTTCTCCGATATCTTTCTGCCACATTTCCGTATAGTTGAGATATCCGCCGTCATTGAACGATCCGTTGCCGAAATACAAACTACCGTATCCCCCGATCTCCGTTACGGAAAGATTGCTCGAAACGTCATCAAAGACATTGGAAAGTGCGATATCAAACGTATACGTCTTGCCCGTACCCAGCTCGTAATATTCACCGCGTTCCGAAGAAGAAGTTTTCGTAGCAGTGCTGCTTGTGATCTCGATGCCGCTTGCAACGCCGACAAAGGAGACTGTACAAACGGCGGTAAATCCGCCGTCTCTCGTCGTAACAGTAATAAGGATCGTATCGTTCCCAAACGGCTTTTTACAAGAAACGGTAGCAAGACGACTGCCGTCCGAATCCGGAGTGACGGTCAGATAATCTGTTACCGTTTCGCTGCCATGCGTAGGAGCATTTCCCCATGCAACAGAAAAGTCCACCTCTTTATTGGCGGCATCGTCCGGGTAGACGATCGCCTCAATGCGAACATCCACGCTGCTTTGGCTTTCCAAACCGGTTCCGCCCGAATGAGTGGAAGAATCGGCAGGAATGAAAGCAAGCGCTGAAAAGCTCATCGCTTTAGGCATAGGATAAACCTTATTTTCGGTCATGGGATTGCCGTCGCTATCCACAACTGCGGCTTGCTCAGTTTCATCCTGCGGAAGTTCTTCTTTTTTCTCAAACCACCCACAGATGATACCCGCAAGCATCACTCCCACGATGAGAAAAGCCACAAGCGTGAGCACCCATTTTATCGTATCCGACTTTTTGTGTTCAAACAAACTGTAATCAAAATCGTTATTGTACATTTTTTACCTCCTGAAAATTTTATATAATTACACCGGATTGGTTCAAAGTTATATTCTCCACAGAGATTTTGACCGTTCCGGGCGTGTAGATCATTTCGACGCTTTTATCAAAAGACGTGTATTCACCCGTCATATTGATGCTGAAACTGCCGAGAGGATCTGAGTAATGCTTGGATAAAAGAGTTTTGAACTGATTAAACGGCTCGCTTCCTGCAGGATGATACACACCGTCCTCATCTTCATAGCCGCGAGGGATAAAATCCAAAAAGAAAGAATATCCGCCGCTGAAAGAGGGCAAACCGAAATAATCGACCGTTGTTTTCGGCTCTTCCCCGGGACACTTGTAATCGACCGCAAACAGAAGGATTTCGATGTTTTGACCAACAGTAAAAGAAACGTTGTAGTCATACTCATCCGTCATCGTTCCGTCCGTGTATTGCGGCTCTACGGTCATATACTTTTTTGACGTGTCCTCATAGGAAATAGAAAGTTGTTCGCTTCCCGTTGCCGACGCCTTGATCTCTCCGCTCGTACTTCCTTCGCGCAGCTGTACTGTAATATCCGTTATGCGTTTGACAAAATCAACCGTACATTCTGCCGCAATATCAGGGTTTTCACGGCTGGTAACGGTAATGACGATCTGTTCGCCAAACGGCTGTTGACAGATGACCTGTGCCGTTGTCGCACCGTCCGACTGCGGAAGGGTAAGCACGTAATCCTCGGCATTTTTCCCTGTCGCCCATTCACTCTCGCCGTTCATAAAACGCACCGACCAATCCACAGTTTTATCCGATGCCGTATCAGGCTCTACGGTCGCCGTGAGCGTAACGCTTGTATAAGGGGCATCCGCACCGTCAAGCAAAGCTGCACTGCGAAAAGCCATCGCTTTCGGCAACGGATGAGACGCCGTTCCGTCAATCACTTCTCCGTTTTCATCCGTAACGGGCGCGCCATTATCGGTCTGTTCCTGCTGTTCTTCCTGCGGCAGTTCTTCTTTTTTCTCGAACCAACCGCAGAGGATGCCTGCGAGCATCGTCCCAACAATCAGAAATGCTATGAGGGTAAGTACCCATTTCACAGTGTCTGACTTTTTGTGTTCAGACAAGCCGTAATCATAATTGTACATTTATTGTCCTCCTGAAGATAATGATAGGGCAAAACGGCTTGCAGTTTACCCGCAAGCCGCTGTCCGTAATTTATTGCCGGTTTATTTTACCAGCATTTGCAGAAGCGTTTTATCCGACTCGCGTGCAGGTTTGACTTTACAGGAATATACCTCGCCCGTGTCGGGATCCGTCGACGTAACCGCGTAGGTGTTGCCCGTGATGATCCGTCCGTCTTCGGCCTTCATCTCGAAAGGCGTGACGGAAAGATCCGCTTCCATTGCGCCGTCAAAGACGATATCCAGCACGGTATATCCGCCGTTATCGGGCGGTTTGACGCCTGCTTTGACATGTTTACCGCGGACATCTCCGCTCACGAAATACCCGAAATAGGTTTTACCGTTATTCTCGAACGCCTCGCGCTCAACTTTGATCATTTTCTTTTCCATCTATTTCCTCCTAAATTTTAGTTTCTTCCCTTACGCTGGGAGATGTCTCTCGCTTCCTGTTTGGACTTGCCCTCGGCGAGAGCCTTCTTGTACTTGTAGATGCCCGCATGGTCGGACTGCGCCTGCAGATACCCCGAGCGGATGCCCGCTTCGTAATCGGTGAGTTCTTTGCCTTCCTTGGGGCCGCGCTGGTGAACCTTGGATTTCCGTTCTTCCGCATAGTTCTTTGCACGCTTGGAAGGGATAAACCAACGACGGTTATTGTATTTACCACCGCCATTTGCGTTCGTATTGTTTTTTGCCATAGTTGTCCTCCGAATAATTTCTACCCGAATCGCCGATAGTGCAGCGTTTGTTGCCCGTGTTGCCGTTAGCAAAGCGAAATAAAAATATAAAATTGTGGGTATGTGGTAACGAACGCGCTTATTTGGACATTTTGTCCCATGCGAACTATTGCGGTGAGCGGCCGCTCTTACATTTGCAAATACCGCACGGTTTTCTCGCCCTAAATTTCTGCGTTCGGTTACTTTGTTGTCAATCGATGTACTTTCTGCTGTACATCAGGGCAGGGATGCGTTTTCCGTCCAGATCAAGCCGGTCAAAGAAAAAATCTTCATACTCCAGATCGCGTTCATGCGTGCGCAAAAAATAGGTGTCATGACTGCAAAGGAGCCCGCCGAACAATTCGCTTCGGCTATACATGAGTTGCTGTCGAACGATGAAATGCTTTGTGCGATAAACATTGGATGCAGCTATCGCGAACTCAGGAATATCGTCCTCATAGAACTCTTCCATTTCATCTTCATCGTAGTCTTCTTCGTATTCATCGTCAGATGCTTCCAATGAACCGACAATGTTCACAGGCTTCGACTTATGCATTGCCCTCAAAATATGCCTCATGAACTTCTCCATTATGTTCCTCCATTTCGTTTAATTTTTGTTTGAAAAAGGTAAAAAGCTGGCTAATCATTTTCCTGATATATTGAACGGTATAACCCCATTCATTTGCGATCGCTTCTTGCGTTTCGTTACGAATGTACATACAGGCATAGAGATCGTACAGTCGCAGGGGAGCTTCTCGGATGACGCAGTTGTATTTCTCTAATATCCTTTTGATGGGCATGGGCCCGATAGAATGACTTGCGTCTTCCAGTGATTCTTTCCGCATATAGTAGTAGCGAATCTCTTGCAATTCTTTTCTGATTTGTTCCGATGAAATCATCTTGAATCCTCCTTGTACATTGGCGCCCGCAACAAAACTTAAAATTTACAGATAAAATGTTGCTGTCTTTGAACCCCTTCACTTTCCATGTGACAAAATAGAGCCGATCGATCACCCTTTTCGGAAAATTTTTTAATTATTTTTGAAAATAGTCTGAAAAAGAGGACAAGATTATTCTTAATTTTGCAAAAAGCCGATATCGGGCTTCTCTCGCGCCGGACTTTGAAATATGTAAAGATTCTCCTATTTCCGCATCCGAGCGTTCTTCCATAAAATACGTAAGGATAAGTTGCTCTCTTTTATTAAGCTGAGATTTCACATTATAAATAAATTCACTTAGAATCCGCCGTCCAACCTCACGTTCCACATCAGATTGTTTATCTTCAAACTCTACAGAATTTCCGTCTTCGTCAGTCAAAGATTCCAAAGAAAGGGTTTCTCCTGTCAAAGGATTTCCTTGTAAATAAAAAGGACACGTTTTGCAATCTTTACGGCATACAACACCATTCACGTCACGGCATTTTTTAGCACGATACTTTCGCTGCTTCTCACGCCATTTTTCACGTTCAAGTTCCTGGCGAACCTCTTCGCTTACGCATAAATCTTGTTCATAACATAATTCTTTTTCTTTCATGAAAAACTCCTTCGCCATCGCAAAGGGCAAAGGAGTTCATGAAAATACTTTTTCAAGCCATACCGCTTGATTAAAACAATGAGGGCGTGGCAAGAAAAGATACCTTCCGCTTATTCGGTTTTACCGAAAAAGCCGTATGTATCCTTTGCCCTTATTGCAAATCAGGCATCAAATATTTTTTTCGGACCTTTTATACAGAGATCCAAACTGGTTTTAACAAAAAAAATAGGTCGCCGAAAACATGAATTCCAAAAAATTCATATTATCGACGACCTCGCAGGTAATATCTTTGCTCGCATCAAACGATCTTAACCGGCGTATTTTGAATGGCTTTATTAAAGCACTGTTTCAGCTCGACCACTCTCTCCCGCCGGCCGTAATATTCTATTGTTATGTCTCTTCATATCGTCGCGGACGCCTTACGTCCTTAACGTAATGATAGCGTGATTTGAAACTTTTAACTGTTATTGTCCCGCAATGCGGACATTGATATTTAATTAACCCATCATCTGACTTGAACGCAACAATCTCTTTATGACAATTATCACATATTTCAAAATAAGGCTTTGTTAATTCAACTAATTCCAAAATTCCCCCTCCCTCTTCATAAACAATAACTTTAAAACAAAAAAACAAAATTATGAGGGATATAGTCCGCACTATAAAGCGCGGCTGTTTAAGTCAACTTTTATTTTCAGATTAACTTCAATAATAGACGATCTTAAAGACACCGTGTTTTTAATCTCTTTATGCAGATATTCGGGAGGAATAAAATCCGTTTTACAACCAGAACATTCGACCCAGCCCCCTGTTTCTTCCAAATTAACTCCATAATTTATCGTCCCACATAGGGGACATTTTACATCCATACTCGCCATAGTACTTTCTCCTACAATATCATTTCAACAGAGTAAATATCATCAAAATGAATTTTCAAGTCGTCAATAAATAACAACCGATATTCATAATTGATTTTACGGATAATTCCTTTGGTACAGACATACTGATAATTGCAATAGTATTTTATCATCACATCTGTTCCGACCTCTAAGCGAAGTAGAGTAGAGGATAGTTCCTCTAAACTTTCTTCTGAAAGTTCAATTTTTTGCACACGCAAATGCTTTTCTTCTCGCTTTCGCAACGCTTCTTTCAAACCTTTCATTGCATCAAAAGGCATAAAAAGTTTAGCTCTTTCCTGTTGTGTCATATCCTGCTCGATGTCCTCCTATCATTTCATTTCGTTCTCGCTGTGTTCCTGCTTTCAGCAAATTGTTACCATATATAACGGCATTTTTACCATATTTTTCTTTCAATTTTAATACCGTTTTATCTCGCTGCTTCTCTTTTTTAACAGCATCAAAATCGGTAAACAAATCATAACCTTCACATCCTTCATCTGCAATCTGTTCAAAACATAAACCCAAACGTCGAATAAAGAATTCACGATCAGCACAAGCGTCGAATGCTTTACAAGCAGCGGGTGTTATTACAGAACACAAAGCTGTCGACAAAGAAAGTTTAACAGAATAATGTGTTGACGCTCTACATTCTTTCGAATAACCGACATAAACTGAAACTTTCTTTGTAATAAGATGACGTTTTAACAATTCCATAGCTCCGTTTTGAGCCATTTCCGTGATAACTATGCGTGCATCATCAAACGAATAATCCTTGGGTAATATTTGCGAAAATGATGGCTTTCTCTTAAAGAAAAGACAACAAAGCCTTTGACTTTCAAAGAATACAAACGACTCTTTGAACACGATATCGCGCCTGCATTTGCTAATAAAACGCTGGCAGAGATTGACCGTGAATTTGTACAGAATTTTCTCTTTAATTACGTGGAACAAGATAAGTTTCGCACGGCTGAGAAATTGCAACTCATCCTGCGCTGTATCTTTGACCTTGCAGCAGACGATTATAAATTCAGTTCTCCGATGGCGAAAGTCGTTCTTCCCAAGCGTCAAAGTAAGAAGGGAAGTGCATTCACTTATGAAGAAGAAAAGCAACTCGTTGAATATTGTATAGCCCACCGGGAGCTTTCTGCATCTGACGCTTTGCTTGTTCTTCTGTATACGGGTATGCGCCGGAGTGAATTAAAAACGCTGCGCGTTCTTGACGAACATTGGATGGAATGCGACACAAGCAAAGAGAAGATGGGGCAGAATATTGTCGCAAGAAAAATACCCATCACACCGATGATGCGTAAAGTTTTGCCGTATATCGATTTTGAAAAGGCAAAAACGACAAATGTAAACACGATCAATACAATGATTAAGCGAATGTTCCCGCATCACCACACGCATGAGCTTCGATATACTTTTATAACTCGCTGTAAAGAGTGCGGAATCAACCCTGAACTCGTCATGTTATGGGACGGTCATTCATTCGATAAGGATGTAAAAACTTCTGTCATCGATAGAGGATATACCGACTATTCGGAAAAGTATGCTTTATCTGAGGCAGAAAAGTTCAATTATGAGCTATAAAATATCCTTGAAAACACCTAATTTAGTCCCAAATTGGTCCCAAATGCCTATATTTGCAATGTTTTTTGAAACGAATTTACAATTTTGTTTAACAAAAAAGCATAAAAAAAGAGAGTTGCTATCATTATTTGATAACAACTCTCAAAATGGCTGGGGTAGCTGGATTCGAACCAACGAATGACGGAGTCAGAGTCCGTTGCC
>ERZ1106930.116-NODE-116-length-31934-cov-660.766931_pt1 | contig 31934 bp, 24 predicted proteins | sample MGYA00403663_ERZ1106930 | MGnify/ENA primary metagenome ERZ1106930 (study PRJEB35170, sample SAMEA104062438) | human gut metagenome | biome: human gut; feature: human-associated habitat; material: faeces | place: Denmark | collected 2012-06-26 ... | reverse complement strand
CGGACAGACTTTCGGGAAAACAGTCGCGCGAAACCGCGACAATACCGACTTTGATCTTGGGAATATTCTGCATAATTTTTTCCGTCCTTTTCATTTAACGAGAGAGCATACCCTCTCAATTTTTTTATCAAACGAAGTTTCTTCCGCATTCGGGAGTACAAGCTTTGCAGCAACCCCTTCCGGCACCTCGGCAAAGAAACGAATCTTTTCGCCCGTTTTCTCGTATCCCGCGCAGATCTTTCCGCGAACGCTTTCAAACTCCGCACGCACGCTGTCCAATCCCTCGACGGGGCGCGGACAAATGAGGATGCGGCCGAACCCGGCGGCTGCACTTTCGATCCCCGCTACTCTGCGGTAAAGAAATTCACCTACGGAACCATAAGCATAATGATTGAAAGAATTCATGTCCGGCTCGAAAATACTGCCGTCCGGGCGAATCCCATTCCACCGTTCCCAAATGGTGGTCGCTCCCATACCGACCTCATACAACCACCCCGGAAACGCCTTGTTCATTAAAATTTTTGCGGCGGTTTCGTGATATCCGTTATCGGAGAGAGCAAAAAGAAGGTAAGGAGTGCCAGCAAAGCCCGTCGACATATGGTACTCGTGTGCGATGACATTTTCGTGGAGTCTTTTTGCGACGCGCGCTCTTGCGGCCGCGGGCACGACGTCAAAACAGAGCGCGAGCGCCATGGCGGTCTGCGTTTCCGACGCCATTCTCCCGTTTTCGGTAAAATATTCCCTGTGCATCTGCTCCAAAAGCGCACGGTGCTTTGCACGGTATATCTTTTCCGTCTCACTCTCTCCGAGGATCGCTGCGCTGTCCGCAAGGATGCGCAGCGATCTTAGATAAAACACGTTTGCAACAAAATAGACGTCCGTCGCGCCTGCGCAATGCGATTCGGGAAGTCCGGCTTCCTTATCCAGTCCCAACCAGTCGCCGTACTGAAATCCCGTGGCGATCAGCCCGTTTTCCGTCGTCTTTTCGACGGCCGAGATCCATTTTTTCATCGCCCAGATGTTCTCGGACAAAAAACTTTTATCCCCGTACATCTCATAGAGCGTAAACGGGATCATCGTCACGCAGTCGCCCCAAAGCGCCGCCGTATTCACCCACTCGATCACGTCCGGCACGACGACGGGGAGCTCTCCGCTTTCCGTTTGCTCGCTGCGCAGATCGGCAAGCCATTTTTTGAAAAAACGGCGTATATCGTAATTATAGGCGGCCGTCCTGCAAAAGACGTTGGCATCTGCCGTCCATCCCAGACGCTCGTCTCTCTGCGGACAATCGGTCGGAATATCCAGATAGTTGTCGCGCTGGCTCCAAAAAATATTTTCGATCAGACGGTTGACGGATTTGTCCGAAGTCTCGATCCGACCCGTTCTGCGAAGATCGCTGTGAATACATTGCGCCACGACGTCTTCCTTTGCAAATTCCGCCCCCTCTACCAAGGCATAGCGAAAACCGTGAAAGGTGAATTCGGGCATAAAATACCGCTCCGCGCCGTCCGAAACATAAATATCTTCGGCCTTTGCCGCGCGCAGGTTTTCGGTATAGAAGTTCCCGTCCTTATCCAATACTTCCGCATGCTGTACGCGGACGACCGTTCCCGCGGGCACCTTTGCATGCAGCCGCACGACCCCCGTGAGATTTTGTCCGAAGTCAAAAATCTGTTCCCCTTTGGGAGAAACGATCCTTTTCAGGGCGGGCAGCCGCTGCGTGATGCGCACGGGCTCGCCCTCCTGCGGAATGAGCCGCTGCAGATCGTATTCCGCGGCCTTCGCGCCGTATTCTTTTACGGGCGCGGAAAAATTTTGCGTTTCTCCGTTGTACAGGTCGGCGTCCCGAATAAAACTATCGGATACCTTCCAAGACTCGTCCGTTGCGATCCGCTCCGTCCTGCCGTCCGTATAGGCAAGCTCAATCACCGCCCAACCCGCCGGCTGCATACCGTATTTACGCACGCCGCCGCCAAATCCGATATGCCCGCAATACCAACCCGCGGCAACCGTAATGAGCAAGACGTTTTTCCCCTCCCGCAGCAGCGGAGCGACGTCGTATTCCTGATATTGCAGCCGCTTCTTATAATTTGTCCACCCCGGCGCAAAGCGCAGATCGCCTACGCGCCGTCCGTTCGCCTCGGCATAGTACAGGCCGAGCGCACTTGCCGTCAGTTTTGCCGAAGCAACTTTCCCGCAGACCGTAAACTCTTTCCGCAACGCAAAACACGTCTTCAAGGAATCGGAATCGGCGGTGATGAATTTACCGCATTCGATTATTTTGTCCATCTTTCTCTCCATAAAACTGTCCGCCGCAAGACCGCGGCGGACAAACTTCTCATAAATGATAATATTCTGCAAGCCACGTCGTCAGCACGGATGCGAAACCGTGATTGCAAGACGCTTCGGGACGGTCGTGCTCCCACAGCGTGCCCGTGCGCTCCGCCATATACAGATAATACCCTCTGCACTCGGAAATCGTTTGTCCGACCCGCCCGTTCCGCGCAAGAAAATCCAGCCGCAGGACGTTGCCGATAAAGGCGTTCGAGGGATAAAGATCGGGATAAAGACGGGAAATATTCTCCCGCGTGATCACATCGAACATGGTGTGAAAGAGTTCGGGATACAACCGCTCTGTCGCTACGCCGAAATAAAAAGCATAATACTGACAGGTCTCCGTCGTATTCGCCGTCGCTTTTAAAACCCCATCCCCGTCGCGGAGTGCCTGGTCGGCAAAAAATTGCCCGTTGAACGACTGTTTTCGGATGGTTTCCCTGACGGCCGCAGCTTTCAGCGCGAGAGCGCCGTCATTGTACAGCTCTGCCGCAGCGTTCAGCGCCCCCGAATAGAGCATGTTCGAAGGATAATTGACCCCTTTCACAAACTCGTTTGCCTTGCTCCATTCGATAAACACCCAGCCGGGCACGTCTTCGAGAAGCCCGTCGGAATTTTCATACTTTTGCAGAAAATCGAGCAGCGCGTACACTTTGCGGCGAAACGCAGCGATCATCGCCGTATCGCCCGAACGGTCGCGATACTCGCGCAGTTCCAGAACAAACCACAGCGCCCAGTTTGCGATATAGTTTCCGTTGAGATGATCCGCGGGATAACACATGGGCAGCATTCCCGCCGGAATCGCGGGCGCAGGCTCCGGCGCGAGCAGAAAGGCGCGCAGCATATTCTGTTCCACGCAGCTCTCTCCCGTGAGCAACTTTTCCGCACGCGAAGTAAAAAAACTGTCGCACAGCCATCCCGCGCGTTCGCGGGACGGACAATCGGTAAGGATATCCACGGCATTCTGACGGAACGTCCGCACGCCCGCACGGAAAATAAGATCGAGGTCTTTGTCCGGCAGGAGCGGAAAATCTTTTACGCTCGGATTTTCATAAGAGACGATGCGAAAATTCCCGATCTCCGCTTTTCCGAACACAAAAATCTTCGCATACTGCATCGTATAGGGCTCGAAGCTCAGAAAACTGCCCTTTCCCCCCGCGGTGGAAAACTTTACCGCATTGAGCGCACTGTTGCGGAAAGGCTGATCGAAAGGAAGTTCATCGAAGGTGACATAGACGGTCGCCTCGCCTTCCGCCTCGTAATCAAAGGCGATAAAGCCCGTGGCATTGTAGGGAAAGCGCACTTTTGTCTCTTTCCCGTCCCCCGACCCGTCAGAAACAATGCGGCTCACCTCGTGGCTCAGATCCGTCGTGAGCTGCTCCTTCGAAAAGCCGCGCGTGCAAAAATGTTCGGAAGGATAGAACCAGAAGCTCTCGTAAGGTTCTTTTGCGGGATCGATCCTGACATTTCCTGCATTTTCTGTCTTTAAAGGGAAAATCGGGGCAAAATCGGGCATGGGGATCGCGCAGTCCAGAAGGATCGGGCTCTTCACCTCCATCGTTTCCAGCACGGGAAAAAGGTCTGCCCCGCAATAAAATCCCCTGCGCGGTACCCTCTCGCGATAGACCTCCGCAAAGAAACGTTGCATCGAGTATTTGTTGACTTTCTGCTCCCTGTCATCGACGTGAAAACACAAAAAGTCTTCCGCCGTCTTTACGCATTTTCCATCGCGGAAAAGCTCCGCGCCGAAATACGGGGGATCGTCCGCATAACTGTACGTATTGATATTGTACCCCGCGATCTCCACCGTAAACCAGGCCTTTTTCCCGACGTCGAGCGGTATTTCAAGCACATTGCAATGGCCATGCGCGGCACGCATAGGGCCGCAGGCGATCATGCGATCGTTCAACCAGACGCGGAAAACGTTTCCCGCCGCGATATGCGCGCGGTACGAACCTGCCGCGATCTCGGTGCGGAATGCGACCGTACGGTTCATTTCCGCGTAAAATTCTTTACTGTAAACAAACTTCATTCCTGTTCCTTCCCCTCACCGTCGGAATACAGCGTTACACCCGTCTCCTTGTCAAAAAGATGAACGGCCTTGGGCTCAAACATAAAGCGGACAACGCCGAAAGATTCGATCTGATGCCTGACTTTTTCGTTTAAGGAAAGGGTGGGAACGCGGATGACGACCTCCCCCTTGTCCTCATAGGCCGTATGCACATAAAGCTCGCTGCCCATCATCTCGGAAATCGTGACCGTACCGTGCAACACGTCCTCTCTCTCCTCTCCGACCAGCAAAATATGTTCCGGACGGATCCCGAGCACGATCTCCCTTTCCTCTATATTCCGCGCGGCCAGGCTTTCGCGCATTTGCGCGGAGAGCGGGATCTTCCGATCGCCGATGTATGCAGTGTATTCCCCGCCTTCCCGTTTCAGCACCCCGTCGAAAAAGTTCATCTGCGGAGTCCCGATAAAGCCGGCCACAAAAAGATTGGCGGGACGGTCGAACAGCTCGGAAGGTGTGCCGACCTGCTGGATGACCCCGTCTTTCATGATGACGATGCGGTCGCCCAACGTCATGGCTTCCACCTGATCGTGCGTGACGTAAACAAACGTCGTGTCGATTTTTTTGCGCAGCGCAAGAATTTCCGCACGCATCTGGTTGCGCAGTTTGGCGTCGAGGTTGGAAAGCGGCTCGTCAAAAAGAAATACTTTGGGCTTGCGCACGATGGAGCGGCCGATCGCGACGCGCTGACGCTGTCCGCCGGAAAGCTGCCCCGGTTTACGGGAAAGATATTGCACGATATCCAGAATACGCGCCGCTTCTTTCACTTTATCGTCGATCTCTTCCTTCGTGTACCTGCGCTTTTTGTAGAGGATCTCTCCGTCCTTCCCCCGTTTCGGCTGCCCCGTCTTTTTATCCTGCACCGGAATGCGGACGGGCTTCCCCTCTTCGTCACGGAGAATGCGCCCCCATTTTTCCTCGTCCGTATACCTCCTCTTTGCATAGACGGGCGCTCCGTTCTTGTCCTTACGGTCGCTGCCGTCTTTGTTCTTTCTGACCTCGTAGACGGGTAGCCCGTCCTCTCCCGTAACAACGTTGCCCTGCGCATCGCGAAGTTCCTTTTTCACCCTGCCGAAAAGTTGCGCAAAGAGGCCGATCGGCTTTCCGCTTTTGTCTTTGGCCTTGTACGAAACGTCTCTCCTGACGCAGAACGTTCTGCCGTTCCTGAGCCCGAACGCGATGTTGTCGTACACCGTCATGTGCGGATAGAGCGCATAATTCTGGAAGACCATCGCGATGTCCCTGTCCTTCGGTTCGAGATCGTTGATCACGCGCCCGTCGATCGCTACTTCGCCGAACGTAATGTGTTCAAGGCCTGCGATCATGCGCAGCGTCGTCGATTTTCCGCACCCGGACGGGCCGACAAACACGACAAATTCCTTATCCGCGATCTCGAGATTAAAATCCGAAACCGCAGGCTTCATATTTTTTTCATAAAACTTATAGACGTTCTTCAAAACAACGTTTGCCATGAATATCCTCTCCTTATCACAGATCCCTCGATCATGTCTCACTTTGAAATTGCACGGAGCTCAAATCCATGCGGCCCCTGCCTCTGAACGTAAAATATATCGAATGCTCTCCGCGCAACGAGCACGGAAACGCCAGCTTCTGCCACGAAAGCGAATCCAATTCCGCCGCCGCGCGAAAAAGTTCTCCGAAATCGTCCGAAAAAACAATTTCGCCCTTTATCGTTCCCCGCACTTTGAGATAGATTATAACGTCCCTCTTAAACAGAAAACTGCGGAAGCCCACCATCGTCCCGCCGCTGATCGCGGCAATATATCGGTCCGTCTTGTCGTGCGTGATATAAGGGATCTTCCCCTTGACCTTTCCGTTTCCCGCCATGGGCATGTTCCCGTCGGTGAGAACGCAGGCGATCGCCGCAGGATAACTGCCTTCCGCCTCCAAAGGCCCGCCGTTGAGCCCGCAGGAGGTCATGCGTACCTGCGGAATGGTGCCGTCGGGCAAAATATCGATTTCTTCCGCGCAAGCCTGCCTCGAATAGGAAGAAGCGTGCGTATGACGATGATAAAACACATACCACTTGCCGCCGATCTTTTCGATGCTTCCGTGATTGTTGCCCGTCATGCACACTTTATCCTTCTCCGCACGCCCTTCATAACCGATATCGCCGTTGGAAACGAGAGTCCCCCTGACTTCAAAACCGCGGTCGGGGTGATCGCTCACCGCATAACATAGCTCGTGCATATGCGAGGAAGAATAGATAAAATAATACTTTTCCCCGATTTTCCGGATCGAACTCGCTTCGAAAAAAGGATGCTTCTCCCAGCTCGTTCCCGCCGCATACACGGGCGTGATGCGGCGCATTTGGGAAGTCATGGTCATCATGTCGTCGGCAAGCGTGCAGGTGTATGCGCCGTCCAGCGCAAACAGTTTTTCCGCGTCCATATCCTCACGGCGGAACAGCTGTTTTAAAAATGCGTCCAGCTGCGCCCGTTTTTCGACGTCCGCATAAAGATCGCGGAAGGGAAAACAAGTCCCCGCGTACAGCCTTATCACGCCGCCGTCATTGATGAGCGCGGGATCAAACATAAAATGTTTTGTGTACGGGGCACCCGACGCATCCTTTACGACGCCGAGATAGGAAAACTTCCCCGCGGGCGAATCGGATACGGCGACGCTGACGGGATTGAGATACCCGTCCGCCGCATCCTTCCCCGCAAGACAGTAATAGAGATAGTACCTTCCGTCATTTCCGCGCACCACGTCGGGCGCATAGAGATATTTGCGGTTCTGACCGTAAAGCGGATCCTGCTTTGCCGAATAGCTCACCCCTTCGCACCGCCAATCGGCGAGATCGGATACGGGCGCGGAATACACGGTATAGTCGAGCATGCAAAAGGTGCTGCCGCCCTCTTTGTCGTGCGATCCGTACAAATATACCCTGTCGCCGAAGACGTGCGGTTCGCCGTCGGGAATATATTCGGAAAGAGGAAGAAAGGGATTATATGCCTGTTTCATTTCTCTCCTTGACGATGACGGACATCCTGTCGATGTTCCATATCTGCGTAAATTTTGTTTCGGGATCCCCGTTGCGCTCGTTGTATGTGCGCACGGCAACGGTATATTTCCCCGCCTTCGGAAAGCGATGCTCCGCGTGCAGACAGGTCCCCGTTTTGACGGGGAAATCTTTTTCGCCTTCGAAGCTCCACTCCGTTTTTGTGAGCGTGCCGCAGCCCGCGGGGATCTCTGCCTGCACGTCGAACGGAACGCTTTCGCCCGCTGTCGCATACACTTTCCGCTTTCCCCGTGAGGAAATGCGGCATACGTTCTGGATCCCCCCGCGCTTTTTTGCGCGCGCGGGAACGGTAAATTTCCCGTCTTCCAGCGCGTACTTCGATTCGGTCGGCGGCTCGATCCCCTTTTCCGCCCAGTCGGCCACATCCAGAAGACACTGGTATACGCAGGGAAGGTTCGTCACAAAATACAATTCCGCCCCGACGGGCTCCGCCCTGTCGTCGTGCAGCGCATTGTCCATAAATTGCAGACGGTAGAGCTCTTTCGCCCTCTTCTTGCCCATCGTACGATAGACGAGCCGCTTGTACCAGTCGCCCTGGTAAGGAAACGCACTCTCATCGCAATAGGTATGTTCCACGATCATTTTGCAGGAAAATTCTCCGCGCATCGGCGCGCTCCCCGTGAAGTTGGCAACCACGTCCCGCTGCACGTATTTGGGTGTTCCGTCCTTGCGATAACAGGACGAATACCCCGCATACGGCTCTTTCGGCAATGCGTGCAGATGATAATCGCTTGCGGCAATATAGTCGGAGTTGTCCAGGATCACCCGATCTCCCGGCTCGACGAGCGCGAGCACGTCCATCATATCGGGGCATACAACGTGTTCGGCGATCGCGACGGTGTTGCCGCTGTGCCCGCTGAAATACACCTGCTTCCCCGCCGCCTTTCCGCTGACGAAACGCACAAAACAGCCCATTTCGTAAAAATCGTTCTGCGCCATGCCCTCCAGTTCGAGCAAGGGCGTGCCCGCAGCGCCGCTCATGCCCTTATACCGCTGCCAGTTGGTATCCACCCCCGTGGTATTGTTCCCTGCGGCGGCTTCTGTGCGGCCCGGAATATATTTGGCCTTGACGCGCGTTTCGTACAGGAGCCGCGCTTCGTGCGCGTCCGACGTCTCGTCTGCGCCCGCATAGCCCTCTTTTTCCCAAAAATCGACAAAGTATGCGGGATCCGTCATCTTGATCCCGCCGACGAGCAGCGGCAGAGATCCGTCCTTCAAAAATTCAAGCCCGACGAGCGACCCGCGGGGAAATCCAAAGCTGAAAAGTTCCTCGAGCGCGACGCGCTCCCTCTCGTTCAGCCCCGCAAAAATATCCGCCTGCGCATCCGCTTTGAGCGCCTCTATGATCCCGCTCAGCTTGTGACGCAGGACACGCATCGCATGCGCACGGATGGTAAGATTGTGCGGCACGGAAACGGGCGCGCCGTTGACGTACGGGACGGCGCCGTCCCAGGAATCGCAGTTTTCCACACATTCGATCGTCTTGTACGCGCCGCCGCTCCCGCCGTACAGATATCCGTACGGGCGGGGGATATCTCCGTAAATTTCTCGCGCAAGAATGCGCGAATATTCCGCCACCGCGGAAGAAGAACGATATGTAACGGTAGGATCGGGGATCGGCTTGAACGGTTCAAGCGTGCCCAGATTGCTCTCCACGAAATAGGCCCCGTGCGTGAGCGCAAACAAGATCTTGTCGTCTCCGCCGTAAAGAGTCTGCGAGGCGTCTTCGTGATTGGCGGCGGGAGGAATATATTGAAAAAATCTGCCGCCGTACGCTTTTTTTTCAGGAAAACACACGGAAAATTTGATATCCGTCCCGCGGAAACCGCCGTGCACGTACGTGTAACCGACTCCCTCGCGCACCCGATGCTCTTTTATGTCCGTATAAGGTTCTTGCATTTGTTTGTCTTGCGTATAACGATAAACCTTTCTCATAATTTCTTTCCGCTCCGTTTCGGCAACCCGCCGTGCGGGCGCAAACAACGCTCACCCGCCGTTCAGTTCCCTGATATATTGGTTATGATATTCGCACGCCTGTTCCACCCCGCGCAGGACGAGTCCCTCGCGGATACCCTCCCATGCGCTTGCGATCTCTTTCATGCCCTTGATGAACATGGGAACTTCCTGGTATAGATAGGTCGTGGTAATGCGCGAGTACGTCTGACTGATAAATTTCTGCTCGCCGTCCGTCAATACATAATGGATCATTCTGCCGCCCGAAAACGCAGTATTTTCGTACAGCATGTTCTGGGTGAGCATCGCCGTATACGTCGGGGTATAGCCGTAATCCAGATTTTCCTTGTTCATATACCCCGCCACGTCGCGGACGGACACGACCGACCACAGCTCCGCGTCCGCGGCGAGGGCGGGCGTGCGCCTGTATACCGCTTTTCCTCCCTCTTCCGTCACCGTGTAGGCGCCGTCTTCCAGGCCGTATTGCCCGTAAAAATCGCGCACATAGTCGGGGGTGGAGGGATCTTCCAGCTGCTCTTTGGTCAGACCGAGAGAGACCACGCGCGAACCTTCCTCCCCGTACAGCCAGTCAATGGCGCGAAGAAGCAGCTTTATGTCTTTCCCCTCCTCCAGAATATTGGCGGAAAATACGATATTGCCCTGCGAATATTCCGCGTCCGTAAAGAAGCAGTCGGGGATCTGCATCGCCACTTGGTCGGTGAGCGCTCTCTCCTCTTCCCGCGCGTTGCCTTCCGCATCGTACACGTCGTTGATGGGCTGCGCCGCCACAGAAATGACCGCCCCTTGCGTCAATTCGATGGACGGATTATAGATGCGCGAGCCGAGCGTGGAAACTCTGCCGTACCAGCAGCCGATCTTGCCCTGACGGACAAGACTCGTATCGATCTCATAAAACGAGGACGTGCTCTTGGTGTTAAAGTCCTTATCGATCCAACCGTTATCGTACCAGGCATTCATGCACTGCAAATATGCCTTGAATCCTTCCTGCAGCGCGCCGAATTGAAAATACCCTTCGTCATCATAATAGAAATGCGCGCCGATCCCCCCGAAACCGGTGACGAAGTCTCCGTTTTCATTGTATCCGGGATAGTAAATGCTGTGTACGTACCCGTCCGAAATATTCTGCTCTTCGATCGCCTTTTCAAACGCCTCGAACATCCACTCCCAATCGGAAATGGTAACGGGATGCTTTCCGTCCCACGTGACGCCGTTTTCCGCACACCAGTCAGCATACCACTTCATGCCGCCGTGCGCGCCGTCGGCATCGTTCCTCCGTTCCCAGCTCGGAAACGTGACGTTGTCCACCCAGCTGTCGCCGTCCACCGTCGCAGGATCGTAATCGCTCCCTTCCACCTCGCAGGGTTGTCCGTCTGTCGTCAGGGAATAATATCCCCTGAAACCGCCGTCCGCCTCCGCCTGAGAACCCGGCACGGGCGTCCCGTAACGGACGATCCAGTCTCTCCTGTACTGGTATCCGCCCCATGCGGACATGATGTCTCTGTTCTGAAAATTCGTGAGCGCGAGATACCGCCACTCGCCGTCGGCGTACAGTTTGCTGTCCTCGCGTATTCCGTAACGGTCGAGCATCGCCATATAGTTTGGCATACATTCCTCGATGTACGGCCCGAGATCAAGAATATACCCCGATTCATAGGCCTCCTTTACCGTCATGGAGGAATAGGTCATATTCACCACATCCGGCCACGTGCTCTTGTTGCCCAAAAGGTTGTTGAGCGTATCCGACTCCGAACCCGAAGGCGCGATCATAAACTCGAACGCCACGTTGCTCTCGCCGCCCTCTTCCGTCTCGAATCCGCGGCTGATCCAGTACTGAACGCCGGGATTCTCCGCGTAATCGGTATAATACGTCGCCTCCTCGCCTTCATTGAGAAACCAGCTGTACGTGTGATCCGCCGAGGCGGTAACAAGCCCGCCGATCCTGCCCGAAAGCGTACGGAAGTACATTGCAAAGAAAAAGATGACCATCGCCGCGACCAGACAGAGAAGAACGATATTCTTTGTTTTTATCTTTTTCATATTCCCCTCCTCAGCCTTTCACCGCACCTATGATCACGCCCTTTTCGAACTGTTCCTGAAAAAACGGAAACACGACGATGATGGGCACCGTCGCCGCTATGACGACGCAATACTGCACGAGCCCCTGCGCATAGACGGGGTTCGCCGCGTTCAGATAGTTCGCATACTGCGATTTGAGTTCGTTGATCCAAAGCTGCAGCGGCCATTTGGAATTATCGAGCGGCACATAGATCTGCGCGTTCAGCCATGAATTCCACGACGCGACAAAGGAAAGCAAGAGCGTGACGACAAAGAGGCTGATACATTGGGGCAGCATTACGCGGAACATGAGCTTGAATACCCCCGTTCCGTCCAGACGGGCGGCTTCCACCGTGCTCTCCGGCACGCTTCGGAATGCGTTCATGCCGATGATGAGGTTCATCACGTTGGCACTCTCCAGCAGAACAACGGAAAAACGGGAATTCACAAGCCCGAGCGCGGACATCACCATGTACGTAGAGACCATACCGCCCGAAAACATCATGGGGAAGATAAAAAACGCCATGAATGCGCGGGAAAGCCTGGTCTTGCGCGAAAGGCAAAAGCCTCCGACCACGTTGATGACAAACCCCAGCCCGACAGTGAAAACAACGTAAAAAACGGTATTGAAATAGCCGACGTACAGGCCGTTGTTGCTGAAAAGTATATCATACCCTTCCAGCGTCGGCTTCCCGACGGGCCAAAGCACCAGGCCTTTATGGGAGAGCAATGCGAAACCGTCGGAAAAAGAGCTCATGAGCACATGCCACATGGGAATGATACATACGAACGCCGCCAAAATGCCTAAAACGAGCGCCACGACGTCGAAAAGGATATTGGAGAACTTCTTGCTCATCACCATGCCGCTTTCCAGCGTTCTTTTTCCGTATATTTCTTCCAGCGCCTCGTATTCCGCCGAGGCATGCGTTTTTTTGTCCTTCATAACCCCCTCCCGCTCAGAACAGCGACATCTTCGCCGTCTTTCTGCTCAACGCGTTTGCGCCGAACAGCATTGCCGTTCCGACAATGGACTGGAACAGATTGCTCGCCGCCGACAGACCGTAGTCGGGAACCATGCCGAACGCCATGCGATAGGTGTATGTAAACAGCGTGTCCGATACGTCGAGCACGGCCGTATACGGCAGCAGCAGAATGGCGTCGAACCCGGCACGGAACACGACGCCCACCTGGATGGTAAAAAACATGACGATGAGCGGCATGAGCTGCGGGAGCGTTACCTTGAACATACATTTCCAGCGCCCCGCCCCGTCGATCGCCGCGGCTTCGTACATATCCCGGCTGATATTGGAAAGCGCCGCCACATACATGATCGAACCATAGCCGAAGGACTGCCACACGTTCCGGAACGCATAGATCGTCCAGAACACGGGAGGCGTGGGATTGGCCAGCAGATTTTGCTCCTCCACCCCGAACAACCCGAGAAATTGCGTTATGACGCCGTCGCTCGCACAGAAAGTGATAAGAATATTGGCAACGACGACGGGAGCCACAAAGTTCGGCATATACGAGATGGTCTGGATCCCCTTGCGGGCGCGGTCGTAGCGGATGTTGTTGACGATAAACGCAAAGACGATGGGTGCGGGAAACCCGAGCACAAGATTGAACAGGCCGATGATCACGGTATTTTTCAGCGCCCTTATAAAGTCCTCGCCCGCAAACAAATTTGCAAAATTATCAAATCCCACCCATGCGCTGCCGAAAATACCGTCGGCGAGTTTGAAGTCCTGGAACGCCATGACGATACCGAAGATCGGCAGATAATGAAAGATGATAAAATAAACGAGAATGGGGAGCATCAGCAGATAGACGGTATGATTTTCCCGAAAATCTTTTTTCCACGTCCCCCTGAAGATCTTTTTTAATTCTTTCTTCAATTCATCGTCGGCAAGGCGGGACGGATCGACCGTCACCGCCTTGCCGGAATCGAGACTTATTTCACGCTTTTTCAAAGCCATGCTCCCCCCGATTTTTGTTACATAGAGAACGGGATCGTTGCCGTCGCCGTTGCGATACCGCTGATCTTCGCAGAGAATACCATTTCGGGCGACATCGTGACCGTGACGTCCGCCTTCGTATAGACGATCGTCAGCGTATAGGTGGCGTCGGTCGCGCCCGGAACGGCGGCCCCCGTGATGACGATGCTTTCGTCCGAAGAGGTAAACGTGAGTTTGGGAATGAAGCCGCCGAACGCCGGGTCGGGTTCTTCGGTGTAAGTGCCGCCCGCCATCGTGAAGGGGAGCGTTCCCATCTGGGGAACGACCAGATTTCCGCCGAGCGTATACGTGCCTTCCGCCGCGTTGCAGGCAAGCGTAAGCTCTGTCGTCGCGATCGAAAAGGCCTGCCCGAGAACATCCGCTGTATCTTCATCTACGGTGACGCTGCCCAGCGTGCCCGTAAACGAACGGTCGACCGTGAGAACGTCGGCAAGCGTCAGATCGCCGTAAACCGCCGTACCGTCGGCATGAACGGTGAGCGTCTTTTCTTCCTCCGTGATATCGTTTTTAAGCGTATATGTATTTTCCGCCCCTTCCGTCCACGTACCGTTCTGAATCACGCCGTCCGTCATGTCGTCATAGGTATGATCGTGGTACAGTACGAGCATTTTGTTCGCATTGTTGTCCGCATAGAACTTGACGACTTCGTAGCGGAAATTGGATTCGACCCCGCCGGGATCTCCGTACGCGTCATCCGCTTCGAACGTCATGATGCAGGACATGGACGTGCCGACAACGATATTGCCTTCCCCGTCGAGAGGCAGTTTGTCGGTAGGCTGCAAAAGCGCCTGGTCGTTTTCCCCTTCCAGCCAGTTATACGTCAGAACGTCGCCGTAAGAGGTGAGCTGAATGTAAGAGTCCGCCGTTTTCTTGCTCGCGGGATCCAGCCACTTTTCTCTCGGCTGACCCGTCGTCGGATCCACTTCTCCCAACACGGCCTTATCCATGTATTCGAGATCTTCTTCGACGAGCTCGTACGTGCCGGCGTCCTTGAACGCGCCGCCGTACAACACCGCATAGTACGTCCCGTCCTCATAGAAATGGAAGAAGCAGGGTACCTGTGCGCCCGCCGCCCCGCTGAAATAATATTCGGCGACTTCGGCCTTGTCTTCGGTCGGTTCGTCCGGTCCGCTCGGGCCGACCGGCCCCGGGGTTTCGGTTTCTTCGCCGCTGCCGCAGGCGGCCAAAAGCCCCATCGAAAGAACGAGCATAAGCCCCATGACCACGGCAAGAATGCCTTTCAGGAATTTGTTTGAAGATGACTTCATTTTGAAATCCTCCTTATCGTTAGTAGCACCATGATACCATATGTTCCTGAAAGGATATTACAATATTGTTGAGTGAATATCAAAATTTTTTGTTTATTTTGTAGTTTCTCTGTATTCTTGCGGAGTCATTCCCACGATACTTTTAAAAATTTTCGTAAAATACGCCTGCGACGAGAAGGACAGCGAATAGGTGATCTCCACGAGGGTCTTTTTGGTAAATTTGAGCAGCTGTTTCGCGCGGATGATCTTTTGCAGATTGATGTAATCCACGAGCCCCATGCCCGTCTCTTTTTTGAAACAGGTACTTACGTAAGAGCGGTTGATGTGGAACGCTTCGCCGATCTCGGCGCAAGTGATCTGCCTGTCGACATTGGCAACGACATACTTCATGATGCGAAGGACGATGGGATTGGTGACGTTCTGCGTCTGCAGCTGCCCGATCTTTTCCGTAAAATACCTGAGAATGCGGTACCGCACGTCTCTCAGCTGCGAAGTCGAACTGCATCCTTCCGCCCTGTCCATAAAAATATCCACCATGTGCAGGCACAGGTTGCCGTCCACGCCCGCGTCGATCGCCACGCGCGAGATGAGCCCGAGCGCAAGAATGACGTCGTCCTTGATCCTGCGGACGGTGCTGCGGTGTTCCACCTCCGCAAACAGGGGCGCGTCTTTCAGAAATTCGTCGATCTGGTCGACCATGCCGTTTTTCACGTAAAAGAGAATGCGGCGCTCTTCCTCGTGATATTTGGGAAGCTCCTTTTCATATTCGGCCGCTTTCTCGATGTAACTGAGTTCCTCCTCCCGTACGTCGGGATAGAGATTCTGCTCCTGCGCGGACGCGCGGAATTTCCGACATTCGCGGTTGACGAACATATCGAGCATGGAAAAAAAGCCGCGGAACCGCACCCCGTTAAGTACGGGAAGGGTCGTCATGTAGCTGTAAAGCCCGTCTTGAAAGGAAGAAAAAAAACTGTCTCCGCTGAAATACGTCTTCAGCTGCGTGATCGTGATACCGTCCGTACGGATCGGCCCGAAAAAGACGGCGACGTCTTCCCCTTTCTTTTTGGAAACGCCATAGAGAAGAAATTCGCTGTCCGTCAAATCGCCGATATAACTCTCCGTCGCCTTCCCGGCTATTTCCGTCATGATGCTTTCAAAAAATTCGTTCAGCCCGCCCTTGACGGGCGCGGAACGAAAGTGAGCGATCTGCTCCCCGTCCTTGCAGACAAGCGCCGGAATGCCCAGCATATGATACAGATTGGATACGTACTGCACAAGCAGATCCAGTTCGTCTTTGTTCATCCTGTTATCCCCCTTTTCATTATTTTTGGATTTTCTGCTTTGATTATAGCATATCTTCTGTTTCATTGTATCAAAATTTTTATATTTTTATCAAAATTTTTCTTTCCCGGTCGGTTTTTGCGCATTTCGAAAAAAAACGGCACCCGCTGAGGGTGCCGTTTTTTCATGAAAAATATCAAAGTTTCGGATTTTTTATCTTACCGAGCAGCGCATCCGCCCGCTCCGTTTCCGCTGCGGGGATCCCGAGCATTTGCGCAAAGGAGCGCAGGGTAAAGGGCGCAAACAGATCGTACATGATGGGTACCTTTCGGACAAGAAAAATGGAAGTGTCCTCGGCGAGAGCCTTTTCTGCCAGTCGGAAGACGGGGGCGACCGCCTCCTCGGCCGCAGGCAGGGAGTGCAAAAAGCCCACCGTACAATCTGCCGAGAGATATTCGTCGAAATCGGCATGCACGCGCGCAGGGCACGTAGGCGCGCCGAACCCTTCCTCGGAAAAATCGCCGAGCGTTTCCCTAAGCCAGCCTATGCTCTCGCTTACCCAGTGCCGTACGCGCGGGGTAAACGCGGCAGAGGGCGACTGCAGCGCACTGTTGCCGAACACAAGCCCGTGCGGCCCGTAGGAATAGATATGTATTTCAAACGATACGCCGTATTTTTCAAGCGCTTTTACAAAATCAAGGCTGTTTCCGACTGGCACCATCCCGTCCGAGCGCGTCGCAAACACAAAACACGGACAGGTGTGCTGATCCGCCGCCGCGGGAGCGTCCGGAATCTCGGGCATACCGGGAAGAAGATACGGATCCCAAAAAGATTTTTTCGCCGCGGGATAACACAGGATCGCGGCCGCGGGTTTGTGCTTCGCCGCGGCCGCCGCCATGGCGGCAAGATGCCCGCCTGCGGAAAAGCCGATCACGGCGATCTTATCGGGCAGAATGTTCCACTCTTCGGCATGCTCCAAAATAAATTCCATCGCCCGTTCGTAATCGCGCAGCGGATTGGGCCAAGCGCTGTGCTCCATGACCGAATACCGAAGAACAAACGCGCTGTACCCTGCCGCAAGATAGGGATACGCCACGGGCTCCGCTTCGCGCTCCGAACAATACTGGTATCCCCCGCCGGGAAGGATCAGGATCGCGGGGCGCTTCCTGACATACGGCACTTCGGGATCAAGCGGCTGAACCATCGCCGTAAGCGTCACGTTCCGCTCCCGATCCAAACAAAACTTCTGCATGATCGTCCTCTCGTTTTTCGTTTTTTCTTCCAGTTTACCGCCTTGTCCGAAAAAATATATCACAATTTTTGATTCAATGGTAAAATTTACGGAAAGAACCGACAAAAGAAGGTTCTTTCCGCTCAAACACTCTCATTTGTTTTCTATGTTTCCAGCCAATAGGAATCGTCGTCGTACTCCGTAAGATGCAGTCCCTTTCCCACAAGTTCGGGGTAATACTTTTCGTTGATCGCGCCGTCCATACGGTCAAAAGCAAAGAGAAACCATCCGAGCAGAACAAACGGAAGGAGAAAAAAGACCAACGCCTGTAAGATCGCCGCAAAAAGCGCGCCCAAAAACATTTTTCCTATGACGATGACCGCAAAAGGGATATAACAGATCAGTACGGCGATCCACGTTTTCAGTTTGTTTTTCCCGAAAACGATGAGCGCATAGCGTATTTGCTGCGCAAAACCAAGCTCATAGACGGTGATCGTGACGAGCATATATGCCGCAACGGGCGCGGGAAGGAGCAAGCACACGACGGCGGGCAGGAAGCTGATCCACCCGCTCCCCGCAATCATCGAATAGCGGCAGGCAAACTGTACGAGCCCGATCAGGAAAAACAGGAGCAGATATTGTCTTCCGTTCTGCCTGACGCCTTTGCAAAATTCCCGCAAGAGGCGGAAATTTTCTTCCCAACCGAGCGCGCGCACGATCTGCGATACCCCCGAAAGAACAAGCCCGAAAATCAGAAACCCCGCCGCGTCCAGAGCGGCAAAGACCGAACGCATCGTCGTCACCGCCACGAGCGCGTCCCCTTCAGCAAGCGTCCCCGCCTCCGTCATGGAACGGATATTCGCCTGGTAAAGCGTATCCGCGATCCCCGTCGCGGCAAACGGAAGAGAAGCGAGCAGCAGCAATGCCCCGCAGAAGAACAGCACAAACAGGTGCAGGGAAACAACGTCGGAAAAAACCTCCCTCCGCGTGGAAGGGAGCGCACTTTCCCGATAATCTTTTTCTGCGATCTTAGGCCCGAAAAGAGACATCTCTACACCTCCAACAGCCAGGCAAGAGCCTGCAGCCCTGCGTCGTCGCCCGCCTTGCCCGTCCCGTTCACGCCGTTTAAACACTCGCTCTTATAGCCGAAAAACACCCAACAGGCTTTCTCTCCGCCGTAATAACGGGAGAAATTATTTTGCGCCGACCCGTCATAGAGTTTGACCCCGACGATCTTGCCGCCGATTTTATAATACTCCGCCCCCGCCGTATAAGACACGATCCCTTCGGGGTCTTTAAGGGAATCGAAATAAAAGCCGATCTTATCCTCGGAGATCACGTCTTCCTGCACGATGATCAGGTCGGCCTGATCGGCGAGCGAATAGAGCGTCTGATCCTGATACCCGCTCTGCAGATCGACCGCGGCGACGTTGACCTTTTCGATCGGCTGCGCCGTCACCGAAGGCAGACGGTCTTCGAGCGCGCTCCGCAGGCTCTCTGTCTGCAGCCCCTCGCCCGCAAAGACGACGGAAAACGTCCTGCTGCGCGGAGGCGTGAATTTTACCTGAAAGGCAAGGAGCCAGAGCGCACATGCGAGCCCGGCAATGAGAAGATATCCCCACCATTCGGTCTGCAAATGCCGTTTAAAAATCTTCGTCATCGCCCGCCTCCACGACAATATGATTCACCAGAAGTACCGCAACGTGTTTTCCCGGGACAAAGCGCTGTAAAAGTTCCCTGTCCGGCACAAAGACGGAGCGCTGACCCTTTTCGTTTTTGACGATCACGCGACGACAATCGAAATCTTCGACGCGCTCGAAACCGCGCACCTGTCCGACCTCCCCGCGCAGCACTTCCCCCGCGTGCTCTTTCTGCCGATACAGGCGGCCTTTCCTGCGCATTTGTCGCAAAACGAGCATACCGTACCCGTAAATAAAGGAAAAAACGGCAATATCACAAAAAATATTGACGACGGTAAAAGGCAGGCGGGTCTGCTCCGTCGCGCAAAAGAACAGCACAAAATTGATCGCCGTGCACAAAACGCCCAAAGCCGCAAGGCACCGCACGCGCTTTTTGTATTTTTTTTGATGCGCCTCATACGGCACTCCGAGGATATTCCGCTTCATACCTTGAAAAACTCCTTCAATAAGGAGGATACGTGCGACCGTTCCAGCGCGGCAGGCGTACCCGATTCGACGACCCTGCCGCGTTCCAGAACAAGGATCCTGTCCGCGATCGCAAAGGCCTCCGGCAGATCGTGCGTGACAAACACCACGGTACAGTTCAGATGTTCGTGAACACGCAGCAGAAGTTCCCGCATCAGCGTCTTGCTCTTGGGGTCAAGCGCGGAAAAAGGTTCGTCCATAAAAATGACGCGCGGATTTTTAATGAAAGCGCGCGCGATCGCCGCCCGCTGATGCTGCCCTCCCGAAAGCTGCCGCGGCTTGCGGGTCAGCAGCGGATAGATCCCGAATGCCTTGGCGATCGAACGCACCCGCCTGTCCGTTTCCGCATGGTCTGCCTTCATGTTGCGCAGAGGAAATGCGATGTTATCGTATACCGTCATGCCCGCATTCAGACTGTAATACTGCGAAACGTAAGCAAAATTCTGTTTGGTGACGTCCACCTCTTCGACGGGTGTCCCGTTAAACAGAAGTTCGCCGCGCGTTGCGCCCTCCGCTCCGCGGAACATGCTGCGCAAAAGGCTCGTCTTCCCCGATCCCGATTCTCCGACCATCACAAAAATTTCGCCGTTCCCTATGTCAAACGTCACGTTGTCTACCGCAACGACAAAATCTTTCTTAACCTTATAATAGACGGAAAAATTGCGAAAGGAAAAAAGTTCCATACGATTCTCCAAACAATGACTTACGTTTTCCTTTCGATTATATCGGAAAATCCCGCTATGTTCTATCAAAATTTATAGGATACTTGCAAATTTTTTGATAAACTTATCGACGATCTGCCCGATCACTCCCCTCGCAACTCTTCCAAAAAGGCACGAACCTCCTTGCGGGTACGCCCGGACATCGTCATGTTGATGATCGGCATATCCATCGCCGTGTTCAGGTTGGCCTCCCCTCCCGCCGCCGCGCGCGATCTCATCTGTGCGTAGATCTCTTTCCCTTTTTCGGAGTATTGAAGATCTTTGATGGGCGAAAACAGCGTAAGATCGTACTTATTCCGTTCATGCGGGATCTCCGCTTCGGCATAGGCGAGAAATTCTTCCTCCGAGACGGCGGTCTGCGCCGTCATATGCATATAACAGGGCGGATCTTCGGGTACGTCCGTTTCCCCCTCCGCGCGGATCTTCGCCCGAAGCCTGATATCGGCGGCCGACGCCCCTACCAGCAGTTCGTACTCTCCCCCCTCGACCTGCCACCGATGCTCTTTCCTGTTATAGAAAGAAAGATCGATCTCGGAAAGAGGGATCGCGACGCGCATCTCTTCGCCCGCGGCAAGCGCGACCTTGCGAAACGCTTTCAGTTCTTTGCGCGGCCTGGATATCTTGGACGACAGGGCGGAAAGATACACTTCGACGATCTCTTTCCCCGCATACGTTCCCGTGTTCTTCAAGGTAAAGGAAAGCGTTCCCCCCTCCAACGAAAGATCGCGGTAGGCAAAGGTGGTATAGGACAGCCCGTGACCGAAGGGAAAATTGACGGGCACGCCCGCCGTTTCATAATAGCGGTAACCCGTAAAGATCCCTTCGCGGTATTCGTCGTAGTCTTCGTGTTTTTTATAATATCGGTACGCCGGAGTATCCTCATAACGCACGGGAAACGTCTCCGCAAGTTTCCCGCACGGGTTCAGTCTGCCGAACAGCAACGCATGCGTCGCCAAACCGCCCCCTTCTCCCGCAAGATAGGTGAGCAGGAGTCCCTTTACATCTTTTACAAAGGGCAGAGCGACGGGGGCGCCCAGCTGGAGCACGATCACGACGTTTCGGTTTACGGAAACGATTTTTTCGATCAGACGGAGCTGCGATGCGGGAAGATCCATATGTTTGCGGTCAAAGCCTTCGCTCTCCATACATTCGGGCAATCCCGCAAAAAGAATGACCTTTTCGTGCGCCGCGGCGAGAGCGGCCGCCTCGCATATCTGCCCTTCGTCCGCTTCCCCCGTATCCGTCCGATATCCCTCCGCATAGGGCGCGCCGCTGACCTGCTCCAGAAAGGCGGTCACCCGCCATGCGTTTACGTTGCTGCTGCCGCCGCCCTGGTAGCGCGGCGATTTCGCAAACCCGCCGATCACGCAATAATCATCCTCCTCCCGCAGGGGAAGGATCCCTTCGTTTTTTAACAGAACGGCACTCTCGGCGGCGGCTCTGTACGCAGTTTCAAAATTTTGTTCCAAAAGGTTTTCGGGGAGACTTCGGCAGATTTGTTCTTGCCCGAGTAGAAATTCGATCATGCGGGCGGCGTGTTCGTCGATCTGCGCTTCCGTGATCTCCCCCGCACGCACTGCTTCGCAAAGATCTTTGTCGCTGTCCGCCGTCCCCGGCATTTCCAAATCCAGTCCCGCGGCGTATGACGCCGCCTGTCGGCGCATCGCTCCCCAATCCGTGAGAAAAATACCGCGAAAACCCCAATCTTCCCGCGCCGTCTTCATAAGCCGCGCGTTTTCCGAACAATGCACCCCGTTCAGCTTGTTATACGCCGTCATGATCGTGCGCGGCTGCGCCTGTCTGACGACGATCTCAAATTGCTTTAAATAAATCTCACGCAGCGTCCTCTCGTCTACGATGCTGTCCGAAAACATCCGCCCGTCCTCGCGGGAGTTGGCGGCAAAATGCTTGAGAGAAGTACCCACGCCGAGCGATTGAACGCCCTGCACGAATCCCGCGGCAAGTTTGCCCGTCAAGAGAGGGTCTTCCGAAAAATATTCAAAATTCCTTCCGCAAAGCGGATCGCGCTTGTGATTAACGCCCGGGCCGAGCACAACGAACACATTTTCCCTTATACATTCGCGGGCCAGCGCCGCGCCCGTTTCGCGCATGAGCGCTTCGTCCCAGGAACAGGCAATACACGATGCCGTCGGGAATGCCGTTGCGGGAACCGATCGATGGATCCCGAGGATATCTGCCAGCCCCTCTTGCTTTCTGAGCCCGCTCGGCCCGTCCGTCAGCATGACGTCGGGCAGCCTTTCGTCCGCTGCGCTCCCCCGTACGTACCAAAAGTCCCTCCCGTAAAGGAGCCGCGCCTTTTGTTTGAATGTCAACGATCTGAGGATAGCATTCACACGTTCTTCCATGTCCCGCCTCACAGCACTTCTTTTATTTTTGCCGCGACCTTGACATAGGCGCGCGCGTTCGGATGCAGGCCGTCGCTCGTGCACGACATGGACAACTCGCCGTTCCCGTCCAAAAGATCGCCGTAAATATCGATATATCGCACGTCGTTCCGTTCGCAGAATATACGATATGCGGCATTTCGGCGCATAATCTCCGCATTGGTGCGGAGTGAAACGGCCAGCCTGACAAACCCGTCCGTACAGCTTTCGTTGACGGGCGAAACGGAAAGCAGATAAAATTGCGTCCGCGGAAAGGAAGCGCGCGTGAGCCGTACGATCTCTCCGATGTTTTTCAGACTCTCCTCCACGGGAATATGAGGGATATCGTTCGTCCCCGCCCAGATAAAGAGCTTGGACGGCCCGAGCGGCAACGCAACGGCGGGATAACGTTTCAGCATCAGAGCCGTGCTGTCTCCCCCCACGCCGCGGTTGTAAAAGGGCACACCGATCAGTTCGGAGAGCGGAAACCCTTCCACAATGGAATCTCCGATAAATACGGGCTTGCCTTTCTCGGCAAATTCGTTGAGTACGGCAAGATTTTGACCCTTGTTCTCCATTCCCCACAAGTTCCACTCGATCATGTCCTTGCTCCAAAGCATTTCTTTTACTTTTTCAACCATTGCGATCCCCCTCTTTTTTTTCTATTATAGATCCGCCGCCATCTGCACTCTTTCAAAATTGATGACCCGATTATAAAATTTCTATAATTTCCGTTCTTTTCCCTTGCGGCAGGCGCGGACTGTCTGCCCGAAACGCTTCTTGAACAGCTTGGAAAAATAATTATAGTCCCCCACGCCGCAGCGCTCGGCGATCTCGGTGACGGGAACGTCGCTCTCCTGTGCAAGCTTGCGGGCGTATTGCAGGCGGCACTCCTTGATATACTCGGCCGGCGGCACCGCGAAAGCGTCCTCCACGCGGCGATACAGTTCGACGCGGGAAAGACGAAATTCGGCCATCAGTGTACGGATATCCAGATTGTCCGCCAGATGAGCGGCAACGTACTGCTCGAAGCGCACCGCAAAGGAACGGGTCGTCTCGTATAAAAACGATTTGAACAGTTCGTACCCCGCGCAAGCCTGCACAATATGCAATGCCGAGGCGATCTTGCCGTGTTCGAAAAGAGGCAGTGCCTCATAATGAGAGCGCAGCAGCTTTTCCCGCCTGCCGAAGGCGGAAAAGACCTGCCCTTGCTCGCGCACCTGCCCGATGGCAACGTATCCGCCGATCTTATCGCCCACGAGTATGGGCGCGATGCACTCCGTCAGTCCGGCATGACAGGTATAGATACAGGCCCTCCCCGTGCCGCGGCAATGCTCTACCGCGCTCTTGTCGCACGCGCGGCAGCGCGCGTCCATTTCCGCATCCTCCCGCAGCAACGCGCAGAAAGAGGTGTAACGGTCGGGATAATAGCCGATCTCCCGCCCTTCCCCGTCATAGACACAGATCTTGATGCCCGCAATATTGTAAAAGTCCGCCAAAAGGCGGCGGAGCCCCTCGGCGGCTCCCGTAGAAAGTGTCTTCATAAATACGAAATTACCATATTTTTTTTATTGATGATACTATATTCCCGCGCAAAAATAAAATACAATGAAGAAAAAGGAGGGGCAGGAAATGAATTTTTTAAGCCTTGACGTGGGCACGACCTGCTGTAAGTGCCAGCTCTTTTCCGAAAACGGAACGATCCTCGCCTACAAGAGCGAGGAATATCCGCTTACCGAACAGGACGGAAAACAGTATGTGGACATCATCGGCATCCGCACGCGGATCTTTTCGATGATGAAAGACCTCGCGCCGCTCGGTTACGGTGCGGTGTGCATTTCCTCTTTCGGCGAGGCTTTTGTGCTGCTCGACGAAAAGGACAACGTCCTTTTTTTCCCCATGCTCTATACCGACCCGCGCGGCGGAGAAGAGGCGGCATTCCTTCGCGGGACGATCGGCAGCGGCAAGCTCTTTGCCGTTACGGGAACGACGCCCAACGCCATGTATTCGATGAGCAAACTTCTGTGGATCAGAAACAACTGCCCCGAACTCTACCGGCGGGCGGACAAGCTGCTGCTCATCTGTGATTACCTCGGCTATCTTCTGACGGGCGAACGCGTCATCGACTTTTCTCTTGCGGCGCGCACGGGCGTATTCGACGTACACAAAAAACAGTTCGCCGCGGAGATCTTACAGACGCTCGGCATTGATGGGAAACTTTTCTCCCGCCCCATGCCCACAGGCAGCATTGTAGGCGAGCTGAAAGCGGACGTCAAACGCGCGCTCAGCCTTTCGGGCAGTTGCAGGCTTGTTCTGGGCAGTCACGACCAGATATGCGCAACAATCGGCGCGGGCGTCATCGCCGGCGGCGACGCAGCGGACGGAATGGGAACGGTAGAGTGCATCACCGCTGTCTTTGACAACGCCCCTACCGACCTTTCCTTCGGCGAGAAGGGGTACTGCGTAGTCCCCTTCCTTAAAGAAAACTACTGCACGTATATGTTTAATTACACTTCCAATGCGGTCGTCAACTGGTTTCGCCGCGACATTCTGCACGGCTACAAGGGAACGGAAAGCCAACAATTTTCCTACCTCGAAGGGCGCGACCGTCCGCCGACGGACGTATTGATGCTCCCCTATTTTGCGGGGTGCGCCACGCCCTTTCAGGATCCGGACGCCAAGGGGGCCTTCCTGAACCTGACCAGGGATACGTGCGATCTCGATCTGTATCGCGCTATTTTGGAGGGTACGTCCTTTGAAATGAAGCTCAATCTGGAAGAGGCCCGCGCTTTCGGGATCGAAATAAAGGAAATGACCGCAACGGGAGGCGGCGCAAATTCCGCGCTTTGGCTGCAGATCAAGAGCGACATTTTATCCCTGCCCGTGAACACGCTGCGCTCATCCGAAGGCGGATTGTGCGGCTGCGCGATGCTCTGCGCGGCGGCGACAGGCGTATGCCGCGACCTTGCGGAAGCACGCGCGGTCTTTGTACAATACAAGAACCGGTATCTGCCACAGACGACGTACCGCTCCGTGTATGCAGACAAATACGGAAAATATCGGAAACTATATCAAACCTTGAAGGAGTTCTTTTGAAATGAAATTTGCATTGTTTTTCGGAAACCGCGGCTTTATGCCCGCGGAACTGATCGCAGGCGCCCGCGCGGACATGATCAAGGCAGTGACGGACGCGGGGCATGAAGTGCTGGTCATGGACGAAAAGGCGACCCGCTACGGCGCCGTGGAGACACGCGACGAGGGAAAATTGTACCACGACTGGCTGAAGAGTCACGAAGGGGAATACGACGGTGTCATCCTGTGCATGCCCATCTTTATCGATGAAAATGGCGCGGTGGCGGCTTTGCAGGACGCGAATGTCCCCATTCTCATGCAGGCGTATCCCGACGAGATCGGCAAGATGGACTTTGCGCACCGCCGCGACGCTTTCTGCGGGAAATTTTCGGTGACGGACGTCTTCTATCAGTACAACATTCCCTTTACGGTAATGAAGCCGCACGTGGTGCATCCTTTGAACGAAGCCTTCCGCAAAAACCTCGAAGACTTTGCCGCCGTCTGCCGCGTGGTGAAAGGCATGAAACGCTTCAACCTCGGCTGCATCGGCGCCAGAACGACGGCATTCAAGACGGTGCGCTTTGACGAGGTCACCCTGCAAAGGTACGGCATCAACGTGGAAAGTTTCGATCTTTCCGAACTCATCTTCAAGGTCGGTCAGAAAAAGGATACGGACAAGAAGGTGATCGAAAAGGTGAAGCGCCTTGAGAATTACACCGATTTTTCCCGCGTTCCCGAAAAGAACAAGTTTACGCTCGCCAAAATTTCCGTCGTCATCGACGAGTACATCGAAGAGTATCATCTGGATGCTATTACCCTCCGCTGCTGGAACGAGATGGAAACGATCCTGCGTGTCTGCCCGTGCGTGCTTATTTCAGAACTCAACGACCGCGGTATCGTCTGCTCCTGCGAGATCGATCTGTGTTCCGCCATTACCATGCGCGCGATGAATCTTGCCAGCGGCAAGCCGACGGCGTGCCTTGACTGGAACAACAACTACGGGGACGACGAAAACAAGGTCATTCTCTTCCATTGCGGGCCTGTCGCGCAGACGCTGATGGCGGGCAAGGGCACGGTCACAGAACACAAGATGTTCGCCAAGGGCGATCCCGGTTCGGGCTGGGGAAGCAACGAGGGGCGCATTGCGGCGTTCGACATGACCTTCTCCAACTGCTTTACCGAAAACGGCAAACTCAAAGTATACGCGAGCGAGGCGCGCTTTACGGGCGAGCCCATTGAAGACGGATATTTCGGCTGCGGCGGCGTGGCAGAAATTCCCGACCTGCAAAACAAGCTCCTCCGCCTTGCCAAGGGTGGGTTCAAGCATCATACCACCGTCGGAATGGGGCATATGAAAGAGGTGCTGGAAGAGGCGTTTTCCACCTACCTGCACTACGATATCGTGGATATTGAGAGGTAACAAACATGCTTGCATCTTTAAAAGAAGTCATCGAAGAGGGGAAAAAGCGCAAGATCGCGGTGGGGGCGTTCAACACGCCCAACCTCGAATGTCTGCTCGCCGTGCTGGGTGCGGCGGAAAAACTGGACGTTTCCGTTATCATTTCGCACGCACAGCTGCACGAGAGCGTGGCTCCCATCGAAAAGGTCGGCCCCGTGATGGTCGAACTTGCCAAAAGGAGCAAGGTAAAAGTCTGCGTGCACCTCGACCACGGCGAAAATTTTGAATATTGTAAAAAAGCGATCGCGCTTGGCTTTACGTCGGTGATGATCGACTATTCGACAAAGCCGTACGAAGAAAACGCGGCGGGCACGCGCGAGGTTGCAGACTTCGCCCATGCGCACGGCGTGGACGTGGAAGCGGAGCTGGGGAGGCTTCCCAACCGTGAAGGGGGCGCGGGCGGCGGCAAGGAAAAGCCCGAAGATCTGTACACGGACGCGGAGCTTGTTCCCGATTATCTTGAGAAAACGGGCGTGGACGCGCTGGCCATCGCGTTCGGAACGGCGCACGGCATTTATAAGGTGAAGCCTGTTCTGAACATGGACGTCATCACCAAAGTGCGGCAAAAGACGGATATCCCGCTTGTCATGCACGGCGGAAGCGGCATTTCGCACGAGGAATACCGCGAAGTCATCCGCCGCGGCATCAACAAGATCAATTACTATACGTACATGTCGTACGCGGGCTATGCGGCGGCGAAGGCGCACGCCGAAAAGGAGCCGACGGGATTTTTCCACGACATGGCGCTCTCCGCGCAGAAAGCGATGGAGGAAAACGCACTGGCAACGCTGAAAGTTTTCAGTAATTTATAAAGTCAGAGCGTTCCGTATGCGGAACGCTCCGCAAGGAACAAAAATGGACGGACGTATTTCAAATTTCATGCAAATTGCTTCGCTGCGCCGCTACGAAATGACGGAAGGAACAGAGCGCGGACTGCGCATTTTGGACTGCGACAACGGAAGGCTTCGCTTCCTTCTCAACGAGAGCAAGGCTTTGGATATGATGCAGCTGTTTGACCGCGGCATGAATGTTTCGTTTATCTCAAAAAACGGATTTACCGCACGCGAAATTCCGTTTTCCAAACGCTTTGAAGGCGGTATGCTCTATACGGTGGGCCTGGACTCCGCCGGCGCGCGCGAAGGCTTCGAGGTTCACGGCTCCTTTCACAATCTTCCTGCCCGCGTTTCCGAAGCGGTCTGCAACGAAAAAGGCATACGCATCGCGGCGGAAATCGAGGATACCGAACTTTTCGGGAAAAATCTCGTTATGCGGCGCGTCGTCACAAGCGCGCTCGGCTCAGACAGCGTGACAATCTCCGATACGCTTGAAAACCGCGGTACGCGTGCGGAAAACTATTGTCTTCTCTATCACGTCAACATCGGCTATCCGTTTCTGGATGACGGGGTAAAAATTCTTTCGGACGCGGAAGATGTCATTCCCCGCACGCATTGGGCAGAACTCGATCTGAAACACCGCACCACCTTCCGCGCACAGGCGGAAAACGAAGAGGAACGCTGTTTCTTTGTAAAAAACAAGACGCCGCACATCGAAGCGGTCAACGAACGGCTCGGAAGAAAGGTCGTGCTTGACTATTCCGGCGATACCCTCCCCTGCCTGGTACAGTGGAACAGCAACGCCGCTGGAGATTACGCTCTGGGCCTTGAACCATGCACGGAATACCTCGACGAGCGCTTCCGCTACAATGTTCTGCCGCCTCGATGCAACGTCAGATTTTTTGTCACCGTCTCTGTCCGCGACCTCAAATAATTGCCTCGAACGCAAAGCGCCCTGTTTATCAGGGCGCTTTTTTAATACCTGGATATCTTTGCAAAGTTTTCGTATTCCTTCAGTAAGCTCTTCGGGAGGGTCTGAACAAGCTCCTCCTGCGTCCACATCCCTTGCGGATGTTCAACCTGCGATATGACCTTCAGGTCACCGTACAACGCTATTTTCCCCGAAGCACATACCGAAAAAACCGCACCCGAAATATCCTTTCCGCTGTCCGAACAAAGATACGTCAGAAAGGGTGCGAGCCCGATCGCGTCCTGATGATCGGAGTCTACCTCCGCTTTGTGCTGCGGGCGCATTTCTGATTGCCCCACAGCGCTCTTCAGCGTCGCAAGCACCTCCGCAAATCCTGCAATATGTCCGGGTGATTCCGCCTGCGGACATATCGCGTTGCAGGTTATGTTAAAACGGTCCAGTTCCATGGAACATGCTTTCGTAAATCCTACGACCCCTGCGTTCGCCGCACTGTACGCCGCCATGTTTCCGAGCCCGACCCACGCATCGGAGGAAATGTTCAGAACACGCCCCCACTTTCTTTCCTTCATGTACGGAACTGCATGACGCATACAGTTGAACGTCCCCTTCATCTTCACAACCGTTTCAAGATCCCAATCCCGCTCCGTCAGATCCAGCAACGCCCCCGCACGGGTCACCGCCGCATTGTTGACAAGAATATCGATCGCCCCATATTTTTTTACGATATCCCCAATCATTTGCCCGACTGCACCATAATCGGACACATCACAAAAACAATGCTCGGCCTTCCCCCCTTCCTCCTCTATTTCTTTCGCAACCGTTGCGGCATCGCCGCGCAACGCAAGCCATCTCTCTTTCGCCTCTCCCGTAAGGATCTCGGGAACTTGCCCCTCTTGTTTGGGTTTCGTGTTGTTTGTAATAACGATCGCCCCTTGCCTTGCAAAATATCTCGCAATACCTCTCCCCACACCTTGCCCCGAACCTGTGATCAGAGCTACTTTCCCGCTCAAATACTTCTCCATTTTACCCTCCGTTCAAGGCAAACGATCATATTCCTCATCGCTCACCGCCCCAAATCCCCGTGAAATTCCTTCTTTGTCATTGATAACAAGTCCGATATGTGAAAAATAGCTGTCTTTTGCCGCGCCATGCCAATGTATGACTCCGGGAGGAACCAGTACATGATCCCCGGCTTTTAGCTCCTGCGCACGCTTTCCCTTCTCGCAATACCAGCCTCGCCCCCCTGTTACAAGCAAAACCTGCCCTCCGGGATGACTATGCCATGCGTTGCGACATCCCGGTGAATATGTGACATTGCCCACAGGACATCGAAATTGCGGATCGTCGGGCGTAAACATATAGATCCACGCGTCACCCCCCGAAAACCCCTTCGGATTGGGTGTGATCTTCTCCCCAAGCGGAAACAAACCGCTGCTCGGATCGTAATTTTTCATTCCGTCCCCCTTTGTTTTGCGTTATTTTTCAAAAAGCTTTAAATACAGACCGTAAACGACAAACCTTCATCTCCGCCGATATCGGCAATCCGCGATCGGCTTCACGATATGCCACATCCTTCCCGTCATCCCTTTCAACACACTCCGATCAGCGCCAAAGACCTTTGTTCGGCCGTTCCTTTTCAAAGCGATCCCTTACAAAAAAATTTGTTTTCCGCCGCTAAACGACCTGTTCTTTTATAGACATTATAACATATGCGTTTTCCGTGTATATTAAAATTTTCTTTTCGATTATATTATTTCTATTTTTTAGCCGCTAATCTTACGATATATCCCCCCCCTACATAATACGCTCTCTTTTACAAATCTATCAAACGGATTTTTGCGTTATCATCGTTTCTGTATGCCGATCCGGTACGGAAAAGTACGGGTTTGTCTTAGGTGTGACGATGGGACGTGTGCTTGTTGTAACACAATTTTATGGATACTCTTGAATTGAGTGTTCAAGGCATAAAAAAGGCGTATGAGTGTAAAACCCATACGCCTTCTCTTTATTTATTCAGTTTATGGCGCAGAACGGAAGCTATGTCCACCTTATAGACGATTTCTATTTCACGCTCCTTTCCGGCCGTGTCCGACGCTCCCCCTATAATAATTCGGTCGATCAGTTCATAGCACATCTCACGCGTAAGTTCGGGCGCGTCAAGATATTTCTTGATGCTCCGTATAAACTCATCGGCACTTTGTATTGTGTTTTCCGTTTCGGTAAGCTTTCCCTCCAGTTCCGCAATCTCGGTCTCAAGTTTCTTCTGCTCTTCCGAGTATTTTTGTATAAATCCCAGGCAGATATCTTCGGGCATTTTACCTTTTACCCTGTCTTCGTACGCTACCTGTATCAGGCGTGTTATCTCCTCCGCTCGTTTATGCTTTACTTGCAATTCCTTTTTAGCAGACTTTATTGTTTTATCCGCAAGCTCGGCATTATGACGTATATATTCTTCACGGATCGCCTCTTCGTCGAGAACGATCCGTCTCGCCATTTCCCGTACATCTTCGAGCACGATCTCTTCCAAAATACTCGCCGCGATATAATGCGAAAAACAATATGACTTACCGTACCGTAAATGAAAACCGCAATTAAAATGATAGAACCGTTTTCCCGTATTGCGGCTGACTGTCGTACAAAGTTTCATTTTATTCCCGCAATCGGCGCATATCAGAAATCCAGACAAAGGATGAGTAAATCCGATTTTTGTTTGCCTTCCTGTCGCAACCGACTTTTGACGTTCCTGAACCCTGTCCCAAAGTTCCTGTGAAATGATAGGCTCATGCGTATTGTAAACGACAGTCCACTCTTTTTCGTCCTTTCTGAATCGCTTATGATTTTTATAGGAATAGGAAGTCCAGCGCAATTGCGGCATATGCCCGATGTAGATGATCTTATTCAGCATTTCTCTTATCGTAACCGCAGTCCAGATACCTACCGAATTCGGTTTCGGTTTTTGCCCGGTTTGACTATAAGCATAAACAGCAGGAGAAGGAATCCCTTCCTTGTTCAAAACTTCCGCTATCTTCATCGGGCTTATCCCCGAAGCGTACATTTCAAATATCCGTCTTACAATCGGCGCTGTCTCTTCATCAATGA
>ERZ1106930.113-NODE-113-length-33105-cov-686.519183_pt1 | contig 33105 bp, 18 predicted proteins | sample MGYA00403663_ERZ1106930 | MGnify/ENA primary metagenome ERZ1106930 (study PRJEB35170, sample SAMEA104062438) | human gut metagenome | biome: human gut; feature: human-associated habitat; material: faeces | place: Denmark | collected 2012-06-26 ... | reverse complement strand
GTGTATTTGCATGCGACAACGACGTGGGGGATAATCAGACGACGATCATGCAATTTGAAAACGGGATCACGGCGACATTGAAAATGGAAGCGTTTGTGAAAAACGGCGGCAGGGATATCCGCTTTTTCGGTTCGGACGGGGAGCTGTCGCTGCACGAAGGGGAAGACAAGATCGTGCTGAAAAGGTATTTCGGCGAAGACAAGGAGTGGAGGATCTCCGATCTGACCGACGATCTGGAAGGACACGGCGGCGGCGATCACAGGATGCTCGATAAGCTCTATGAAATTCTTGCGGAAGGCAACAAGCAGGTAGATACGTCCATTGAAAATTCGGTGGAAAGCCATTACATGGCGATCGCGGCGGAGGAATCGAGGCTGAAAGGCGGTGCGCTGGTGGAATTGGCGTCGTATCGTAAAGATTGATTTCCGCCGTGAGGCGGTGAATGAACCGATAGGGAGGAATCGGAATGAGTAGAAAATACGTATTTTACAGAGGAGCGGTTGCGTTTTTTGCATTGTGTTTTGTATTCTCGGTACTGTTTGCCGTGTTTACGGGAATGCAGAACGTGCGTGCCGCGGAGGAAGATACGGTAACGGTGAGCGGCGTTTCCGTCGAATGGGACGGCAACGGCAATAACCACGATCTTGTTACGCTGACGCTGAACGGCGCGTCTTTTGCATCCAATACCGACAGCAACAGTCATTGGGAATATTTTGCGCCCTACATATATGTCAACGGTACGGCGGTCACGGACAATGTGGCGTGGGCGATCGAGGGGCGGTATACCGCGACTTCGAATTTCTGTTTTTATCTGAACCAAAACATCCTGAAACAGGACGGTTCGGATCTGATCGAGATCCGCGAGGGCTGTAAGATCCCGTTGGGCGACGGAGCGGATTATTATGTCGTATCCGAAACGGCTTCCTTTGTTGCGCCCGTGAATGCGCAGAATACGGGAACCGAAACGTTTGTAAAGGGATCTGCGGTAACGGTGAGCGGTGTTTCCGTCGAATGGGACGGCAACGGCGGCGGCAACGATCTGGTCATTCTCACATTGGAAGGGGCGGCGTTCGAGTCCAATCTGACGAGCAACACGCATCGTCATGAGATCGAATCGCATATTTTTGTCAACGGTACGGCGATTTCGGGCGTGGCATGGGCGATCGAAGGGCGGTACACCAATCCGAAACATTACTGTTTCTATCTGCCGCAGGATATGCTGAAGCAGGACGGTACGGATGTCATCGAGGTGCGCCGCGGCTGCCATATTCCGCATAACGACGGTGAGAGTTATTATCTGGTCACGGAAAACGCGGTTTACCTTTCTTCGGGGAGTTCCGTTTCGGGGCAGACGGAAACGTTTGCCAAACAATTTATCTGGGAAACGGGGAAAAAGTATGACATCAATGCGGATGTCCTGAAAGCGGCGTCTGCGGGGAATATAGGCGAATACGAAACGAAAGGCGTAACGCTTGGCAGCGGGCACGAAAGCTGGGGGCTTACGGGCGGCGACGCCTACACGCAGGGCCTTGCGATCGGGGATTATGCGGTCTTTGAATTTACGAAGGCAGTGGAAACGTCGCTTGCCAAGAGCCTGACAGCGGAAGTCAAGTATGACGCGAAGGCGCTGTTCTATGTTTATCCCATGGGAACGCAGGCGCTTACGTATGAGAATGCGGTGCAGAGTTTCCGCACGAGCGGCAGCGGTATCAATGCGGTGACGATATCTTTGGAATCGTTGGCAGAGGAAGGAAGCTGCGGCGGATTTATTCTGCAGCTGATCGACGGCGACAGCTTGCAATTTTTCTTGGACAGCATAACGCTTTCGGCGGACAGCTTCACGCCGGGCGAACCGGAAAAACCGGAAGAACCCGCACAGCCTGCAAAAAAGGCGGACGTGGCGGTTACGGGCGTGCAGGTAGTCTGGCACAGTGCGTCGAGCAACTGGATCTATTTAACTTTAGACAAAGCGACTTTTGCGGCCAATGAAGATCTTAACGATCAGTTTGATTATTTCATGCCGTACATTTCGATCAACGGCACCTTGCTTTCGGAAAATGCAGGGTCAGTGGTCATGTCGAGAAAGGGGCATTACGGTGAACCGACGCGCTTTATGATCGAAGTGAAAGCAGGGGAAAGTTATTCCTTGAAGAACGACGGGAACGACGTAATTACGATCGCGCAGGGCTGCCGTTTCCCGATCGAGGGGCAAGGCTCCATAGATTATTATGAAGTGTCGGAGGAAGTGTCTTTCCGATCGGTATCGGGCGGAAATCATGCGACAGACGATACGCCGGAAACGTTTGCGGAACAGGCGAAACCGATCGAGTGGGCGGCGCAGAAATACGACGCCGACGCGGAAATCTTTATGGATACCGCCGCGCAGACAGACGTTTTGGGCGGATACGATTCACAGCGGGTACTGCCCTCGTATTTCGGCGATGAGGGGCATGCGGGCCTGGGTCTGACCGATTATGCCGCGTATACCGTGAACGCGCTGAGCGCGCAGCAGTTTGCCGTGTTCAGACTCACGACGCCGATCGACACATCCCAATTCAAGAGCCTGATCGTCGAATACAAATACAACGAAGCAAAGACGCTGTTTTACGCGTATCCTTTGCATACGGAAAATCTGGGCTATGAGACGGCGAAACAGAGCTTCCGTACGGCAGGGGGCAACACAAGCGTGACTCTTTCGGCGGAAGCGCTTGCGGAGTCGGACGGCATGTTGGAAGGATTTATTCTCTGGCTTGCGGACGGCACGGGCGCGCAGTTCTTCTTAGACAGCATCACGCTTTCGGCGGAAAGTTTTGATCCGGGAGAAGTGGAAGAGGTCGTCAAGTTCGAGTGGACGCTGAATACAAAGATCGACATCGATGCTTCGGTGATCGAATCGAACGGTGCTGGAAATATCGGCGAATATGAAACAAAAGGCGTAACGCTTGGCAGCGGGCACGAAAGCTGGGGTCTTACGGGCGGCGACGCTTACACGCAGGGCCTTGCGATCGGGGATTATGCGGCATTCCGATTTGTGATGCCCATCCAAACCGAACAGGCGAAGAGCGTGGAAATCGAATACAAGTATGACGGAAAAGCGCTCATTTATGTGTATCCGCTGGGCGCGCAGGAACTGACCTATGAAAACGCGCTGCAAAGTTTTTGGACGACGGCAGAAAACGACATAGAGAAAGTAAAACTTTCGGCGGAAGCGTTGGGCGCGGACGGAAGTTTCGGTGGATTTATCCTGCAGCTTGCGGACGGAGCGGGCGTGCAGTTCTTCCTGGACAGCATCACGCTTTCGGCGGATAGTTTCGATCCGGGAGAAGTGGAAGAGGTCGTCAAGTTCGAGTGGACGCTGAATACAAAGATCGACATCGATGCGTCCGTGCTTAAAACGAACGGTGCGGGCAGCATCGGCGAATATGAAACGGAAGGCATTGCGCTCGGCAGCGGACATTCCGACTGGGGGCTGACCGGGGACGGGTTTGCAAACACGCAGATCCTTGCCAAAGGCGATTATTTTGTCGTCGAATTTGTCCTTCCCATTGAAAATACTTCGGTCAAGAGTTTTTCTCTGGAGATCCTGAACAATGCATCGGCATGTTTCTACGTATATCCGTTGGGAACGTCGGAGCTTGGGTATGACAGCGCGGTACAGAGTTTCCGCACGTCGAACGGGCTTTCGACGGTGGAGCTGTCGGCTGCGGAATTGTTCAAAGACGGTGCGTGCGGCGGATTTATCGTGCAGGCGATGACGGATTCGGGCGTGCAGTTCTTCTTAGACAGCATCACGCTGAGTGAGAAGGCGGTGCAGGCGGAAGTGGAAGATCTGACCGAGCCGGAGTATGCCACAGCGACCGTTTCGATCGTGGAAGTTTCGTACACATACCGTTATGAAGGCGGGTACGACGATCTGCTGCTGATCACGTTCGACCAGAATATATTCAACAAGACATCGGACAAAGGGCTGAACAACGAGCGCGTCGGGCTGGATGATTTTGCGGAATTTTTGCTGATCAACGGCGTTTCCGTATCGGAGAGCGGGATCGGCGACTATGCGCTTCGTTCCATGTGGGAGCGGCACGACCGACTGGGTATCTTTATCAGGAGCGGTTCGGCGGGCAGTCTGAACAACGATGCCTTTGACAAGATCACGTTTACGAAAGGGTTTGCCATCCGCGGTTCGACGGGCGATTATACCATGTACACGCTGGCGCAAGACGCGGTATTCTATACCAACCGCGCGCTGGAATCGGGCACGCAGGTAACGATGTCCGCAGAGAGCGATCCGCAGGTGGATCAGAATCTGACGCCGCTTCTGGTTACATGGAAGGTTTCGGGCGGTACGGCGACGATTTCGATCACGTTTGACAAGACGGTGCGCATGGAAGGAAGCGATTTTACGGAAAACATTCTGCGCTACATACAAGTGGACGGCAAAGCGCTTTCCGAATGGGGCAGCGAGGTGACGGTCACCTTTGATGCCATGACGATCGGACTTTCCTTTGCGACGACGCTTGCGGCGGATGCGGATGTGCGCATTACGATCGAAAAGGGGATGAACGTACAGACAAATCCCGACGAAGCGCTTTCGCTCAAGACGGTACAGACTACCGCGGATTTTGTGCGCGGCGAAAACAAGGAAAATTATTTCTTTGCCCAAGGCGGAACGCTGAATGTATATTGGGTGACGCCGCCCGAAGCAATTGCGGCGGAAAACGAGGAAGATACGGGCTTTGTTACGATGGATCTTCGTCTGTCCGTGATGAATGCCGTGCTTGAAAACTTTAATTCTTCCGTATTGAAAAATATTCTCATCGGCGACGACGATCTACTGAAGATCCTTACGGACGAAAGCGGAGCATCCGCGACGCTTTCGGGGTACACGCTCAGCATAAAGATCCCTGCAAGTTACATTGCGAAAGGTCTGGTTATCACGGTGAAGAAGGGCTTCACGACGCCTGCGGGCGGGGAGCTTGCGGCGGATGAAAGTTTCTTCTACGATGAAATTTTTGAAGAGTTTAACGGCGAAGTGCACCGCGAGGAGATCGAAAGCATACTTAAACTTACCGACGTCAACACGATCCTGACGGCGACGGACGGCGTTGCGCCGGGCACAAACCAGCTGTTTATCGAGTTTACGACTCCTTGCAGCACCAAGTATCTGCCATTTATGCAGGCGGATGCCGAAACGATCTTTGCAAGTTACGGTTCGGTGGGCGTCACGATGCCGGCGCTGTACGTGTATGAACTCAACCGTTACGGAATGCGCGAGAGCCTGTGGGATTATTTCCTGATCGACGGCAAAACGCTGCGGGAGTGGGCGGTTGCGGACGGCGGTGCGGACGCGACGCGCTACATCGATGTCTACTACCAGGGCACGAACTTCGGCGTTTATTATCTGCAGCTCGTGATCAACGCGCAGAGTTCGGCCGTCATGGATTGGAGCGAATCGCACACGATCACCTTCAAGGAAGGGTTTATAACGCCTGCATTCGGCGTATTTGACAAGGACGTACAGTTTGCGTGGGATCCCGAAACAAAGACCTGGGCGCCCGATGCGTCCACAAACGCGACCGTGGATCCGAACGCGCAGCTCAAAGACGAAACGGGCGAAGTTGTGGTCACGTTCGGCGGCGGCTGCAGCGGATTTGCGGCGGGAACGGGTACGATTTTCGGAGCGTTGCTCGTAACGGGCGCGGTAGCGGCCCTTGCGGTACGCAAAAAGCGCGGCGCAAACGGTACGGAAACGGGGAAAAGAGGAGAATGACATGAACAAGCGGATTTTGAAAGGAATTTGCTGTTTCGTTGCCTGTTTTCTGTTCGTATTCTGTCTGGCAGGGTGCGGCGGCGGAGAGAATCCTCCGCCGCAGGAAAAGCCGGGGCAGGAAGAGGAGGAGCCTGTGAAAGAGGAGCGCGAGATCGAGGCGTCCGACCCCGCCGACGGCGGGAGCGCGTCGCTTGCCAACGCAAAGATCGCGGCATTTACGGAAGCGTTCAAAGTCTGTTCTTCGGAAAAATATACGGACGGATCGGACCTGTATGCGCCCGCGGGGCTGACGCTTTCGTGGACGTGCAAGCAGAGCGCGGAGAAATACACGGTTTCCCTGTCGCAGTCGGAGGACATGTCGGACGCGGCGGTATACGAAACGGAACAGGCGCAGCTGCATGTGGACGATCTGTATGCGGCGACCGATTATTACTGGCAGGTGGAAGCGAAAACGCAGAGCGGAACGCTGCGTTCGGACGTATTCCGTTTCACGACGAAAGAGGAGCCGCGCACGGTGCTGATCGAAGGGGTTTCCAATACGCGGGACATCGGCGGCTATGCGGCGGCAGACGGAAAGCGCGTGCGCCAGGGCATGATCTACCGCGGCGGAAAGCTGGAGGATATCACCGAGGCGGGCAGGGAAAAAATACTCGAAACGTACAAGATACGCACCGATCTGGATCTTCGCCGCGGCGAAGAGAGCACGAACGTGTTCGGGGACGAAATGCAGTACATACAGATCTCGGCGCCCTATTACACGACGCCGAACGGTACGACGGGCATCGACGTGGCGGGAAACCGCGAAGCGATCGCCGAGATCATGAAAGTGTTTGCCAAAGAGGAAAATTACCCTGTGTATATGCATTGTTCGATCGGCAGGGACAGAACGGGTACCTTTGCCATGCTGCTGGAAATGCTGTTGGGCGTCGGGGAAAACGATATCTATCTGGATTATGAGTTATCCCTCTTTTCCGCGGCGGGATGTTCGGACAATACCTCGGTCAACACGTTGTTTTACACGTACTTCTGGCCGACGTACAATTATATCAACCAAAATTACGACGGAGCCGACCCGTCGGAAAAATGCGAAGCGTTTTTGCTGGATGCGGGGGTCACGGCGGAAGAGATCGCCTCGATCCGCTCCCTGCTGCTGGTATAAAATTTCCCGGACGTGCCGCCGAGTCATGCGGGCGGCTGACCTATAAGGAGGAAAAATTAGAAAATGCGTAAAACTATAAAAAAGATCTGTGCGGCGGCGCTTGCGCTTGTCTTTGTATGCGCGGGGGCGAGCGGATGTTCATCCGCATCGTTTGAAACGCTGAATGCGGAAGGACTGAAGTTTGTACAGCGGGGCGACGACGGGCTTTTAGAGCTGATCCGCACGAGCGAAAATCTTACTTTTTACACGTCGGACGATTCACTCACCGAGTTTATGAATGATTTTTATTCGCGGCATATCCGTGCGGGGGAGGAATCCATCGGCACGGCGCGGATGGGGGCGTGCTGGTCGTACGCGAAGGAGTGGGAAGCGCTGTCCCTTTCCTGGTTTGACAGCACCGCGCTTGCACTGAAAGAATACGACGCGGACGCGCTCATGCAGCGGTACATCAATTCCATCGATATCGACAAATTCGGGAATGTGTACGTGTGGTTCAACGATACGGATTTCCCGGTGGACTCGGATGCCTATGATATGCCGGGGCAGGGCTGGGTTTTCCCCGATTACAGCGAACTGGGTACATACGGCAGTGAATTCAGCCAGTCGGCGGACGGCTGGACGGTCGGCGGAAAGAGCGGAAGTGTTTCGGGCGGATACCTGAACGGATCATTTTACGGCAAGGAAGGCGAAACGTACGACCTTATCTCCGCCGAAACGAGTTTTTCTGCGGATCTGGCGCCCTTTGTGGAGATCCGCATGATCTTAGAAGATCTTGCAAACAGTGCCGGCATACTGGAGACGGACATTGCCGATTACGGCATACTCTGGAAAAAAGAAGGGGATGGATCCGGCTGGCACGAAGTGAAGGCTTCGGAATTTGCATCCAATCCCGTAACGCTTTCGCAGTACAATAAAGTGCGCACCTATTTCCCCATGTACCTGCATCCGGACTGGAACGGAACGGTCACGCAGGTGGGCCTGCGCATTTACCCGAAGACGGGGGAAAGCCTGGATATCAATGTACGTCTTGAATATTTCCGTACCATGGCGGATACGCGCCAGAGCACCAGTTCTGCAAAATACATTCTCACGCTGGAAGAGATGACTTCCTATTCCAACGATCTGGAAACGGTGGCAAACAACATCGGGCGCGCAAGAGAGGCATTCATGTTCCAGGCGTATGCGCTCAAAGGTGCGGACGGGTTGGTCGATCTGACCTATCTTCCGGGCCATGACAGCGCTTTGGGAACAGGACACCGCATCGGCAACGGATATTATGATATTTATCCGCCGTGCAATCTGAATCTGGAAGCGAATATGTATTTCTATCTGAGCTGTATCGCCCTTGCGAACATGGAGCAGGCGCTTGTGGATGCGGGGATCGAAACGGAACAGACGGCGGTAGCCAATTACGACCCGTACGGCGTATTTGACGAATCGAACGAAGGGAAGGGCGATATCGTGTACGATTTTACGCCCGAAACGCTCAGGGAGCTTGCCGCAACGGTCAAAACCAACGTACAGCGCGACTATGACGAAGGCGGATTCTGGAATCCGGAAACGGGCAGGTATGCGTGGGGCATTTACGATGAAAATTCGTATGGTGAAGCGGGGACGCCGCTCGATTACGGGATGGTGGAAACGAATGTACGCATGGTATTCCACGGGCTTGCCACCGACGAACAGGCGCAGTCCATTTATTCCTGGCTGGACGGCATGCGCACGGTCGAGGGAGATACGTCGACGGGCAGCGATATTTATTTCTATCAGTTCGGGCCGCGTTCGACCACGCGCGACAATCAGTACGACTATACGAGCATTTACCGTGATGCGGCATTTTCCGTTAAAGTGCAGGACGGCGGCGCCATCCTCTATACTTCCTATTACGACGTGATCGCGCGCCGGCAGCTTCTCGGTTCAAACGCAAGTTACGAGCGGCTTTCGGCTATCAGCGACTGGTATCATGAAGTGATGAGCGCGGGCGGTACGGGAACGAGTTTTTACCAGACGTACTACGCGCAGAAGCGTATGGAAGACATTGACAATTACGATTATTATACCCTGCAGGGCGGCGGTTCTGACGGCGCGCTGGGGTTGGACAACGAATTCTATGAATCGGCGATGATTTACGCGATCCTGCCGCAGGCGTATCTGGAGCTGGACGGAAATTATTCCGAGCTCAGCCTGACGCCCGATCTGCCCGAAGAACTGACGTATATCGCCATGACCAATCTGAAATTCGGCGGACACAAGTACGACTGCCTTGCGTCGGACGATCAGCTGATCCTTTCCGGGGTCACGGGCGATACGGCGGGGCTTACGGTATGCGTTGCGTTCAAAGTGCCGGACAGGAGCAGTTATAAAGTTCTTGTCAACGGCGAAGCGACGACCGATTTCACGGTGCAAGGGGATACCATTGTGATGAGCGTTCCTTTCGGAAACGTGAATATTGCCATTCAATAAAGCGGAGGTAAATATGTTGAAAAAAATATTGCGGATCCCTGTTCTTATCTGCCTGATCGTCGGCATGGTATTCGGCGCCGCGGCTTGTACCCGAAGAGACGGCTCGGATATCGGCGACGGGCCGATCGGGAGTGAAGATCCGGATGCGGTGGAACTGCAGATAGCGTATCAGCAGGACAGTTCGGAAGCGCGCATCATTACGGCGCTTGCGAGCGGTTTTGTAAAAGAGCAGCAGGCAAAGGGAGTCAGCGTGCGTATCAATCCGGTCGCTGTTCCCGCGGCGGAATATAACCAGTCGATCCTGAAAATGTACAACGGGGAAAACCTGCCCGATGTCGTGTACACGTACGACGATTACGCTTCTCAATGGGCGGAAAACGGCGTGTTTGAAAATCTCGATCCCTATTTTGAAAAGGATTCCTTTGATTTTTCCAAGTACGACGAAAATGCGTTCGAGCCGGCGCGCGTCTACAACGGTTCGCTGTATTATGCGCCGCGCGAATACAATCAGCCCGTCGTCTATCTGAACACTTCGCTCCTGGAGCAGTACGGGATCGATTACGAGCAGTATAAGGACGGCTGGACGTGGGACGAAATGCTCTCGGTAATGCGCACGATCCGCACGAAAATGGACGCGCAGACCAACCGCGATTACATTTATCCGCTGGATTCGTCTTTCGAGTGGGCGGCCATGCTGAATGCGTTCGTGCTTTCCGAAGGCGGTTACCTGTTCGATGCCGAAACCCGAAAGGCGGGATTTGAAGAAGCAGGGACGCAGACGGCGATGGGTGAGATCATGCAGCTGATCAAAGACAAACTCATTGCAGACCCGCGCTCGACCGTATCGGGCGGAGCGTTCCTCAACAGCAACGCCGCCATGTGGATCATGTCCCGTCCGCGCGTTTCTTCCTGCATAGAAAGCGAGATCGAGCTTGCTTTCCTGCCGATGCCTCTGATGGGGGAAAACGAACATTATCTGTGTTACGGCAATACGGGATACGCAATTTCATCCATTTCGGACAAAAAAGACCTCGCCTGGGAGTTCTGCAAATACGTGATGAGCGAATCGGGGCAGGAAGTATTCAGCGCCACAGGCAACTGCGTTCCCATCCTATTGTCCATGCAGCAGGATGAAAATGCGACCTGGCGCAAATACCTCGAAGGCGTCGATCAGAGCGCGTTTATTCGCTCCGATTCGGACGAATACACATATGTGCTCGCCACATACGCCCGCGGGTATGATCCGTCCAAAGAGCGCGGAATTTACAACAAGGTAAGTCAGCTGATCGGCGAACTTTCCAATTCTTCCGGCGCCGCGGCATTCTGTACGTATGCACAGGCACAGGTAGAAGGTGTTATGTAAAAATAAAATGACCGCCCCGCCGATCAGCGGGGCGGAAAAGGAGAAGGGCAGCCATGAATGTCGAAAAACTGAAAAAGAGTATCCGCAATAATTACAAGGGGTGGCTGTTTGTTTCGCCTCTCGTTTTGGGCCTGCTCTTGTTTACGCTCTATCCTACGATCTGCTCGCTCATTTACAGCCTGCACGATACCGATCTTGTGAATCCCATGTCAAATTTCGGGTTTCAGAACTACGTCGCCCTGTTTGACGGGAGCAATTCTTCCCAACTGTTTTATAAATCTCTCGGCAACACGTTTTTGTATGCCGTGATCTACATTCCGCTGAGCATGGTTCTGACTTACCTTCTCGCGCTTTTGCTCAACAAGGCAAGCAAGGGCATCTATGCCTTCCGCGTGATCTATTATCTTCCGGTACTCATCCCGGGGGTCGTGGTGGGGCTCTTGTGGCAGGACATTCTCAATGTTCAGTACGGCATTGCCAACATAATTTTGCGGGATCTGTTTGCGACGTCTTTCGATTTTCTGACTTCCGATCATATCATGGGTACGTTTATCGCCATCCAGTTTTTCGGGGTCGGAGGCGGTATGATCATCTGGATCGCGTCTTTCAAGTCCATTCCGCAGAGCATGTACGAAGCGGCGCGGCTGGATGGCGCCAATAAATTCCAATGTCTCACGAATATCACCATTCCCATGTCTACGCCGTATATTTTTTACAATCTCGTGATGGGGATCATCGGGAGCCTGCAGGTCTTTGCCAATGCCTATGTGCTCACGGGCGGAACGGGCGGCGACGGAGACGCATTGCTCTTTTACGTCATGAATATTTACGATACGGCTTTCACGCAGCTGAATTTCGGTCTGGCTTCCGCGCTCTCTTGGGTGCTGTTTGTCATCATTGCCCTGCTTACGCTCGTTGTTTTCAAGACGAGCAAATGGGTCTATTACGGGGAGGAAATGTGACAAATGAATACCGGAAAGTCAAAAAGAATTGTGCTCGGAACGGTCAAATATTTCCTGATGACGCTTTTGGCGGTGATCCTGTTGTTTCCGTTTTTCGTCATGATCACGCGCAGTTTCATGACCTGGCAGGAGGCGACGTCCTATCCCGTACAGATCCTGCCCGAATCGCTGAATTTTTCCTCGTATGCCGAGGCGATGAATTCCGAGTTTTTTATCTATTTTAAGAATACGGTCATCGTTTTGCTGGTCAACGTGATCGGCGGGACGCTGTCGGCATACCTCGTTTCTTACGGGTTTGCGCGCATCCGCTTTCAGGGGAATAACGTGCTTTTTGCCATTGCGCTTTCCACGATGATGCTGCCGGGGATCGTATCGCAGGTGCCGCTGTACGTTGCGTACAGCAAGATAGGCTGGCTGAATACGCTTTTGCCGCTCACGATCCCGCAGCTGTTCGGCGGGGGAATGGTAAACATTTTTCTGATACGGCAGTATCTGCGTTCGGTTCCGAAAAGCTACAACGAAGCGGCGATGATCGACGGCGCCAGTGAACTCCGTACTTGCTTTGAAGTGATCCTGCCGATGGTCAAGCCCGTGGTTTTGCTGACGGCGGTAAATACGTTCATGGCTTGCTGGAACGATTTCACGACGCCGCTCATGTACATTGACAGCACCGCGTCCGACAAATTCACGCTTGCCGTGGGCATCTATTACAGGTTTTTGGGAGCGGTCACGAACAAGGACAAAGCGCCGAATGTGCAGATGGCGCTGTGCATCCTGATGATGATCCCGTCGCTGATCATATTTGCTTTGTTCCAGCGCTCGCTCATCGAAGGCGTTTCGCTCACGGGCCTGAAAGGATAAAATTTGCTTGTAAGTTTGAAAAACAGGCGGGGCGCGGCGGATTTTGAAGGGAAACCAAAGGAACGTCCCCCTGCAATTCGGACAAAATTTAAAGAAAATTAAAAAAGGAATGAGCCCGGTATAAAACCGGGCTCATTCCTTTTAGTTTGAGAGAGATTTTTTTTTGTTCCCATTTTTTTCAGGAGCTTTGTTTTCAGGAGGATTGATGTGCGGAAGGGCGTTTTGTCAGCCGATATAGGAATACGCCTGTCCCGCAAACAGGCGGACGGAATACGCTTTCGCAAGTTCCGAGACGGAAACAACCTGAAAACCGCGTTCTTTCAGGTCGGGAAGCAGTCGTTTTACGGCGTTTACGGTGGTCGTATAGCCCTGGTGCATCAGTACCACGCCGCCGTCCAAAAGGTTGGAGATGACTTTGTTGTAGATGTCGTTTTCGCTCACGCCTGACCAGTCGGAAGTATCCAGTTCGCCCGTCCAGTTGATGAGCGGTACGCCCGCCAGGGAAAGTATGCGTTCGTCGTAATGCCCTCCGGGCGGACGGAGAAGATGTTTTTCTTTTCCGTCCGCCTCTTTGAGGAGAAGGTCGGTGCTCTTAATCTCTTCGAGGAGCTGTTCGTCGGAAAGCTGTGTCAGATTGGGGTGGGAAAAGGAATGATTCCCGAGTTCCATGCCCGCGTCTGCGGCGCGGTGCAAGATCTGTTTGTTGGAATCGTTGATGTTCCCGCCCAGCGTAAACAGCGTTGCGTGCGCCTGCCAGTCGGGGTTATTCTCGTTGAACTGCGCAAATACATCCAGCAGGGCTGTCGTTTCCGTTTTTGGCCCGTCGTCAAAGGTGAAGGCGATCAGCCGTTCAGAGCGGATGTGCGAGAGGTCGATGTCCGACGTGTCCCAAAGTCCCGTCAAATCTTCCTGCGTATCTTCGGGCTGCTGGGGTTGTTGTTGTTGTTGTTGTTGTTGTTGTTCGTTGGGGGGAGTGTGGTGTACGGGATCCCTGTCCTGCGGGGCGCACGCGCCCAAGGTGAGGGCGAGCATGACAAGCAGTGCGCCTGCAAGCGAAGCAAATTTTTTCATGGATGAGCTCCTTGCATTTGTTTTTTCTATGATAATATAAGGGAGCCGAAAAATCAATATCGAAAAAACAGAAAGAAAAGATTTTTTATGAAATTGCGCCATCAGAATAAGATTTCTAAAAGAAAAGATAAAAATGCGGCTATGCAAAGCAATATTTTTATTGTATACTCATAGCGACGGTACGAAACGCCAAAGACAAGAAATTTAAATAATCGGAGAAAAGGATGGACAAAAGTAAAATTTCAGAATTTCCGGAACGCGTGCAGCGTTACGGTTTGAGCGGCAGGATCCGGCGCCGCGTCAGACAAAACTGGTGCATCTATCTGATGATCGCACCGGTCATTTTGTGGTTTGCGATCTTTTGTTACTGGCCGATCACGTGGATCCGCATGGCCTTTTACGATTACAGCCTGACAAACGGATTTGAGGGGAGCACTTTTGTCCTGTTCAATAACTTTTTGGATTTTTTTGAGGCGGACTTTGCGCATCTGATCGGCAATACGTTTGCCATCAACTTTCTCGCCCTTATTTTTCTGTTTCCGTCGGCGATCATTCTGGCGTTGGCGTTCAACGAGATCGTACATACGGTATTCAAGCGTACGGTGCAGGTGATCACCTATCTGCCGCATTTTCTGTCCACGGCGGCGCTGGTAGGATTTATCGTGACCTTTCTCGATCCCGATATCGGCCCTGTGGCGCAGGTCTATCGGTTTTTCGGGGCGGAACCCGTCGCATTCCTGTATAAAGCGGAATATTTCCGCGCGATCCAGGTGATTTCGGGGATCTGGCAGACAGCGGGCTGGAATTCAATCGTCTATTCCGCGGCGCTCACTTCTATCGATCCCGGACTGTACGAAGCGGCCAAAATAGACGGGGCGGGAAAGTGGGACGAGATCATAAAGATCACCCTGCCTTCCATTTTTCCCACCATTGTCATCATGCTGATCCTGCAGATCGGCAGTATCATGGGCAGTAATTTTGAAAAGGTTTACCTCATGCAGAACAACGGAAATCTGGAAGTATCCGAGGTGATCGCCACCTATGTTTACAAAATGGCGTTCAACGATTATAACTACGGGCTTTCCACGGCAGTGGGGCTGTTCAATTCGCTCATTGCGCTGGTTCTCGTCACGCTGTCCAACCTGATCAGCAAAAAACTGACGGAAACGTCGCTGTGGTAAAGGAGCAGGTATGCGAAAAACTTCCATAAAAATCAGGCGCAAACTCAGTTCGCGCATCGGCTACGGACTGCTTATAGCGGTCATGCTTCTCATCTGCGTGATCATCATTTACCCGTTTGTCAATATGATCGCCATTTCTCTTTCGGATACTTCCGCGGTGCGGAGCGGTTCCGTTTCCGTTTATCCGCAGATCTATACGCAGTCGGGTTATACGTTCGGCGCGACCTTCGAGGCATATAAGATGGTCGCCACAAACAGCCTCGTGTACATGGGGTATCTGAATACCTTCAAAGTGGCGGTCATCACCTGCGTACTGTCGCTGGTACTCACCGCGTTTGCGGCGTACCCGATGGCGTTTTCCGATATGAAGTTCAAAAAGCTGTACACGCAGTTCATCGTCATCACCATGTGGTTTTCGGCGGGAACGGTACCCAATTACATGGTCATCGATTCCCTGCACCTTGTGGATAAGCATGCGTCGCTCATTCTCTGCACGCTTTTGAGCGGGTACAATATCATCGTGATGCGCGGCTTTTTTTACGGCATTCCGAAAAGTCTGGTAGAATCCGCCAAGATCGACGGCGCAAACGATTTTCAGATCCTGTTCAGGATCATTTTCCCGGTTTCCTATCCCATTTTGTCCACCATTGCGCTGTGGACGATCGTGGGGCAGTGGAACCAGTACCAAAACCCGCTGCTGTACATCGAATCCAAAGAAAAATACGTTCTGCAACAGGTGCTTGCGGGCATTATCCGCGGCGCGGATAATTCCGATTTCGACATATCGGCAGGCACCAACCTGAGCATAGAACAGGTACGCAATGCTGCAATGATCTTCACAATGCTTCCCATTCTGGTGATGTTCCCGTTTTTCCAGAAATTCCTGATCTCGGGCGCCGTGGTGGGAGCGGTCAAAGAATAAACAACGTATAAGGAGGAAAAGTATGAAATTTCGCTTTAAAACCTTGTTCAGTGCGGGTATAAGCATTCTGCTGCTCTTGTCTGCCGCATCGGGCTGCCGCTATGTGCCGGACACGGAGCCCGTACACAGGATCGAGCGCAGACCTCGCAGCGAATACACGCAGGACTATGACTACGACTTTTATTCCAGGGATGAACTGGAGATCGATATTATAGCGCCCATCGACGACAGCAAGTTCAGCGAGGACAACAACCTCATCCCGCAGATCGAGGAGGCGACGAACACAAAACTCAACGTTACGTTTGTTCCCGAGGACGCCTATGCCGACAGGTTGGCGACTTCTCTTTCGGGCGACGACACGCCCGAACTTTTCTGCCGCGTCACCAACCGTCAGGCGCTCATCAAGGACAAGGCGGCGTACCCGCTGTATGACATACTCATGCAGTACGCGCCCGATTATATGGATCTCGTGGAAAGTTACAACGACGAGGATATGCTCCTCGAACTGACGGATGTGGAAACGTTTGAGATCTATACGATGATGAACATCCGTCAGCCGGAATGCCAGTTATCCTTCCTCATCCGGCAGGACTGGCTGGATAAACTGGATTTGGAAGCGCCCGAAACGTGGGAGGAGTTCATTGCGGTTCTGCGCGCGTTCAAAACGCGCGATCCCAACGGCAACGGAAAGGCAGACGAAATTCCCTTCTCGGTGCAGGACATCACCAATCTGCGCTACGCATTCGGGATCGATACGAGGTATTATTTTGCCATGGATGGGGAGGAATATGTCCCCACGGTCTATCATTCTCAGTACAAAAACTATCTCGAATCCCTGCAGGAACTTTATGCGGAAGGTCTGCTGGACAACAGCTATTATACGCGCGGCTATTCGGGATTGCAGAACATCATGGCGAACAATACGCTCGGCTGTACCGTGTATTATTCCGAATATGCAAAGCTCTCCACGGAAGATCTGCGCAAAAACGGGTACAGCGGTGCCAAGTGGGTGGGGTTTGCTCCCGTACAGGGGCCGAACGGCGATTCGGGCGTGCAGAGCGCGGGCGGATTTGAACACAATTTCATGATTTCGTCCAAGGTGAGCAAGGAAAAGGCGATCGAGATCGTGCGTTTCATGAACTGGTTTTATACGGAAGAGGGGATCAACCTTCTCAACTATGGGATCGACGGCGTACACAACACGGTGAACGAGGACGGGACGCGCACCATCAAACAGGAGTATGCGAGTTTTGCAAACGCGAGGAAGGCGGGGCTGCTGTTTGAACCGTTCAATTTTTATTTTTCCTATGATTCGTATTTGCAGTGCGTCACCAACGGAAAGGCGCTGGATGAACTGAGCGAGACGGATAAGCTGTTTTACGACGCATTGGGTATCAACGAGGATAAGACGGCAAAATACAATTTTGTCAAGAACTGTGTTTGCCTGTACACGGCGGAGTGGAAGGACAATTCCACCACGCTGGAAAAGGAAATGAACCGTTTTGAAGAGCGGGCGATCACGGGTACGTATTACGGGAGCAAGCTGACGGCGGAGCTGGACGCCCTGAAAGAGAAATACAAGACGGCATACGAGGAAGGCAAGGCCGCTTATGCGGAACTGAAAACGCAGGACTGATACGGAACGGAAAAACTTATGTATAAGCTGAAAAACGGTATTTTATACAAGAACGAAAAGGCAGTTTTCGGCATCGGGAGCCATTATTATGCTTCGTATCATCCGTTAAAGGTCCCCGTCCCGGAGTGGGGCGACCGTGCCGCCGAGATGAAAAGGGATCTTTCGGACATGAAGGAGGCATACATAAATATTGTCCGCACGGCGGCGATCGGAAAGATCTGGCAGGACAAAGACGGGGCGCACGGGGAGTTTTCCCTCGGCAGGGAGATCGCGGAAACGCTTGCATCGCTCGGAATGGCGCTGATGGTGCGGCTGAACGGTTACGACAGCGGCCTGCACAATTATCCCGACGAAAAGATGATGGACGAAACGGGCAGGGAAGTTCCCTGCGAATGGTTTCAGTTTATCCGTAACTGTCTCAATCACGAGGGGGTGACGCAGGACAACCGCACGGTGACAGAGCTGGGCGCGCAAGTTTTTTCCGCCTGTGAAAATCTTGTCGGGTTTCAGATTTTCAACGAGCCTGCCTATCCCAATTTCGGGTTTTACGATTACAACCCGCATTCGGTCGCGGCATACCGCAGGTGGCTGGTGCAAAAGTGCGGGATGATCGCAGCGGATGCGGAAAAGGTACAGCCGCCGCGCCGCCGTCCCACCTATGAAGAGGGTGTGCAGGACTGGGTGAACTGGCGCCTGTTCCAGACGGAGCGCATGAACGAATATCTCGGTTCTCTGGCGGAATGCGCCAAGCAGACGGTCCGTACGGCGGAAACGTTCACTTGCATGACCTGCTGTCCCGTGCAGACGGGCAGCAGTATGCGCGGCACGGATTTTTTCCGTATCGCCAAAGAGATGGACATTGTGGGCATCACGCTGTATCTCTATCCGCTGGGGGTATCCTATACCGAACTTTCCAGGGTACTTGACTATGCGGAGAGTGCGGCGGCGTGTTTTTCCAAGCATGCCTGGCTGATCGAGTACAACGCCGGTACGGACATGACGCCGCGCGAATTTGAAGTGGAGACGTATGCGGCGATCGGCAGCGGATTCAAGGGGATCATGTACTACCAGTGGCGGGCGGATTACGCGTTTGACGGTTCCCCCGAACCCAACGGATTCGGCATGGTTTACAACAACGGGACGAAGACAAAAAAGTACGATGCCGCCATGAAGATGCACCGTATGCTGCACAGGCACGGCAAAAGTCTGGTGGACAAGGAACGCAAAAAACAGGGGATTGCCATTCTGTTCAGCGAGCACATGAACGCCTATTACGATGCGAGGTGCAACGGCGATATCCGCAACAGTTGGGGCGGAAAAGAGGAGAACATTCTCAATTCCATGGCCGTGTACCGCAGGTTCAAAAAGCTGTTCATCTCTCTCGCGGCGGTGCGCGCGGAGGAGCTCGGATCGCTTCCCTTTGAAGTGAAAGTGCTCCTTGTTTCCGCGGACAAGGGGCTGAGCGAACGGGAAAGGGAACAGTTGCAGGCCTTCCGCGAGCGGGGCGGCAAGATCTACACTTTCGACAGATATATGAGCGCCTACAAAAACGGCGAAGAGGGCCGCTGGTACACGGAAGAAGATATACTCGGTTTTTCGGGTATCTTTCCTGCGGCGTATGCGGAGGAAAGTTCCGTCGATGTGCGCTGCCTTTCCGGGCAGAACGGCGACGCCTACGTCGTTGTGGATTATTCGGAAAGCGGAGGACACAGAAAAAATCTGAAGGTATATTTGCGGGACGTTCGGGCTGGCGACGCATTCCTGTTTGTTTCGGGGGATTGCGAGACGCCGCTCCGTGCGCAAAGTGACGGGGAGAGAAAGTACGTCATTCTGCCTGATTTTGAAAACGGCGGCATTCTGTTCGCTGGAGAAAGATGACCTTCCCCGAAGAGGGGGAGGGCAGCAAGACAACGGAAAAGGGAGGGAAAATGAAGACAAAGAGCATAGGGGTCGTCCTTTTGGCGGCACTGATGGGAATTTCTCTTTTTGCGGGCACATATTTTGCGGTGCGCACAGGCGCGGAAGAGACGGTGCCCACGGAATACTATACCATCTTCAAGGATGATTTCGGAAACGATAAGCAGAGCGCGATCTGGAAGACGGGAGAATTCAAGACAGTCGGCGGCGACGTGCCGGAAGGCAGTGCGGCGCTGTCGCTGGACTGTACGCAGAGTTACAACACGGAATTTTACATTGATTTCGGCGAGGAGCTGGATTTCAGCGACGGCAATCCTGCCGAAAATGATTTTTTTGAAAAGGCGTCCGTGGAATTTTCTATCAAATTCATGGATAAGCCGGGCGGATTTTTCAATGTCTACCTGTTTATGCGCAAGGACGGCGCGTACGGAGAAGCGGCCGTGCCCGTCAACGAGTGGTATTACAGGAGTACGGTACAGCTTTCCAAGTATGTGGACGCGGGCAAGATCGGGCAGTGGCAGGCGGTACAGATCCCCGTTTCCGCCTTTTCGGCAAGCGCGGACACGGTGGAAAACGGGCAGAAAGTGACGGGCGCGGCGGTCATGGATTTTACCAGGGTCTGCGGCATCGGGTTTGCGCATATGTTCGGTTCAAACGCCACGTACAAACCCACGGTCAAGCCCACCGTGTATTACGACGACATGAAGATCATGCTCAACAACCTTCCCGACCCTTATCTCGGCTGCAGGATGGTGCAGTATGCGGAATTTGCCGAGCTGGACGTGGAATTTACGCCCGTAGATCTGCGCCCGTATGCCACAACAGGGTACACGGGCGGTTCCGGCATCGGCTGGACGAACCAGGGCGCGGACAATGAGCTGACGGGCTTTGATCTGACGGGCAGACAAGTGTTCAACAACGTCGAATTTGATATCATCGATCAGGCGGAGAACAACAACAAATCGGTCATCGGACTGCGCAGCAAAAAGGCAAGCGAAAGTCCGCTGTTTACCGAAAGCGTCACCATTCCCATCGGACAGAAAGCGGACGGCGCGTATATGATCCACAACATGAGCTGGGAAGACAAGACGGTGGCGCGCTACACATGGATCTACGAGGACGGCACGACGGAAGCGGTGGACATCGTCAACGGCAGGCATATTTTCAACTGGTGGCTGGAAGAACAGAGCGACGTCTGTCCCATTATCTGGAGGGGGAGCAATGCGGAAGCTTCCGGGATGGGTATTTCCACCATCAAGCTGAATATGTTTGCCTTTAAAAACCCGCAGCCGCAGAAAGTGATCAAAGAGATGAAGTTCGAGATCGTCTCGGAAACGGCGGCGGACATGATCGTGGCGATCACTCTCGCCGATTTCGCGGGGACGGACGACTTTTATATGTGTTTCGGGGAAAATCCATTCAATCCCGATACCTCAAACTGGTACGAATATGAGCTTGCCGATCTGAAAGCGCTCGTCGGTTCCGCGCTCGACGTTTCCTATCTGCTGGACCCCGCCGATCACGGTTATGTCAAGGCGGAAGGGGACAACTTTGTCTTTGAGGACGGCACAAAGGCGGAATTCTGGGGCACCAACGTCTCGGGCAAAATGATTTTCTCGCAGAAAGACAACAAAGAGACGCTGGAACTTCTCGCCGACGTGCTGGCGGCGTGCGGGTACAACCTTGTGCGTATCATGGATTGGGATGCGAGCTTTTACTATCCCAACATTTTCGGCAACGCGACAGGCTGGGACGGAAGCACGGTTGCCGAGCAGCAGCTGGATCAGTTCCATTATTTCTGGTCGCTGTGCAAGGAGCGCGGCATTTATATCCAATTCTGCATGGTCGGCGGCAGGACGGGCGCAACGGATATGGTGGAGGGCAAACTGACGGAAGAGAAAGTGGCGGATGTCGGCACGGGGCTGAAATTTGAGCTGTACATTGACGAGCGGCTGGAAGAGAGTACCAAAGATCTCTTGCGCACCGTGCTCGGTTCGGAAAACAAATACACGGGTACCAAGCTTGCGCAGGATCGTATTCTCGCCATGGCGGAGATCGCCAACGAATCCAATCTGACGGCGCTCTATGGCGTGTATATCAGCAATACGTCCTATGAATTTGTTTCCGAAGAATATAAGGCGCTGTTCCGTGAAAAGTTCAACGAATTCCTGCTCAACAAGTACGCTTCGACAAACGCTTTGAAAGAGGCGTGGACAGAGAGCGGGAAGATCGGGCTGGATGCGCGGACGGAATCTTTAGAAGACGGGACGGTGAAGATCGACCAGAGATACCTGCAGAGCAATTATTCCGCACAGCGCTGTGCAGACACCTTTGAATTCCTGTACACGCTGCAATACGGTTTTTACGAGAGGATGGCGGCGTGGGCGGTTTCGCCCGAGTCCGAGGGCGGACTGGGCATGAAATGTATCATAGCGGGCACGCAGAACCTCTCTTTGTCGGACAGGAACGATCTGTTTATCAACGCGCATTTCGATTACATAGCCCGCCACAGTTACCAATCGCATCCCACGACGGGTACGGAATACGGCGTGGGTACGGCTACGGGCAATTCGCAGTCGATGATCCCCGGCTGGACGGGGAACGCCCTTGCGCAGGCGGGGTACAGAAAGGTGATCGGCATCCCTTATATCGTCAATGAGATCAACGAGGCGGAACCCAACGTTCACACCGCGGAATTCAATCTTATTGCGGCGGCGATCTTTTCTTATCAGGGCTGGAGCGCTACCAACTTCACGTTCGGCACGAGGAGCCTGGACAACCGCATGAACATCATCGATAACTCCTTTGCCTATCTCGACAATCCCACTCGTTTTTCCACCATCGCCTCTTCCTCTCTGTTGTATTTCAGAAACGAGATCACGCAGGCGGAAACGGGATATTACCGCGCTTTTACGGTCGGCGACAGTATGCAGTACGATTCGCAGTCCCTGGGGCTGCCCGACGGAACGTACATCGTCGGAAAAACGGGTATCTATTTTACGGATAACGACGGCAAGATCCTTTTCTACGACGAGGAGATCGACGTCTCGTACGAGAGCGATCAGTCCATACTCGAAAAGATCAGACATTCGCTTCTTACCAGTGAGGGCGGCGAAATCATCTGGTCGGCAAAGGATCGCCAGTTCCTGCTGAACACCCCTTACACGCAGGCGGTCGTGGGGGGAGTGGCGGGGGAAGTGCATTCCTTCCGCGATGTGGAGATCACAACGGCCACGGAATTTGTCAATATCACAGTGAGTGCTCTGGGCAAGGACAAAGACGGGAATACCGATCTCAGCGCCACGATCGCCGATGCGGACAGGATCCTCGTCACGGCTGTGGCGCGCGCCCGCAACAAGGGGCAGGAACTCACCTCGGACGGCAACACCATCACAAAATACGGCTCTTCGCCTGTCATTGTCGAACAGGTGGAGGGGCAGATCGTGTTTAAGACATTCGATACCTTTGAAGTGTATATTCTCAATTCTTCGGGACAGCGTACGGATACCAAAGCAAACGTGACCAGGGACGGGCGCGGATACACCGTACTCACCATGCAGCTCGGGGACAATACGACCTATTACGAACTTGTCCGCACGGAAACGGCGGAGGAATCGCCTGTTTTCGGGCCTTACAGGGATGTGGAGGGCGAACTGCGCGACGCGGTGGAGCAAATGGCGGAGGCGCTACCTGCCGTCACTTCCGAACTTTACCTGCCCGACGAACTGACGGAACGCGGCGATTTTGTGGGCGGCGTGGTGCGTGCGCTTTCGCTCACGTCCGACAATACCCGCGCCTATGCGGATGCGGATTCTTTCCACCAGGCGTATGAGGAATTTAAGATCGCGCGCGGACTGGAGCTTGTCGCGGGACTGCAGATAGACGCTTATTCCTTTATAACCAAGGCCGATGCGTACTATGCCCTGTACATGGGGCTGAAAGCCAAAGGGCTTACGATGTCGGAAGACGTTTCCGCGTTCGCTTCCGTTGCGGGATTTTCCGAACTGAGCGAGGACGGCAAAAAAGCGGTGGCCGCGCTGGTGTCGGTCAAAGTTCTGGATACGGAAACCCTGCAGGAGGAAGGCGTCGGAGGGTATCTTACCAGGGGCGATGCGGTCATGTTGTTGCTTGCGGCTAAAAATGCAAAGAGCGCCGAACAGACGCCCCCGCCCGCAGGCGGAAGGACGCCCGGCGGATGCGGGGGATGCAGAAGCTCGGCGGGCGGCGGAGTCATGCTCCTCGGAGCCTTCCTTGCCATGGCAGGCGCGGCTTTGCTGATGAGGAAAAGAGATGGAAAAGACAAATAAATTTGTGACGTTCAGTTTTGACGACGGCGTTGAGCAGGACAGAAAATTTGTTGCCCTGCTCAACGAGTACGGCTACAAATGCACGTTCAATATCAATACGGGCATTCAGACGCGCGCCAATCGCTGGGTGAACGAGGGCGTGGAGATCCGCCGCATGAACATTGCGGGGTTAAAGGAACTGTATGCGGGGCATGAAGTTGCCGTGCACAGCCTTACGCATCCGCACCTGGAAGAACTGGACGAGGAGACCATTTTCAACGAACTGTATTACGATAAAAAGAACATTGAAGAGTGGTTCGGGACAGAGGTCGTCGGAATGGCATACCCTTACGGAACCTATGATGGCCGGGTGATCGCCGTCGCTAAGCGGCTGGGGATCCGCTATGCACGGACGGCGGGAACAAGCATGAATTTTTCCGTTCCCGAAGATCTGATGAAGTACAAGGGTACCTGTCATTTTGCCAACGCAGAAATTTTTCGGCTGATCGAAAAGTTTGCGGCGGAAAAAGCGGACGGGGAAAGAAAGATTTTGTATATCTGGGGTCACACGTACGAATTTGACGTCATGCAAAAATGGGATCATATCCGCAATGTTTTTGAGGCTCTCAAGGGGACGGACGCGCAATTTGTATGCAATCGTGAAGCGTTCGGAGTATAGCAAAAAATTTCTTTAAGGATAAGATTTTTAAAAAACAAGCCAAATTTCCCCCTATATTGCAAAGGCAATCGGCTATATAATGGGGAGGAGAAGCGGGCATAGAAGCCAACAGATCAAGGAGGATAGTGTATGAGAAAAAAATGGACGATACTCTTTTTATGTGCGTTCATGGCAATCGCTGCTTTTGGCGGAGCGGCAATGTTTTCCGTGCCGCAGGCAAGTGCCGAGGAAAATTCCGGTGTTATTCAGCTGATCACGGAACCTGTCACGTCGCAGGGGAACGCAAACCTGGATTGGCGGCAGGCGGTCACCTTTGCCATGGGGGACACGACGATCAAGAGCGGTGACGTATTGACCCTGACGTATACCATAGATCAGGAAAGGGCGCCTGCCATGACGGTGGGCGGTGTGAGTGTGGAAAACTTGCCGCAGATGACGACGTCGGGTACCTGGTCGTATACATTTACGGATGACTATTCCGGCGATATAATTTTCGGGGTGTATTCATCGACATTCACCGTTTCCGCCGCGACGCTAACAATTTACGAGGAAAGCACATCGGAAGTAGAGGGAGGAGTGATCCAGCTGATCACGGAACCTGTCACATCGCAGGGCAATGCAAATCTGGATTGGCGGCAGGCGGTCACCTTTACCATGGGGAACACGACGATCAAGAGCGGTGACGTATTGACCCTGACGTATACCATAGACCAGGAAAGGGCGCCTGCCATGACGGTGGGCGGTGTGAGTGTGGAAAACTTGCCGCAGATGACGACGTCGGGTACCTGGTCGTATACATTTACGGATGACTATTCCGGCGATATAATTTTCGGGGTGTATTCATCGACATTCACCGTTTCCGCCGCGACGCTGACGATTGCGCCGGAAAAGCAAACGTACGATACAAACATCTTTGCGGGAGTTACGGAAGAACCTGCAAATGACACTTATACGATGGGCAGCGTAACGGGCAGTATCAAATCGGACAAACCGCTGGTCTACGCGCAGTTTGAAGACGAAACATATTACGTTCAGGTGACGGATGCCACGGCTGCAACGCGCGTGGATCTGTCTGCGGCGGTCAATCTGGAGCAGGCATATCTGGACGAAGCGGTTTTAAAGTTTTCTGCAAAATTTGATTTTGCGTCCGAGGAAAGCCGAAAGGCGGAACTTCGCATCATGTATTCTTTCGACTCGGGTACAGACCGCAACTTTACGACGACCGATCTTCTCTCGCATTCTTCCTTCAAAGCGGGGGAATGGGTGGAATTTTCTCTGCCGCTGACGGCGCTTTCCCAGCAGGTGACGGGGCATACCTGGGGCGGAGAGGCCGAAGGCTGGTTTGATTGGGCCAACTTCCGCGGCGTCGGATTCCTTATCGAATCTGCAAAGACAGAAGACACGCATAATGTCTTGTCTTTCGGGAATGTCAGGATCGAGGGAGAGGTCAAGGACAGGGCGATCACGGGTATTTCCATCGATGATCCTGCCAAGACTGACTATTTTGCGGGGGACGCATTCGATCCCGCGGGAATGAAAGTATATGTCTGCTTTGACGATCAGGCAAAAGTGGAAGTTCACGATTATACGGTGGAAGCTCCCGCAGAACTGACGCAGACCAGCGTTGTCAAGGTGAAATGGGATGAATACGAACAGACGGTACCCGTCACCGTTGCGCAGGAATTTGTCAAGCTGGAAATTGAAACGGCTCCTGCAAAGACAACGTACAAAGCGGGCGAAAAAATCGACCTTGCCGGTATTGTTCTGAAGGCGGTCAGGGATGACAATACATCCGTAACGGTGGCGTTGGACGATGCAAAGCTGACCTATACGCTGAAGGACGTCATGCTTCCCGAGGAAGCGACGGAAGTCGTCTTTACCTATAAGGGATTGCAGGCATCCCAGGCGATCACCGTTTCTCCTTACGAATACAGCCTGTCGCTGTTCGGAGACGGCAGTCTGGACAACGACGGCGATCCCGCAGACGGCTGGAATGTCAACTCTGTAGGAAAATCCGTCGTTTCGCAGGCGACGTACGACGCGGCAAGCGAGACGGATCAGGGGAACATGAGCGTCATCGGCACCGATGACGAAGAGGGAATGTACTTCACGGCAGGCAATTCCGATTGGGCGGTTTCGAGAGTGTTTGAAGTGCAGGTTGCCGATTACAATTTGCTTGAACTTTACAACGAACCGGATTATCTGGCAACGGTCGCTGTCAGATACCGCACCTCCTCCAAGACGGGAACGTTTACGTTCGGACTTGCAAACTTCTTTGACTGGAACCTCGGGTATAAAGGTGTGGACATCACTTCGTATGTGGTGGCGGACGGCGAATGGCATACAATGTACATCGATATCGGACTTTTCTACGGTGACATTGACGGCACTCTCTGGACGGATGACACTATTACGGGAAAGGTAGACTTTACAAAAATCGCAGGCTTTGCGGTCAAAAACACAAAAGATGCCATGGACATTGCCGCCGTCGAAATCAAATGGAACGGCAGTGCCGAAGCCGGCAAACTCGTCGATACGTATGCGCCTGCGGTCACCTACAACGGCGAAATGACTTTCACCTTCGAGGAAGGGGAGGCCGCTCCCGAATTTGAAGCGACCGCGTTCGACAACAACGACGGCGATCTGGACGTGATCACGGAATGGCCCGCGGGCGCGCTGACGGACGGCAAACTCAATGCGGGAACATATACGGTAAAATTGTATGCCGAGGACAAAGCAGGCAACCAGTCCTCCCCGTACAGCATCACCGTCACGGTCACGGGAGAAGACCCCGTAACGCCCGGCGACGGCAACGAACAAACGGGCGACGGCAACGAACAAACGGGCGACGGCAGCGAGCAGACCGGTGACGGCAACGAGCAGACCGGTGACGGCAACGAACAAACGGGCGACGGCGGATCGGGCTGCTTCGGCAGTGCGGCGGGCAGCTTTATCGGGCTGGCTGTGCTGGCGGCCGGCAGCGCAGTGTTTGCGTTGAAAAAGAAAAGAGAGTAGTAAAAAATGCCTTTCACCGTTCGGTGAAAGGCATTTTTCAGAGAAGTAAAATCAGATATCGTAAGGGGTGCCCATGCTCTGTTTGTAATGTTTGGGAGTCATTCCCATTTCCTTTTTAAAGAGATAATTGAAATAAGACTGGGAATTAAATCCGCATTTTGTCGCAATGGAAACGATGGACATATCCGTGGAAAGGAGCATTTTTTTTGCCTGGGAAAGGCGTTCGTTGATCAGGTATTCGTGCGGCGTGGTTCCGACGATCTTGCTGAACAGTTTATGGAAGTAAATGGGGCTGAGGTACACAAAATTAGCAATGTCTTTGAGTTCTATATCGTTCATGTAATTTTCGGCAATAAATTTCTTGGCTTCCACAATGGGTTTGAGATTGGTATTCAGGTTGAAATCCCGTTGTTTGCGGAACATTTCCTGGTCGGCGGAAATATTGTAAACGAGTTCGTAGATATGGCTTACCAGGCGCAGTGCGGAGTGTTTGTTGGCCGTGGCGGGATCGGTGTGCTTGATCAGGGAGAAAAACTTATTCTGGTAGTTCTTGTAATTGTAAATGATGATTTTGGAAGCGGCCTGATCGAGGATGTCTTTCAGTTCTCCGTCGGGAAGGTTCAGGTACAGGAAGTAGCAGGAAAAGGGCGTTTCCGAACACCTTGTCTGCCCGGGTTTGAGAATGAACAGGGAATTTTTTTCCATGGTGTACTGCTTGCCGTCTATGTAGGTATTTCCGCCTGCGGAGAGGTAAAGTTCGATTTCGTAGCGTTGTATCTTTCGCTGCGGCGTAATTTTGTAATTGCTGTAATCAAACTTGCTCAGCCTCGAATCAAAGTACCCGACATTGATCAATTCAAACGTTGTGTCAAGTATCATTTTTATACTTCCAAAAGATAATATTTTTAAATATCACAGAATAAGAAGCCAAGAAAGCGTCTTGTTTTTCCGACTCATTTATATTATAATAAAAACCGAGGAAAAAGTCAATAATAATGGCTGAAATCACAAAATTGCAATAATCAAGGGAGAAAAATACATTTGAAAATTACGTTTCTCGGTCAGGCGGGATTGCTTTTTGAAAATAATAATTCTAAAATTATGATCGATCCGTACTTTTCCGATTCCGTGGCGCTTGCAGAGCCTGAGAAGAGGCGGCGGCAGCCGATCGACGAGCGCTTTTTGGGAACGGTTCTGACGGCGATGGTCATCACGCATTGTCATGCGGATCACTTTGACAGGGAGACACTGCGGCATTTTCTGCGGCGGGAGGGTGCAGTCTGCGTACTCAGTCCCCTTTCCGTTTGGGGGGAAGTCCGCGCTTTCGGGGGGAACCACAATTATATTCTGTTCAACGCGGGGACAAGCGTGAGCATCGGCACCGTCCGTCTGTACGCCGTTCAGGCGGAACATTCCGATCCCGCTGCGATCGGAGTGATCGTTGAGGATTGTGAAGAAGGGCGCTTTTATTACGTTACGGGGGACACCCTTTACAGCGAAACCGTCTTTGCTTCTCTGCCGAACTTTCCTTTCAAGGCGGTTTTTCTGCCTGTCAACGGGCAGGGGAATAATATGAATTTTCAGGATGCGGCGAGATTTTTCAAGAGAACGGGGGCGGAATTCGCGGTGCCTGTACATTTCGGAATGTTGGACGGCACGGATGCTTCTGCCTGGGAAGTGCAAAATAAAATCATTCCGAAAATTTACGAGGAGATCGTACTCAAATGAAAATTACGGATGTACGGACGTTTGTCGTGGATTGTTTCCGCACGAACTGGGTTTTTGTCAAGGTGTACACGGACGAAGGGATCTGCGGCGTGGGAGAAGGGACCCTCGAATACAAGGAAAAGGCGCTTGCAGGCGCGGTGGAACATCTGAAAAGCTATTTGCTGGGCAAGGATCCGCGGCAGATAGAAAAGCATTATCACGACATATACAGGGACGCGTATTGGCGCGGCGGGGCGGTACTGATGAGCGCGCTTTCCGCCGTGGAGATCGCGCTGTGGGATATTTTGGGCAAGTCTTTGGGGGTCCCCGTGTATCAGCTGTTGGGAGGCAAGGTCAACGAGGATTGCCGCATTTACGTGAACGGTTGGTTTGCGGGGGCAAAGGAACCGGAGGAGTTTGCCGAAAAGGCTGCGCAGGCGGTAAAAAAGGGAGTCACAGCCATGAAGTGGGATCCTTTCGGAAAGAGTTACCTGCAAATTTCCAACCGCGATCTGGATAAGGCGATCCGCTGTATCGCCGCGGTACGGGAAGCTGTCGGGGAGGAGGTCGACCTGCTCATAGAGGCGCACGGCCGCTTTGATGTGCCGACTGGGATCAAAATCGCGCAGGAAGTGGCGCCGTTCAAGCCGATGTTTTTGGAAGAGCCCGTTCCGCCCAATAATCTGGAAGCGCTCAAGGCGGTACGGGACAAATCGCCCGTCGCGATCTCGGCGGGCGAAAGGCTGTACACCCGTTTCGATTACAACGAACTTTTCCGCCTGCGTGCGGCCGATTACATTCAGCCGGATATTTCCCATGCGGGCGGCATCATGGAACTGAAAAAACTGGCCGCGATCGCGGAGGCGAATTATATTCCGTTTGCGCCGCACAATCCCAGCGGCCCCGTTGCCAACGCCGCCACCTTGCAGATCGCTGCCTGCTGCCCCAATTTCTGCATTCTCGAAATCATGTATTCGGACGTCGAATACAGAAAAGACGTCACAAACGAACAGCTTACGTATGCGGACGGCAGGATAAAGATCGGCAGCAGGCCCGGCATCGGGATCGAACTCAACGAAGCGGAATGCCTCAAACATCCTTACAAGGAACACAATCTGCGCCATTATACGGGCGCACTGACGGACATACGTCCGCCGAAAACGGCGTTTTATTTCTGAAAAAAGGAGAAAACGATGGACGCAGAGCGGAAAGCGGTATTTGTAACGGGAGCGTGTAAAAACACGGGACTGACGATAGCGGAAACATTTGCGCGGCAGGGATACGACGTGTTTCTTACAAGCCGCAGTAAGGAGGAAGCGGAACGTACGGCTTGTACCGTTTCGCAAAAATACGGAATATTTGCCAGGGGATTTGCTTTGAGCGCGGGTAATGCGGACGCCGTCCGCAGCGTATTTGCCGAAATTGACCAAAGCGGCATCCCGCTGCGCACGGCGGTGTTCAATGCCGCCAATCTGGGAATCGGACAGGACACGTTGGAAGGGAGTCTGGAAGAATTCAGACAGGTTTTCGAGGTCAACGTGTTCTGGAATCTGACAATGGCGCGGGAAGCGGCAAAACTGATGCGGAAATACGGGGGAGGCGCTCTGGTGTTTATCAATTCCAACACGGCGTACCGTGCCATACCCTCCCGCGCGGCGTATTGCTCGTCCAAGAGCGCCGTCTTGGGACTTTCCCGTGCGCTTGCCGTCGATTGGGGAAAGTACAACATCCGTTCCAATTGCGTCCTGCCCGGTATGATCAAGACGGACAGATGGTACGCGAATGCGGGAGGCCAGCGCGACAGCCTCACGGCGCACACGCCCATAGGGGATGTGGCGGACTTTGAAGACATTGCCAACGCGGCGTTTTATCTCGGTACTCCGCTCTCGAAAAACGTTACGGGCGCCGAGATCATCGTGGACGGCGGAAATTCGGTGCGCCTTACGCCCGAAATTTGAAATTGCTTTTCAAAGAAGGATCCTTTCTTAAAAAACTGACCCATTGCCGTAGTCAATGGGTCAGTTTTTTAAGATACGTACGTCCAAAATTCGTATGGTTGCATCGTCAGAAGGCCGTGCCGTCGTGCCTCTGCGCCGAAGGCGCCTGACGCATACATCCGCACGTTGCCATAGCGGCATAGTTTTTTGAAAGCGCGCGGTTTTTTGGAAAATGCCTTCGCCTGCCTGCATGTCACCGGTTCGGAAACGGCGGCGAATGACGCTTCCGAAAGGGGCATTGTCCGCGCGGGCGCCTTTCGGCGATGTTGCGCCGAAAGGTACTATGGAATTTCTCCGCCCGTATCGGGCAGCATGGCGGGGTTCGGCGAGCCGATCCGCACGAAATTGTTGCCGATATCGATCATCGGAATGTCACCTCTGCGTTCGCCGTTTTTGCACGGACGGGTGCAATGACGTTGCCGGGCATTCGCTCGCCGTTGACGATAAGGGAATATTCCGTACCCCGCTTAGCCGTGATCGTATAGGTGCAGCCGCGGTATTTTCTCGTGACGCAAAATTCGTTGATCTGCGAGGGCATGCACGGGTTTATTTCCAGGCCGTCGGGGGTGGGAGTGATCCCCAGCAAAGCCTGGGAAACGTTGACAAACGTCCAGGCTGCCGTCCCCGTGAGCCAGCTGTTTTTGGCTTCGCCGAAGTGCGGGCTGTCCTTTCCCGCGATCATCTGGGAATAGACGTACGGTTCCGTCCTGTGTATTTCGCTGATCTCCTCCAGATAGGCGGGGCAGATCTTGCGGTAAACTTCGAAGGCGCGGTCGCCGTGTCCGAGTTCTGCTTCCGCGCAGGAGATCCACGGGTTATTGTGGCAGAAGATCCCCGCATTTTCCTTGTATCCGGGAGGATAAGAGGATACTTCCCCGAGATTGAGGTGATAAGTCTTGTAGGCGGGTTGAAGAATGACGATGCCGTAGGGCGTTTCCAGATATTTTTCCACGCTTTTAAGTGCCTTTTCCGCCATGCCGTTGTCTTTGCCGATGCCTGCCATGACGCACATACCTTGCGGTTCGATGTAGATCTTGCCTTCTTCGCAGATTTTGCTGCCTACGGGTTGGCTGAACGCGTCGTAGGCGCGCACAAACCAATCCCCGTCCCAGCCCGCCGTCTGCGTTGCCTGCGCCATTTTTTTTGTTTCTTTGCGGATGCGTTCCGCTTCCGCTTTGTCGCCCGCCTTTTCGCAAAGGCGGGCGTATTGCTCGCCGTATCGCACGAACATGCCTGCAATGAATACGGATTCTGCCTTGCCGCTTTCAAAATTGGCGGTCGTCTGAAAACTTTCGCCCGGTTCTTTGGAAAAACAGTTCAGGTTCAGACAATCGTTCCAGTCGGCGCGCCCGATCAGGGGCAATCCGTGCGGCCCGATGTGCGTGAGGGTGAAATCCAGGCTGCGCCGCAGGTGTTCGAAGAGGGGCGCTTGGTTGTTTTCGTCGTTGTCAAAGGGGACTTGTTCAAAAAGAATGCCTATGTCCCCCGTTTCCGAAACGTAGGCGTAGGTACAGGCGATCAGCCAAAGCGGGTCGTCGTTGAATCCGCCGCCTGCGTCCGCATTGCCCCGCTTTGTCAGCGGCTGGTACTGATGCCATGTGGAACCGTCCTCTTTCTGAATGGATGCAATGTCGATGATTCGTTCGCGCGCACGGTCTGGTATCATGTGAACAAACCCCAGCAGATCCTGGCAGCTGTCGCGAAATCCCATGCCGCGCCCGATCCCGCTCTCGTAATAGGAGGCAGAACGGCTCATGTTGAACGTCACCATGCACTGATACTGGTTCCAGATATTCACCATCCTGTCCAGTTTTTCGTCGGGAGAGGAGACTGAATAAACGGAAAGCAGTTTTTCCCAGTATTTTTTCAGGGAATACAGGGCGTCTCCCACGGCGATCTCGCTGGAATATTTGGCGATGAGCGCATGCGCCTTTTTCTTGTTGATGATGCCGGGGGCCTCCCATTTTTCCGATTCGGCATTTTCGGTATAGCCGAGCAAAAAGATCAGTGTCTTTCTCTCGCCCGGAGCCAGTTCCACGGAAAGTTCGTGGCAGGCAATGGGTGACCATCCGCTGGCAACGGAATTGAAACAATGTCCGCCCGTCACTGCGGCGGG